>OGYK01001266.1_pt1 | contig 18979 bp, 8 predicted proteins | sample 1576501 | NCBI WGS metagenome assembly OGYK01 (sample SAMEA3541530, study PRJEB24748) | human gut metagenome | biome: human gut; feature: human-associated habitat; material: faeces | place: China | collected 2012
GGTAACCAGTGTTGAAAACAGCGTATTAAGCAAAACTGGTTCGGCTAATGATGTACTAGGAAAAATACCGGGAATAACCAAGACGCAAGACAGTTATGAAGTTTTCGGAAAAGGAACTCCTCTGATATATATAAACGGAAGAAAACTGAATGACCTGACCGAACTGGAACAGCTTAATGCAAATGAAATAAAAAATGTAGAAGTCATACGTAATCCTGGTTCAAGATACGATGCAACCGTCAAAGCCGTTATACGCATCCAAACAGTAAAAAGACAAGGAGAAGGCTTCGGATTTAACTTACGGTCCAGCTATTATCAGTCGAAAAATACAGACTGGATCGAACAGGCCAATCTGAATTATCGTCATCACGACCTGGATATTTTCGGCTCCATTTACTTTAGTAGTATGAAATATATACAGGATTATACCGTTATTCTTAAGAAAAGAGGAACGCAGGAATGGACCCATAACATGAACAGTTTCAACGATAATTTATCCAAGATACTGGAAGGCAATATCGGATTAAATTATCAAATAAACGACAAGCATACATTGGGAATGAAATATCAACCTAACAAACAGCTTTCTTCAGATGGATCCAGAGAAACCTATACACATGTAACCACCGACAATCAGCTTTACGACGAAATATATTCTACCGCCAACAATTATACCGACGATGATTGGGGACATGAAATCAATGCATATTATAACGGTATAGTCGGTACTGCAAATATTGATTTCAATATAGACTATTTCCAAAATGGTAGCCGGGAATACTCCAATGTAAAAGAGTTGAGTGAAAAGTATGAAGATCGCGATGTACATTCAATAGGAGATGTAAAGAACCGTCTGGTTGCCGGAAAACTCATAGTTTCCTTGCCTTTAGGAAAAGGAACACTTGCCGTAGGAAGTGAGGTAACCTATACACATCGAAATGATGATTATCTTAATGAAGAAAATTATGTACCCACTTCATACAGCAAGCTTGTAAATCCGGAAAAACCAGACGTGCCGCTTAACAAAAACGATGCGTTTCAAAAAGTACAAAAACGACACGTACAAGAAAAAAGGTGAGCGCGGTCCTATTCAGCATGATCAAAGCCCACCGTTTTTCTTTCACTTGAACCCTCTTTAAATGGCTTTAAAATATCATTTAAAAGCCATTGCAGATTCAAAATAATTCACTATCTTTATGCAATGTTAGGCTGCTATACCTGACACCTCATCCGGCTTCGTGTACAGCATCATGTCTGTATATTTAGCTTGATAGTTTACGCTTGCACTAAACTCCACTTTCCTGCATTCCTTGAATGGGCTGCCGACAAATGGGTTTCGGTCCATCCAGTCGCACAGTTCTAAAATGGAAGACTTGTTCGAAGTGAAATACACGAACGAATGCCCTTTCAGAACGGTTAGTACATCCAGATAGTCAGCCAGACGCCAGAACATCTTGTAAGTACCCACCTCGGTGGAGAGGTACGGCGGATCAACCAGGAACACCACACCCGGAACATCTTTGTAACGTTTGAATACTTCCTTGTAGTCTTCGCTGGTTATAGTCAGTCCTTCCAGATAATCCTTTGCTTCGGGATAGTCTGTCTGCCGAATCCTATTGTAAATGGCTTCTTTCTTCATTCCTTCCAAACTGGTCACATATTTCATGGCGAACAACAAGGATGCGGAAACCGTGATATAATCCACGTAGCCGTGCTCTTTTTCTTCCCTCTCAATACGGGCAAACATTTTATCGCGAATCTCCCCGGTTATACGTTTGTTTCTGGGTTCCCCTTCAGCTATCCGACGCAAATCGGATAACAGCACATTAGTGGTCGGGATATTTACAAGTCGGCAGCGGTAGTTGTCGAAGTCATTATACACAACGGTGGCATCAGACCTGACACATTTGGTAATATGTGACAGCAGGCCCGAGCCACCAAACAGGTCCACAAACACGGTGCTGTCCGGGAACTGTCCCAGCACCTTGATAAATTCCCTCGCAAACATGCGTTTCTGCCCCACGAAAGGAAGCGGGGCGGACAAATACATCTTTTTCATTTCATTCTGCTTTAAAACGGCCGCAAAGGTCCCCAGAATAAACGAAAAACAGCGGGAAACATGAACTGTTCCCGCTGCAAGACATATACAGCAAACTACACGTTCAACCCGAAGCGGACCGTCTCGTCACCGGCGATCAGCGCACGGGTGCCCGGGATATTATTCTCGTAGATATGTACATTGCCCAGGTAGAGAGTGATCGACTTCAAGGGAAGTTCTATCTGCCGCGCCATCAGGTACAGGTGATAAATATCGGAAGGCAGCCCGAGGTTCGCGTCACTGCTACGCTGGTAGGCGGATAGAACCAGTTCACCGCCATCTAACTGGAACTGTACCAGACTCAAACAGGGTGCCTGGTTGCTCTCGGCACCGGTTTCGCCCAGGAAAAGCACGTAGTTCTTGCTGTTGCGCCTCTCCCGGTTAATTTTCGCTATCAACGGGGGCAGCTTCTCGAAATAGGTCGGGTAACTGTTCACCAGGATGGAGCCGCAATAGTCCCACCAGTTGATGCCGACCTCCCGGTACTTCTCCACGTTGCGCTCACCCTGCATAAATAACTGCAACTCGCTGCGGAGCTTCTTACGGGCGATATTATGCCCCTCGAATATGTCGAGCAGGTCCGCCGGTGTCAGCGAGAGCTGCTCGTTCAGAAGGTACTGTATGTTTCCCTTCTTGTTGGTCTGTGTCTTTCCCGTGGCAAGAATCTTGTCCAGGATACGGTAATACTTGTTCATAGCCATTTCCTCCTTCTAAATTTGAAACACCCTAAAGATAAGGGGAAACGGCACTCCCTACGGCATAAAACAACCCGTTCACACTGCAAGCGTCTTGCAGTCGCTCTGGAATCGTTTCACCAAGGCATAAACCTTGCGTTCGCTCACCGAATACTTTTCGGACAATACGGCCACAGCATACGAGACTTTTTCACCTTGATCGAGTAGGCGGGTATAGTCCGCGTACAGGTCGATATACCGGGCATCTTCCAGACGAATGCCGGCCGCCTGAAGCCTTTTCAACAGCTCCCGGTTAAAGTTTAATATCTCAATCACTTTCATACAACAAAAAAATTATATCTTTGCATCGCCAATCATTTTTTAGACAACAAAAAAAACGTCAAACCGTGACAGAGGGTATTTGCCCCCGGTCGCGCGGTTTGGCGTTTCATGTTTATAAAAGTGATTGGCGTTACTTTTTAACAGGCCGGGGGCTTTTTTCTTATCCTCCCCCGAAGGATTTATTCCACCCGGTACTTCTCCGGATCAAAAGCGTCTTTCTTCCTCCAGCCGTCAGACAGCGTGTCCTGAACATGCTTCATGGCTTTCGTGTAGAAATCGGTCAGTTCCTCCAGTGTGACGAACTCCCGATATTGGGGAACCTCATCCGTACCGAACTTGAATGTCACGGGAAGCGTAGCACCACCAGTCTGTACGGCCAGATCATACGCTGCCTTATAATTGAACTGGTTTTCACTTGACAGCCATACCGGCATACCTTCATAGAGAAAACCGGAAAGTATCTCACGGTCAATTTGCTCATTATACCAGTCTGTAATGACGGACTTTATAGTATCCATGTGAGGTCTGCCGACAAAGCTTTCCTCCATATAGGAAGCGGATCCGTCTTCACGTTCCTGCACATCCCAGCGGATGCGCCATCTGTTGCGTGCCGGGCTCACGCACTCGATCAGTCTTATCCCGGATGTTCCTTCTACCCGTTTCATGTAAATATGTATTTAGTTCGACCTTTGCCGAAGGTTTCCGTCTTGATGGTGGTTTCGAACGGGAAGCCGTCCGGCATTTCCTTCACTTGCAAGAGGATGTTCTTCATCTCCTCGCTGTTGGTAAAGAACTTTTTCGGTTCGCCGTTCATCTCAATGGCCACGATACAGCGGTCCTCGCCCTGTTCGGTCTTGATGCCCGTCTCAAAGTCCTTCACAATAATCGGTAAGTTTACCAGTTCCCGGATGCTTACCACCACCCCGGGAAAACGTTTCTTGCCGTCCTCCGGCTTGTAGGAAACGTTCAAGTCTTTAAATGATCTCATGTCTTTGCCTGTTAATTTTTTAAACAACGTATGACAGTCGGCGTGCTTGGCCATCCCGTAGAACGACGCTATCAGCTCACGCCTCCTCCTTCTCGATTTTACCTCGTGCATTTTTCGGGCGAACTTCTGCTTGATGCGCTTGCGAAGGCGGACATGGTCCGCACCGAAAGTCACATACCCCAGAAAGTCGATGCCCTCGCCCGGCGGGAACACGCGCTCGTTCCCCTTCACCAGGAGACCGGCACACTCCATGCGCCCGTGGACGGCATCACGAATCTTCCACAGTTCCGCTTTCGTTTTACCCAGTACGACGCCGTCATCACAATAGCGGTAGAAATGACGCACAGCATACCTGTCCTTCAGATAATGGTCCAGATACACAGACAAAAGCAAATTGCCCAGCCCCTGCGAGCTGCGCAGGCCGATACTCAGACCTTCAGGCATCAGGCGGACAAAGCTCTCCAGCATGGTCACGAGCTTTGCGTCCTTGAACACCCGGCTGACGCAATACATCACAAAATCCTGCTTCACGCTCTCGTAGAATTTGGTGATGTCAAACTTGTAACAGTAACGCGTACCATCAGGGTCCTCGGCCATGTCACGGCGGACATACGCCAGGAGGTCGTGCATACCCCGTCTCTTGATACTGGCGGAGGTGGTACGGATGAAACGTTTCCGCAGATGGCGGTCCACCACCGCCATGATGGCATGCACGGCGATGCGGTCCTTCATCGGGATCACCTGGATGCGGCGCAGCTTGCCGCCCTCGATGATCTCGCGTTCACGGTAGTCCTTCACGCGGAAAGTACCGGATGCGATCTGCGCGGCCAGCTCCTCCAACACCTCGGGCTTATGCGCGAGCAGATAGCCCCCCTGGCGGCTGCGTTTACGCTTGCTGCCGCGAAGGACCTGCCGGAAGGAAGCCTCCATGTTGGAAGGCTCCACGATCTCCTCGATGATATACCCAACCCTGCGCATAAATTACTGTTTATTGCTTTTAATACGGGGCCTTCAATCCCCCGGGCCCGGCTTCTTCGAACCGTTTCCGGCCTACCAAACCCTACCCGACACTTTATTTTTCAGTTTTCCGGCCCTTGCGGACCGCTGTTACTGCGGCTTGCCCCCCTCGGCACCACGGTGGGGACAAGTCCCCGGTGTTGTACGCCGATTAAAATTTCCTTTCGATTGTTGTTCAGACGAGAACCGATGTTCGTGTTCGTATTCGAGGAATCGTTGTTCGCATTCGACATCGAAACACCGCCATTCGGGTTCGCGTTGTTGTTGCCACGATAGACCACACGGCCTATGGGGAGGCGCCACCTTTCAAATGCAAAAGTACTATTTTCAAATTATTATTTAACAAACAGATACAAAACCTGACGTCAAAAAATATTTTTCGACGGGCTGACGCCCGTAATGAACGGCGTTCCCCTGCTCGGGGAACACCGGACGTTTTGTCGCTTCGCTCCCGCTTTGACGCTTTACGCGGCCGATCATGCAACCTCGCTTATCGCTTTAAACGCCACGGCGCTCGACGCCCTGACGAGCCGACCGCGGAAGGCCAGACGAGAACCGATGCTCGTGTACGTATACGAGGAATCGTAGCTCGCATACGACATCGAAACACCGCCATTCGGGTTCGCGTAGCTGTTGCCACGATAGACCACACGGCCGGAGGCAGTGGATATGTAGTAGATGTCGCAGTAATTTGTCGAGGAGGAACCCGAAACGGAACCCACCGGAATCACGTCCATATATTTGCCATGCGCCACGGCGGTAATCCAGATACCGGAGCTCACGGAACCCTTAACCAGGCGGGTACTGCCGTCAGGCATCCAGATGCGCCACTTCCCGGAATTGCCCGTGTCATTAGGGAGGTCCACGCCGTCCATCATGTCATATTTATGACCATAGATGTCCTCGTAGCCAAGGCAACAAATATTATTCACCTGCGTAACCGTGGCCCCGCCGTAGTCATCCTTCTCACGGTACCACGCATACTGGTGGACGGAGTTTTCTATCAGGCTGTTCGTCACATTAGGGTTGATTGAGGAGGCTTCCTCGTAGCCGATCGTGTCCGTCATCCCGCGGCTGGCAGTACCACCCGTAGTACGGTTGTTCGTGTGAGAGCCCGCGCCGCATTGTTCCTGGCTGTCACGACGACCGTACTTCGCGTAGAAAAGATTCGCGATGCGCGAGTGCATAAGGGCATCAATCTGCTGCATACCGCGCTGGACACTGTAATAGTGAAAATCAGCCCAGGTCATGCTCGCCGTAGTACTCCCGCCGGTAATGCAGGCGCGAAGTTTGGAACCGACAACACTGCTGCCCACAACGGCACACAAGTGCTCGTCATTAGGCACCCATTCGGGTTCCATATCCTCGATCCTGTCACTGTTAGAAAGGACAACCTTATCGAACTCTGCCGTGTTCAGAATGGAGAAGTGAAGAGCAGTGGCACCCTCCGGAACATCGGCAATCAGGTACATACCGGCCTCGAACTTGTTGCTCAAGGTAGGGACGACGATTGAACTGATGACCGTGCCGGAATCGTCTGTGAAAATGCTTCCGACAAGGCTTGTACCGGGAACGCTCGGGAAACGCACACGCTTGTAACCGTCCACGTTCACCTTGCATACCGAATACGTACTGTCAGTACTGTAGCTGTTCGAAAGCGTATCCTTTCCGCTCATGATCTTACGACCGGAAAGATAACCGCCACTCGTGCCCTTAATGTCGTCAAGCGTAAGGACGTCAGCATCCGGAACGGAAGGCATGTTATCCGAACCGTTACTGCTGTAACAGGAGTAATGCTTGCCGTTCAGGTAATCATTGATACCCTTGCTCCAGAAGAAGGGCTCGTACATCATCCAGTCACCTTCAGTGCCGTCCAGTCTGGCAGCCGTGCCGTCGGCGTACTTGTTGCTGTCCGTGTCGTCCAGCGGGTAGTAGGTCATCTCACCGTCCAGGTTGTTCACCGTGGTATCAACGTTCGCCATGTTCACACCCCGCGTCGTCGCTTTTTTAGTCACTTTAGCAAGTACACGGTGACGCTGCTTCAGGATGGCGGAAATATGACCGCTCACCTCATACGCGTTGTCATACTTGTAGCCGGTACCGTTGTCAAGGTTGCTCACGTTCGCGTCATCCGATACCTCGTCGTCGAACTCGATCATCGTGTATTCCGGCTGCCGGATATTCAGTTCCGGGAAGTGCGCCTTCAGAGCGCTGTACGTATCGTCATCAATGTAGCGCGTGAGCTGTACCGTACCCACCAAAGCGCACGTGTCCGTAGTATTGCCATCGGAATCCACACCGCCCATCCCGACAAACTTATTCAGCCACGTACCGTCATCCTCGCGGTCAATACCGGTTACTCTGATACGTTCCACACCCGTGCAACGGCCCAGCAGGGTTTCCCAGTCAATACCTGGACAACTGTCAAAGATGAAGGTCTTCACCTTGCTGTAGCTTTCTAATGTCAGCCCGCCGGTGGTCAGTCTGCCCAGATATTCCAGACGGAGGCTGGTCAGTGTACCGGGAAGGTGGAGCAGCGTCACGGGAGAACCCTTGGCTAGCACCACGCTCTGCACCTGCGTACCGCGGGCCTCAAGTTCTTCCAGCTTGGTCTGCGCACTCAAATCCAGCTCGGTACTGGTACTTCCCCCGGTTTTCGCCTGTGCCTGGTTACGAAGGTTGAGTTTACGTAGCTGCTTGCAGTTGCCGATGTTCAACCACCAGCCGGTACTGCCGTTGCCGGAACTTTGAAGGTTCAGTTCGCGCAGCACGGTACATTTGCCCAGGTCGAAAGCGTTTTTCAGGTGGTCGGCGGCCCCGCTCATATCCAGCACCTTCATACGGCTCGCGCCATAAACCCTCAAGGGATCGTTCACCGTATAGGCACCGGTGATGGAAAGGCTCGCAGCCGCATCTTTCTTGATGATGCCGGTATTCCCTATATTCGGGCTGTTGTTCGTACCGTAGCCGAAAGCATAAACCTCGTTGGCCGTAATCTTCAGCACGTCGGGGGTGTCAGCAGCCGTACGTGCCAGATAGAGGTCGATGTTGTCACTGGTGAAATTGCTCGTGCCGTACTTGGCATCCAGAAGGGCGAAACGATTACGCACGAAATATTCACGGTGCGCACGGTTACTGCCCTGAAGGGCGTAGATGAACGGCCACACCTTGCCGTACATCTCCTGCGTGGCGGGCAGGATGTACTTCAGCTCGCCGCTCTTGTTATAGGCACGGTCGCACCAGTTGCCCGCCTGCTCCACGTTCAGCATGTCCAGGACACGGCTGGTGGTAAGTACACCGCGAAGAGCCTGCGCCTGTGTCTTCAGGTCAGCGTCCAGGTTGGCCAGAACGAGGTTCCAAAGCCAGCTGTCACGGCCTTCAAAGGCATATTTCCCGGCCTCGGCATCATAAGTGTCGCGGTCGGTGGTGTAGTCATACACCAGGAAACAGTCGTTGCGTTTTCCCATCTGGGTATCACCGTCGTAGTAGGTGATGTACCATATCAGGCCGTCCCACGTGCGCAGCATCATGTTCTTCGCACGCTGGTCAACGGCAAGGAAATAGTCCGTCCAGAGGTAATACGTCAGCAGGAAAGCCTTGTCGAAATAGTCACTTATCTCGTCCCTGAACTTCTCGCTCTTAAAAGTGGAGAGGTCGGCGCTCGTCGCACCGTCCGGAACACACGAGCGTATCCATGCGTACAACCGTTTCACGGCCGTACGCTGCGACTCGTCAAGGCCCGCCCATTTCACATCATCCGGAACGTTGGTCTCGGCACCGGCATCAAACACCTCCTCCAGATGAGCGTCACTTGTGGTCTTGAAAAGGCACATGGCCTCGGTATTGTTCAGCATTTCCAGAGTGAGGGGACAGGCAGGATCGTAACCCTCCACGCCACTAAGGCCGAACAGGTCGCCGCTCTTGCTTTTCTCGTTGTTGAAGTTGTACTGCCCCACATAGTCGTTCTCGCCGTCCTCCGCAGCCGCCACAAACATGTCGATAGGCACACCGTCGATAGCGGTACGCACGGTGACCGCGTTCAAATCGCTGCCGCCCGTCTCGTACTGGTAACGCTGCGGAGGGGTGAGAAGCCCCATCTCCTTCAGCACGTCGTTGAACAGTTTGGCACCGCCTGTGTTCAGCGACATGGACGAGTCGGAATAATCACTCTTCAGACAGATCAGGTTCATGGCGATGCCACCGGGACGGACAGGATATTTCTTTTCCGCCTGCTCCTTGCCGCCAACGGTGAAGCTAAGGTTCGTGCCGCCCTTGCTGATATAGATACGGATGTTCTTGCTCGGATATTTCGTGGAACTGGTACCCTGAATACGGATATAACAGTCACGAAGCATGAAGTCGTATTCGGATCCGAAAGGGGAGTAATAGAAGATATCAGCCGAAAAGTCCGTCTTCTTGTTGTTCTCGGCATACACGTCATCGAGCTTGTTCTGGCGCACGATACGCAGCACCCCCTTGCCCTTGGCACGCAGCTTGTCCATATCCACAGTGTCGGTATCACCCAGGATATCGTTCTCTTCGTACAGCGCGATCATCTCCTCACCGTCCGCACTGTCCACCATCCGGTTCTCCAGTTCCTCGTCGTCACTCAACCGGCGGGTATAGATACGCACGCTCTTTACCTCCACGTCCGCCCCGGCGCTGTCAATGGTGATATATTTCGGATTGTCCTGGCGGAAGCTGAAGGCGTTGTCGTAGATGTCGGCACCGGTACGGTTGCCGTCCACATAAAGCTCCATCAGACGGCTCTCATTGCGGGTACCCACCATGAGGGCCACCTTGATCCACCGGTCTTCCACATAATTCGTGCCCAGCTTGATCTCACGCTCCACCAGCTCGTCGTCCTCGTTGGTATAGGACACTTTCTCACCGGTCTTGAAACTCGCTTCCGAAGGGGTGATATAAAGCCCCTTGCCACTGTCGAGACAGTCCACAACTGCGGTATCGCTGTCAGTGGGATTGCTTACCCGGAGGGTCAGTTCAATGGTCAGCCCCGTACTTTTCACATCGGTGGCAAAGGGCCGGTAGCCGATGACGGCTTTCGCACCGTTGGTCAGCTTCAGCGCCTCACCCGTCCAGCCGTTGCTGCTCCAGTCAAAACCCTCGAACGTGGTCTCCACGCCGTTCGACTCCCATGTTCCGGGGTTACTCTCCCCGTTGCTGCGACCCGCCGCGTCAAGCTTGACCGCTAGGCCGTAGGTGGCCTCGCTGATATCGATACCGCTCTCACCCACGTCGATGCGCAAAGTGTACCCGGTCGGACCGGCTTTCAGGACAAGCGTCTGCGTGCCTTCCTCGGTAAACCGGTTACTGTAGGTCATCATGCTGCGGGGAGCGCTCACGGTACTGCTCTTGACGCCGTTTTTCCAGAACTCCACTTCAGCGGGCACACGGTCGGGATCATAGGCCACCCAGTCGAAAGTGAGCTTCTCGTAGCGGCCGGCTTCAAGGACCGGCTCCAGATGCTCGTCCCGTCCGAGGACATGCCCGTCGGCATGAATGAGCTTCAAACCGATGAAGGGCGCGCCGGTTCCGGCCTTCAGCAGGTCGATATGGATGCTCTCGCTTTTCAGCGTGAGGTCGTCAGTTTCCATCTCGGCCACCAGCTGGGCGGTATGCCGCCCCACGGACAGGCCGGTCATGGAAACCTCGAAACTGCCGTTCGTCGTGCCGCTGCGGGTGACCGTATGCGCGTTCTGCTGTACACCGTCCACGTACAGGCTGACGGTTTTCGTGCCGGTACCGCTCACGGCGTAGGGTATACTCGCGGAATCATAGGTACCGTAACCGCCGTTCTGGATGGTGGCCGCCAGGTTGTAACCGCAGGAAAGGGACAGGGTGACGCTCTTCACGCTCACGTACGCCTGCTTCTTCTGCGCCTTACCCGTGGTGGGATCGGTAGTCTCGGCAATGACGTAGATATCGCTCGTGCCCACCAGCAGGTATTTGGTCAGGTCAAGGGTATAGGTACCCTTGCTCACTTCCTTCAGCGAGGAGGAATAAGTGGTGGTCGTCCCGCGCTTCACCTGGATGGTGACGGTCGCTTTCTGTCCGGTACTGCTACCCTTGTCATCACCGCCGGCAACCTGGTGGTCATAGGTATAGGTAAGTTTCACCGCTCCGCCTTCCTTCACGGTTTTCTTGTCGGTCTCGGCAAGCAGCACGATCTTGGTGGTGGAGGACTCACCGCCGCCACCGCTGCCGGCCGGGATGTCAACGCTCGCGATCTCCGCCCCGCTCTTGTTGGTCAGCGCAAGGCGGACACTACTCTCGTCGTCGCTCACTTCCGCGCTCATGCCGAACACGGTACCGGCTTCCACCTCCTGGAATTTGGCGGCGACGGTCTTGTTCTGGACGGGATTGGTACTGTCAGCATCCAGACTCTCGTCCACTTCCAGCTTGTCGATGGTCAGATCCACGTTGCCCTCGCTGTCGGGAACTTTCTTCTCGCCGTTCACCGTCAGGCTCTTCATCGTTCCGGCACCGCCGAAGTCCTCCCAGCTCGCCTCCTGCTCCCAGCTCGACAGACTTGTCCCCACGAACTGTTTGGTCTCCCATTTGCCCTGCGAGACTTCATAGGTGATGCAACGGCCCTTGTAACGGTATTTCTCATCCACGGCACCGATCGCGGAGGAAAGGACATAATAACCGCTCTCCAAAGGGACTTCCGCCGTCACATTATACGTGTTACCGCCACCACCCGTACCACCGGGAATATCAACGGAGGCAATCTCCGTCCCGGTCTTCCCCAGCAGGGTGAGTTTCACCGTGTCGTTCTCCTCATCAGGGACGGCCGTCATGCCACCGACCAAACCGTCGTTCACACCGGCGGCGGCATCCTCCGCCTGTTTCGCAGCCGCGGATGCCGCTGCCGCGGCGGAATTTGCAGTTTCAGCAGCCTGATTGGCGGTACCGGCCGCATCAGACGCCATACCCGCAGCTTTATTCGCCAAAGCCGCAGCATTATCCGCTTTCGTGGCAGACGCATTCGCTGTGGCAGCGGCATCATCGGCCGGTTTACGCAAAAGGGTAAGCGGAGCACTCACCAGCTCACTGCCGCGAAGGGCGGGGAGACTTTTGATATTGTCAAGGGAGCTGACCTCCACAAGTTCATCAACGCTCTGGCTCTCGGCCTTGATAGCGTTCAGGATCTCCTGTTTTTCCGCATTTGTCATAGCTAATCCTCCATTACCCTTCTATCTGTTTCACTATTTGGGAATAACAGCCCGGAGTAAGACCGGTAACAGCTTCCTTTATCAAAACCGCATCCTCCGATGTCAGATCCACATCCGCATCGGAACCCATAATCCTCATGCAAAGACTGTAAGCATGTAATTTCTTTTCATTATCCGTCTGAATATTACCGCTCGGACGGAAACCGGTACCGTTGAACAGGCACTGGGAGACTATGACTCCCATACACTGGGGTTTCTTATCAATCAACAGCACGCTACCGTCGAAATCCTTAAAATACACATTAAAATTTACTTTCATATCCTTTATTTTTAGATATATGTCATCTTAACGACAATTCCATTAACAACCTCAAGGGTATAGTTATAAGTTATAAAATCACTCTTTACAGCCCACTGGAAGGTACCTGAAACACCCTTTCGGTAACTGTATGTCCCATCGCTGGCCAGGCTCCATCCCGTACCGTAATTGTTCGACAGGATATCACCACAATACACCGCCCCGTTCACATGCACACCACCGTCAAAATAGCCGGCATAAGTATTGGCACTGATAGGATAGCTCTGACCAGAGGACTTGCTGGAGGCATAGATAGCGGCACCACCCAGATTCGAGCCTACGGCCTTGACACCGAACCGTCCCTGCGTGGCGGCATTAAAGGACACATCCACAATACCCTCCATGTCCGTTTGTGAGACACCAAGTTTCAGACTGCGGGAATCATTGCCGAAATAATCACCGGCTTTCCAGTACAACCGTCCGGAATCAATCGTAAAACCGCCGATTTTACCCTCATAGGCATACACTGTACCGTAAATCTTGGCGTTGCGCGTCTCAATACTACCGTCTTCCAGAATCTTGAAATTATCATTAGCCGTAACAAGCCCCTCCAAAGTGATATTATCGCCCTTGATTTTTACGCCGTCACCCCCAACACCTACAAGGGATTTCAAATTTCCATCACCGTCAATGGCATACAACCCGGAATATTTGGAAGTAACCATCAGGCCGGTCTCTTCCAGCAGGTTCTCGTCTTTGTCGAACACCGCCGCCGAAATCTTTACCAGACGCTCCGACTGCTCGAAAAGGGTTTTATAACGGTGTGTCAGGGATTCCACACGGTCGGTGCTCAATATGAGCATATACAGGTAAATATCACCGGTAAAACTCAATTTAAAATCACCTGTACCGTTCCAGAGTCCGCTACAGGTGTACTGTACGTACCCGTCGGTCGCGGACAGTTCTTCCTCCACCTCCATGCTGTTGAAATTGGCAAAGCCTGTCTTATCCACACCCACAAACTCCACACGCAGCGTGCCGGCCTTGGCACAGCGGTAAAAGAAAGTCAGGAACACCGGGACGGCTTCCTTCTCCCCACTGTCATTTTCAGGCATGGAGGGAATACTTTTCAGGTTCTCACGTTTCTGGAGGATGTACTTGTTACGAATCCGGACAACCGTACGGCCGTCATCCTCGGTCACGCTCGCGCTGTCACCCTTCCTCGTCAAGACGTTACCGTTCGCCCAGATCCACCGGTTGCCCACAAGGAAGAACACGGTCTCGTTCTCCGTGTTCCACTTCATAAGGCCGTCATCAAAGGCGGGGTTATTCAGGTAGCCGCGCTCGGTGGCGAAGTCATTCCGCAGGGCGGTGACGGAACTGACGATTTTCCCCTCGACTATCTCGAACTTCGTCTTGATATCCTCGCCCGTTACCAGAAGGAACGTACCACGCAGGTAGGCGTTGTCGCTGTACAGGCCATCACCGTGAGGCTGGTTGTCTGAAGGGAACCAGTCGTCACTGATACCGTCAAGGTTGCCCAGACGGGCACGCAGGCAGCCGGTGAAGTTCTTCGCCTTCACCACGTCCATCACGTCCACACGGGGCTGCCCGTCCTCGGTGGCGGAGATCAGGATCAGGTTCTGGCGCAACGGATTCTCCGTGTTGCCCATCAGCACGCACTCGTCACCAGCCTCCGGAAGGGAAGCGCCGAACTCGTCCTCGCCCACGAGGATGGAACCACCCTCCACGCCGGCCACCTCAACCCAATAGCTTTTCAAATTCCCGCCGCTGAAGGTCTGGCAGCGCATGAGGTCATGGGCCACGAAAGTGTTCTCCTGCTCGAAGGTGATCCTCCAGTAACCGCCCTCAAGAACAGCGGTCTTTATTTTCCCGTTGGCGGCACTGACACAAAGCTGGCCGCCGACGCTGCGTACCTTCTCGATAAGCATCTCCAATACTACCATGACCTGGCGTACCGTCAGCTTGTCGATGGTCAGATGGGACAAAGCGTCCTCCATCCAGAGCCGCCAGCCCTCACCGAAAAGACCGTCCACGAATTTCGGACTGCGAAGAAGCTCACGCACGACAAGGGTCAGCAGCCCGGCATTGCCCTTGTCATCAATACCCGCATTATCCTCCTGTCCGAAAGAGGCTCCCGCTTCGAAGGTGATCTTCCCCTTTGCACGGTCATTCTTTTTTTTGCTGATGTGTTCCGCCTGGCTTCTCCGCGCGGAAAAAAGATTGTTGTCCGTAGGCAGTGTCTTGTCCCAGCTACGGATAATGTCAGGAAGCGCGGCACCCTCCGCCTTTGACTTCGTATAGTTTTTCAGTTCCCCGATACTGTCATTCACCCGTTCAAACGCACCACTATGCAGGGCATCGCTGATCTCGATGTCCATCTCCCCGGGTTGGTTCACCTTCCGGGTAATTTTCGTGATACGGCTGCTGCGATAACCGGTTTCGGGGAAATACTCCTCGCTTTCAAGTCTCACACGGCGGCCTACGGACAGGGAAACACCGTTCTCCTCAATCCACACATGGTCGGTCGGGGCCTTGTAAACGGCAAGATCCTGCCAGCATTCGGTATTGAACTGTTCCACCGCCGTAAGAAACTCCTCCTCGGCAAGCGGGTAATATTCGTCCGGCATACGGATATTCCAGAGAATATAACGGTCACCGGATTTCGGGACAAGTTTGCCGCCGGGGAGTTGCGTGTCATCATCATAGGGCCATATCGTAATAATCTCGAACTCACGGGTGGCACTGTTGAAATTCACCTCGAAACAGTGGTCCTCACCCTGCCCCAGTCCGGAAAGGTCACCGTCCTGGAACGATACACGTTTGGTCTCGTCGGGCAGCTCGTAATCGTTCGGATCGAAGTTCAGGCTGTCGTCCCTGAAATAATAGACCGTGAAAGGGTTGCCGTCGTCATCTTTCACATCTTCGCTGCGCACACTGCTGACAGCCCCGATCCTGCGGGGATAAATGCCGCTGAAGGCGTCTTGCTCGTAACGGTCATAGATGCCGTACTCCTCCGTATGTATCTCGACATATTGCCTGCCCCCCGGAAGCATCAGGCGGCTATGCCCGTATTTTGACGGATCTATGTTCCGCGTGCTGCCTACCGGAAACAACCGGGTATAAAAATTGTCGGTACCCGTCGTGTCGCGTTCGATTCCGGTCAGTCCCTTCCCGTAGCCCAGCGTTATTTCCTCGCCATGCTCACACCGGCACACGTTCACGGTCTGGCCTTCCACCCACCATTCAGCCTGCCCGCCGACCGCTTCGGCTATCTCTTTCAGGGCTTCGTTGCAGTACTTCCCCTCGTAATCGATGACGATAAGGTCCGTACCGTCCACCCGCCCCACTTTCCAGTCGGTGGTGTGGTTCATTCCGTCATTGATACACTTCACGATCATGGCCACGTGTTCACGCGGAGTCGCTGTCAGCGTGAACACAGGCTCGGTGTTCCCGTCGGTGGTCTCCAGCACAAGAAAACGTCTCACCAGGCTCTCGATGCCGTAAAACTTCAAATCATATACCCACTCCTGGCCGCTCTTCTGCTTCGGGGCGTACCGTTCGGTCAGCCAGTAGCGCTCACCCTCAAAGTCCACCCGGTCATTCACGTCCAGGGCGATATATTCGTAATGCGTGAAAGAGAGTGTCAGGACATTGTCACCCTGTACCTCCTTCACCTGGGTGGAGCTGTCACCCGCCTCTATATCGGTCCGTCTGTTGCCGTTGCTGTCATAGATGGTCAGCATGTCTGTATCTTATTTAAACGTCGTTTGAATAGGGTTTGAATCACATTTATATGACCGGGACAGGTTCCCGGAACTTCACCTTGAACTTGCCGGCGTGCACGCCTTCCTTCCAGAGATAGGTCAGAGGCTGGAACTTGCTGCAATCCGTATATTTCACACGGAGAGTCAGGGCAAGTTGGGGAAAGGAAATCTCAAGCCACCCGTCACGGCCTTTCTTCAGGAAATTGATGAACTCGAAATACTTCTTCAGCCAGCCGGCCTGCGTTTTGCCAAACAGGGCGAAATGAAGCGTCACGTCACGGGCCTCGTTCCTGGGCGTCAGCACGGAGGAATATTTCTCCCCGTCCTCCTCCCGGATATTCACGGCCGTATCCGTTTTCGTCTTGCTCGGGGTCAGGATGGCGGTCAGGTTATCCATCCCGCCGCGCTTGTCCTCAACGAGGAACACCCCGTATGTGCTCCAGATGTCGGTACCGTTGACAAGTACCAGACCGCCTAATATCTTTTCCATATCATTTGCATTTTACTCCGTCACGATTGATTTTACGAATCTCTTCCTCTATTTTGCCAAGGTGCGACGCGCTCGTGCCGGTGTTCTCCTCGATACGGGCAAGATGCCCCTCGGCGGTGTTCATCTTGTCGATGACGCTCTCCATCTTCTCATCGATGCTCGACCAGTGTTGCAACCCGCTGGTGAACATGCCGTCCAGTTTTGTACCCTGGTCCTGTGTCATGGCTGAAAAACCGCCGGTTTTGGCGCTCTGGCTCGTACCGCCCGAGTTATCGTACCCGGTGGCCGCGGCAAGATTGTCACGAAGAGCGACGGCTTCCTCGACATACTTCATGTACTCGTCCTGGAGAGCCTTACGCTCGGCTTCTGTAAGGTCATTGTCTTCCATCGCCTTGCCGAATTTCTCCCACCAGCCTTTCAGCTTGTCGGAATACAGCTCACCGATCTTGTTTGACAGCATCGCACGCATGAAATACTCGGATATGTCCTCCGCCGCGGCTGCGGCATCATACTTCATATCCATCAGGTTATCCACGAAACTGCTGTACATGCTGTCAAAGGAAATACCGGTGAGACCTTCATACAGCTGGTCGGTAAGTTCCTCCAGCTTGCCCGCCTGGTCGATGTAGTCATCCAGCTTCTCGGTCAGACGACCTCCATATCCGCCCTTGCCGGTATCCTGGATCTGCGTCCACATGTCCACGTTACTGCGCAACTTCTTCATCTCCTCCGGACTTAGGTTCCAGATGTCACCGTTCCAGCTACGCCCGATCTGACCGCTCAAACGGTCAATCTGTTCCTGTGAGAAACCGCCCCAGTAATAATTCCAGCTGTGATGCGAACCGTGATAGCCGGCCTGCGACATGGCCATGTCCAGATAGTTCGAGTTCGTCTCCTGCTGGAGCCTGTAGGCATCCCGGTAGACGGCCACGGACTTTGTACCCTTGCTCGCCTTGATCTCCTCCGTCAGGTCCTCGATAGCCGTCTGCAAGGTCTCGTTACGCTCGGTCAGCCGGTCGATGGTTTCCTGGACCTCTTTGGCATTGCTTGAAGTCGTCCAGGAGGAAAATCCGCCCCAGGTCAATGCGTCGAATATCTTGCCCACACCGGAAAGCAGCGATTTTCCGATAGTCACAAAAAGATCACCGGAAAGCACATCGTCAAGAATACCGCTCACGGCATTGAACACCGCGTCGAGCAGGCCACCGATGACCACACTCAAACCATCCTTGAAAAGGTCTATAATACTTACAATCCAGCCGACAACAGGCACATCCTCAAGTGTTTCGGAAACCTTTCCGAAAGCCTCGCCCAGTTTGCCGTCCACTTCCTTGGCACCTTTGCCGAGTGTGATCAGGCCATTATACGCCCCGCTGATACTGCCGGAGGCAATCTGCTGCAATCCGTCCCTCACATTCTCCATACTGGTCTTCAGACCGGAGGCAGTATTCGAGAGGGACTGCCGGGCACTGTCAGCCGTTTCCTGCAAGGCGTTTATATTCTCACTCGCGGCATCGGCATTAGCCTGCGCCGTTTCCAGGGCTTGCCGGGCGGACTCCTTCTCCTGTTCGGTTCCGGACTGTTGCGCCTCAATGTATGATTTCTGGGCGGCAATGAGCGCCGTATAGGTGTCCGCATACACCGCCTGTGCCTCCTTCAGGTCTGAAAGGGCTTTCTGGTAGGCAGTAACCTCGGCACCCAGTTTCTTGAAACTGACCTTGCCGGAACCGCCCAAAGCCCTCTCCATCTGCTGGACGGCAGAGACAAGCGCGTCCTGACTGGCATGGTCGGCATTTCGGAACTCGTCAGTGAGCATGTATTTTCTGGCATCCGCCAATACAGGCTTTATCATATCGGAAAACATCCCGCCGAATTCACCGAAGACAGTACCCCAGTCAATACGGGCTTTCAGTTCCTGCACTTCGATGCCGGCAAGTTTGCTGTCACGTTCAACACCGAGAGAGAGCTTCTCGCTGCCGGATGTCGTCTTTTGTATCTTTTCCGCATATTCGGTCGCGATGGCGAGTTTCTTCTGCTGGAAGGTGCCGTAGGCCTGCAAATATTCCTGCATCACTCCGAACTCTTCCC
>OGYK01001276.1_pt1 | contig 18836 bp, 37 predicted proteins | sample 1576501 | NCBI WGS metagenome assembly OGYK01 (sample SAMEA3541530, study PRJEB24748) | human gut metagenome | biome: human gut; feature: human-associated habitat; material: faeces | place: China | collected 2012
ATCAGAGAGATGTTGCCGAAGAATTTGAAAACCCAACACCACTAGATGGAGATGTGAAAAAATGGAGATTATCAGTTATTTTGAAGTGTGGACACAATGGGTCAAGAAAAAGATCCATGACAGAACTGTTGTTTCACATGGTAAGAAGTTGGAATTGAGAAAGGATGGAATAATATGAGCCATATCAAAGACAGATTAAAGCAGTACAAGGATAAATATTCGGACTGCTATAAATACGCTGGGGTACATGTCAAAGTTATTCAAGATATGATTGAGCAGCTTCTGGCCGATTTGGAGCAGGATGAGAAAGAAAACGGTTGGATTCCGGTCAGTGAGGGATTGCCGGAAGAAGACGGAAGGTATCTGGTGACGTTTAAGAACGGAATAAAAGTTTGTATGGTAGGATATGGCTCTTGTAAGAGAACTGTACTGGGATATCCAATTGGGCATGGCTGGTATAGTTTGGAAGAAGCGCAATATTATGCGGAGGACAGTATTATTGCATGGCGGCCAATTCCGAATCCAATGAAAGAAGATGATTTTTAAATGGGAAAAGTAAAGAATTTAAAGGGTAAAAGATTTGGTAAATTAGTAGCAATCGAGTTTGTTGGAATAGGAAACAGGCATTATGCCATGTGGAGATGTACTTGCGATTGCGGGAATGAATGCATAACGAGTGCGGACGTTTTAACAAGGAAAACAAATCACTCATGCGGATGTCTAGCCAAGGAGCATCTGAAAGAAATGAGCAAAAATAATATTACGCACGGAATGACTGGAAGCAGATTGTTAGGATGTTACAAAGCGATGATGAGTAGGTGCTATAGAGAAAAAGATATTCACTATAATGCTTATGGCAAACGTGGGATTGTTGTGTGCGATGAATGGAGAAATGATAAAAAGACATTTATACAATGGGATTTAACTAATGGATATTCCGATAGCCTTACGATTGACCGTATAGATGTTAACGGTAATTATGAGCCGAATAATTGCAGATGGATTCCAATGAGTGAGCAATATAAGAACAAACAATCGAATTGCAAGAAAATATTCCAAGATCCATACAAGGAGGACTGAACATGATTGAATACACTGAAAAAGACAGTAAAGAGTTCGTAGAAGTCTTGAACACATTAATTTCAAAATGCGCAAAGGCAAAAAGTTACGAACTCAATTGCATCGTATCTTACGGAGAGAATCTGGAACTTGATTGTCATTTCGGTTTTAAAGTGCATAAGGAGGACTGAATGGGATATTGTAAATTAAACTGCCCGGACAACGAAACAGAGTGCTGCATCTGCTGTACTAAACAGGATTCCTGCCAGTGCAGATGTGATGATATGGACGGTTATGAATATGCGGAGGAGTGCGAAGATTATGAGGTTGATTGAAGGTAAAGCATTTTACAATAAAAGCTGGTACGGAAGCTATAAAAGTATGATTGAACGTTGCTATAGAAAGGAAGCACATAATTATCCGTTTTATGGCGGGAGAGGTATTGTTGTCTGCGAAGACTGGAAAGATATCGAAAAATTTGAAAATTGGGTTAACATAAGCGGATACAAAAAAGGGCTTTCGTTAGACCGAATAGACGTAAATGGAAATTATGAACCAGATAATTGTAGATGGGCTACGCCAGAAGAACAAGCAAATAACAGAAGGAATACTCTGTATGTTGAAATTAATGGAGAAACCCACACAATATCCGAATGGTCTAAAATTACTAGCATAAAAAGGAGCACTATTAATAATAGATATTGTCGTGGCGACAGAGGTATAGATTTGATAAGGAAGGTAAGGAGAAAACATGGCTAGATTAATAGATGCAGACAAAATAATTGACTCTCTTGGAAATTCGGATATGGATTTTGCAATAGGTGCAGTTATTGACGAACAGCCGACAGCTTTTGATGTGGACAAGGTTATTAGTGAATTGAAAAGAGATAAATTCGTTGAATCAGAATGTATCTTATCTGATGTACATCAAGGATACAATGCTGGACTAAGCAGGGCGGTAGAAATCGTGAAAGGCGGTGGAGTTGAATGAAATATCCAGAAGAAATGTATATTGATAGTCAGATATTTGCAGGAGATATGGATGGTTCGGAATCAAATCTGACAGAAAAAATCGTAAAAATAAGGGTTTCTCATTTATGCTGTGTATGCGAAAAACAGATACCTAAAGGTGAAAAAATGTTAAATCAAAAGGCAATAGTAGAAGGACAAGGTTGGTGCAGTTGCTATATTTGCCTACCATGTGTTGAAAATTGGTTAGAAGAATCGGGACAAGTAGAGGATGGTGGAGCCGAAATGAGAGAAATTCTTTTCAAGGCAAAGCGGATTGATGATGGTAAATGGGTTGAGGGATGCTATCAGAAAAGATATGACCTTTTAGGCAGCGAAGAACATTTCATCTTCCACGCTGATAGTTATACAGTATGGGAATATGCGGAAATTAACCCATCCACCATCTGCCAATATACAGGCTTGAAAGAACGGGAAGAAAATTTGGGAAAATGATATATGTGATCGCAAAGAAAAATATCCAGAAGTTGTAAAAATGACAAATGGGGATTGGACATTGGATTACAGTTATGCAATCGGAAGAGATTATGGCAATAGTTATTGTAATTTGGGATTCTATGTCAATGAAAGAAAATGTGTTGAAGTGGTTGGGAACATTTTCGACAATCCAGAGTTATTACAGGAGGAACACAAATGAGTAGTGCAAGCGCAAGATTTGGAACGAAAGCGTATGTATGTGCAAGGTACTTTCTTAGACCAGGAAAGTGCTTCAAATACATCGACCAGCGTGGCGAAGATGCCACAGAACACATCTATGAGGTCATGGCATTATATCCATATTGCGTATTGTTAAGAGATACCAGAAACGGAGTCAGAACTTGTCCGGGATATAACACTTTGAGCCTGATGCTGAGAGGAAGTGAAGCGAGTGAGTAAAGGCAAAGATATTTCTACTATGTTTACAAGAGAAGAAAACAAAAAGAACGGAAGACTTGGATATTGTCAGGCTACAAGAGAAAAAGACACTATCATTATCCCTTCACAATATGGAGCATTCTTGCAGAAAAGAGGTAAGAGAAGATGAGTAAATCGGTATTGGTGTTGGATACGCCGAAAAATTGTTATGGCTGCCCGTTCGGAACTGAATATTGTGGAAATCTTGAATATGAGGGATGCTGTGAATTAGCTGACTGTTTAGATTATGATGTAATTCTGATGACAGAAGAACATTATGATTACGAAAGCAAATCAAGACCTGACTGGTGTCCACTTATGGACTTGCCAGAGAAAGACAATGGAGATTATCCAGCTAATACATCTGATGCTGGCTTTGCGGAGGGCTGGAATCAGTGTATTGATGAGATTACAGGAGGGGAATTATGATGATTGATTTAACAGGAAAAAACGTATTTGTAAGAACGCGGGAAGAATATATGAGTGTTCTGAAAATAGCAAGGTTTCAGGGATTCAAATGGGCGAGAGAAAACCATTTAAACCATATCGAAATTCCATTTCCAAACATATTGATTTTTTACGATAACAAGACCGTTACTTACAGCTTTGTAAAGACATTGCATGAAGCATCCAAAATCGTCGAAGATGAAGAAGAAATCAAGGATGCAGTAAGCCTTGTCAGATCATTCGCTAAAAACCCAGACAGAACATCATTGACGGACTCATTTATTAAGTCCTTGAAGCTACTTGCAGATACTGTAGAAAGTCAGATGGAAGAGGTGAAGTAGATGATTAAGAAAACATTATATACATGTCAAATCTGCAATACTGACTATGCGGATAAAGAAAAGGCTATTGCATGTGAGAAAAGCCACAAGACATTAGAAGGAGCAATATTTGCTGGTGAATATAAACCCAAAGGGATGATTGGCGATGGACATCCGGTAAAGATAAGGGTAAAGTTCAAAGGTTCTGATAAGTGGGTTGTATATAAGAGGTGAAGTAGATGGAGAGATTAACAAAGATATCTGAAATAGGCAATGCGTATTATCCTAAATGCTTTGAAGAGCCATGTTGCGGGATGGGAGAATGCTTAGACGATAATTGCAGTCTTATGCTTGATGCTTGCAAAAAGCTGGCAGAATATGAGCAGTTAGAAGAACAGGGCTTACTGGTGAGATTGCCGTGTAAGGTTGGCGATATGGTATATAAACTTTGGTATTATGATGGAAAACCATATAAAATTCAACGACATGTAATTAAAACATTATCTGAACTTTGCGGGACTATGGAAAGCAAAAAGTTTGGGAAATCTGTATTCCTTACCAGTGAGGAAGCTGAGAAGAAGTTGGAGGAGTTCAAAAATGAAATTTAAAGAATTTGTAAACTGGTGCAATGAAAGAGCATGTGACGGATGCTGGGGAATGCAGACAGCTATGGCGTGTATTGATTTAATAGGTGAAGTTAAAAAAGTTCCGTTTTGGAAAAGAGAAAAATTCTGGAAAGAAAATTACGAGCAGCAAGTATTAGAAGAGATTATTAATCCGATAGAGAAGAAGTTGGAGGAGATGAAGAATGGCTGAATATGTTAAAAAGTCAGATATAATAAAAATCATGGAAAATAATTCTTACATGATAGAGGTATTTGGAGTTAAGAAGAAAATGATTGATGGATTTGCAATGTGTTGTGATTTCGTAGATTTGGAAACTGTCGATATTGATGAGGACGATAAGGATGATTAATATGAAGCCAGAAGAAGCATTAGAAGAATTAAGTTACGAGGACACAGCCTATGGCGGTAAATGTACTTATGAAGTTAGAATGGTTGCAGTTAAGGCATTAAAAAAGCAGATTCCAATGAAAGTTTTGTACGAAGATGTAGGATACGACCAATATCACGATGTTAATTTATATGCTTGCATCTGTCCGTCATGCGGACTGCATATTATTGAGTTTTCGGATAATGATGTAGTCTTTAAATGCAATAGTGATAGCCCAGAAGATGTGTTTCATTCCAGTATGGTGCATCATGCGTATATTGGCATGAATAATTATTGTAACAGATGCGGGCAAAAATTAGATTGGAGCGAAAAAGATGGCGTACAACATTGATGAAAGCGTTATTTCTAAAAGCATTAAATATTACGGAGAAGAAATTCAGTCAACTGTCTGCATGGAAGAATGCGCCGAACTTATCCAAGCAATCAGCAAGGCAAAGCGTGGAAAAATCAACCGTGATAACATGATAGAAGAAATTGCAGATGTGTTGATCTGCATCGAAATGTTAAAGCAAATGTATATGATTTCTGATGAGAAAATTAATAAGTGGATTGAGAAGAAACAGGAGAGAGAAGCAGAAAGGATTGGTGATATTAATGTTTGTACAAAATAAAAGTATAAAAGATTACATTCACAAGTGCAATGTCGAAAGATTACCAATAAATTATGATGGAAAGATGGAAGTCAACTTATTTGGTCATCGGATTTTAGTAGAAAAGAACGAATGGTTATGGCACTTGCATTTGAAAATAACAGATAAGTGCAATGCCAAATGTTCATTCTGTGTCGAACAAAACGCAGAACGTTGCGAGAATGCAGAGTATTTTATAATGCAAGTTGATGAAATGCTTTCAGAAATGGAAAAAGAAGGAATATTGTATTCCGTATCTGTAACAGGTGGAGAGCCACTGCTATTTGAAAAATTTACTAAATTGTGTGAAGTTTTAGGAAAACACGATATTAAATTTTTGACGATTAATACAAATGGGAAATACTTAGAAAATCATATTAAAGAAATTGATGGACTGTTTGATTTTGTAGACATTAGCAGACATGCTATTTCCGATAAGAAAAATAATGAAATTTTTGGAACATGTATGCCATCTTTGGTTGATCTGGAACGTATTAAAGGCAAATTATTAAAGACCAAAATGAGATTACAATGCGTATTGTGCGACGCGAACACAATCGAAGATGTATTAAATATGATTGATGCATACTCTTTTGCAGATGATTTATCATTCAGAAAACTTATGAAGCTAAGTGAAAAAAGCGGAATTAAATACGATGAAAAAGAAGAATTATATAACAAAATACTTGAATACGCATACAATCATTTTGAATTTATCGAGCAAACAATTCAAGATTATTATGTGTATGAAATATGGAAATACAAAGATACTTTAATCACCTTTAGCTATTCGAACATGAAAATGCTTAGCGAAATAGAGAAAGCGGAAGATAATAGTGTTTGTAGAGAATTTATAATTCACCCAGACGGAACAATTTCTGGAAGTTGGAATAAAAAAATGAAGGTAATCAAGAAATAGCACATAAAACTCATATAATTTGATTTATTTGACAAAAATTAAAATGGGAGGATTAATCATGAATAAGAAAGAAATCGCAGAGATCAAGAAACAGTTTACACCAGCAAATTGTTCTATTACACGCATTTGTGGTTGTTATGTGGATGCAGAAAAAAATAAGAAAACCAAAATTAAAGAAGCTTTCCTTTCCCTTCCAGAGGAAGAAACGTTCAAGTATTTTGATATTTTCAAGAAAACCATGTCTGGCAGACTTGGAAAGAACCTTATGAACCTTGATTTTCCATTAGTACAGGAAAAAGAAGGCGGAACACAGGAATTTCTTATGCGGATTAGAGCAAGTAAACTTAAAGATGATGAGCTTTTGGACGAGTTCTACGACAAAGTGATTGAAAATTACGATTATAACGAAAATTACTACATAGTTCTCATTCATGCAGTATATGACATTCCCGGAAAAGCTTCTGATGGAACCGAAATGCACGATGCTTCAGAAGAAATCTATGAACACATTCTGTGCAGCATTTGCCCGGTGAATCTTTCAAAGGCTGGGCTTAGCTATGATGTGACTGAAAATAACATCAAAGACCGCATTCGTGATTGGGTAGTCTCAAGACCAGAAACAGGATTCTTATTCCCAGTATTTAATGACAGAAGCACTGATATTCACGGAACCTTGTATTTCAACAAAAACACAAAGAATATTCATCCAGACTTCATCGAAAATGTTCTTGGAGCACCAATTCCACGTATACCTGGCAATGAGATCAATGTCTTTTCAGATTTCATCATGGACAATTTCGAAGGAAATAAAACATTCAATTTCGCAGAAAATCTGGTTGAATCTTTGCAGGAAATAAGAGAACAGAAGAAAGACAGCCCGGAGATGATAACTGTATCATGTGATGAAATGGAACAGATTTTTGGATATTGCGGAGTTCCATACGAGAAGTTGTCGGATTTCAAAGAAAACTGGGAAATGTATTTCAGTAATGAGCCTGTTTCCCTTGACAATATCCACAATTCAAAAACTGCAAAAATTGCAACACCAGATGCAACAATCTGCATCCAGCCGGATAAAATTGCTCTGATTGAACTGAAAGAAATAAACGGCGTTCCATCCATTGTAATTCCGGTAAATGGAGAACTGAAAATCAATGGAATTGAAGTTGAATTAAGATAAACACTTTTGAAAAAATCCAGAAATTGGAGAAAGGAATTTCAAAATTGGCAAGCGATGTAAAATGGATAAAAATATGTTCAGATATTTTCGATGATGAAAAAATAATGCTGATTGAAAATTTACCAAGTGCAGACAGCATTATCGTAATATGGTTCAAATTATTATGCTTAGCCGGGAAAAATAACAACAGTGGTGTTTTTATTTTAAACGATAAAATTGCATATACAGATGAAATGTTGGCAACAGTATTTAGAAGAGACATTAATACAGTTCGATTAGCGTTAAAAACATTTGAAAACTACGGAATGATTGAAATTGTTTCCGGTGTTTACACAATTCCAAACTGGGGAAAATATCAAAATCTAGATAAAATTGAGCAAAAAAGCCAGTATATGAGAAATTATATGCAAGAATATCGAAAAAAGCAGAAAGACAAAATAGAGTGTAAAACTAACAGTAAACTTTACGGTAAAGCTAACAGTAAAACTAACGTTAGCTCGGCAGAAGTATATAATAAAGAACTAGATAAAAAAGAATTAGATAATAAAGAAAAAGAAATAGAAGAAGAGAATGATTTAATAGTATCTAAAGATACTATTCGTCAGACTGACGTCCAACGAACCATTGATGAATGGAATACTCTGGAAGAATTCGGCATTACTCCCGTAAAAAGAATGACACCAAAACGAGAACAGGCAGTGAAAGCTAGAATCCGTCAAAACTGTGTTGAAGATATTCTGGAAGCGATTGAAAATATTCGACGCAGCACATTCCTACAAGGGCAAAATAAAAATGGCTGGATGGTTACGTTTGACTGGTTCTTAAAGCCTGGAAATTTCGCAAAAGTATTTGAAGGGCAATACGCAGACAAGTCTACGAATAGACCGTGCAGCTACATGGAGAAAATCCAAAACAGGGTAAGCGAGGTAGATAATTGGGTATGACAAGGGAAGAATGGGCGGTACTGGTAAAGGCAATGAAAGCTGTGTACACTTCTCCATCATTTCTGCCAGATCAGAATGCTTTTGATACATGGTATGGACTTTTGAAAGACATAGATTACAAGCTTTTAAGTTTTGGCTTGAAGAAATATATGCAGACTGAATGGAAAGAACCTACAATAGCTGCATTACGGCAATGCGCGCAGAGCCTTCAGCCACAAAAAGAAGAGCTGAATGAAACGGAAGCATGGGAAAAGGTATGCAAGGCCATTCAAAATTCTACATATAATGCAGAAAAAGAGTTTGATAAACTCCCAAAAATCATCCAGAAAGCAGTATCAAGCCCGGAACAGCTTAGAGAATGGGCGGTATCTGAAAATGTGGATGGTACATGGTGGAGTGTAGTTCAGTCCAACTTTCAAAGGACTTACCGGGCAGAAATACAGAGAGAACAAGAACGAAGAAAGCTAAGTCCAGACCTTTTAAAAATTATAGATACTGCCAGATTGGGAGGTGCGGAAAATTGCCAGATAGAAAACCATGGAGAGAATTAAAAAGCACTGAAATTATAGGCTTAAAGCGGAGACAATGCTCAAAATGCGACTATTACAGCAAGAGCGAAAATGCATGGAGTACAAATGCAACCTGTGATTATATCTTGATCGAAGAACATAGCAGAGGATGTGATCCGAGGGATTGTGTTAAAAATGGTATCTTCAAGAAGAAAGCGAGAGGAAAGTCAAGAGTAAAGCGAGTGATTCTATGAGGAAGATAAGCGAAATGTATAAGCGATCTGGCGGTACAGCTTATCAGCATACCTGTTCGGAATGCAGATTCTTCCGTGGAGGCAAGCATCCGCAGTGTTTGCAATACGAACTGGAAATTGACTGGAAACCAGATTATATAGCTTGTAAATTTTACAATCTGGAAGAAACTCAGATTGACGGACAGGTCAATATCTTTGATTTGTTGTAAAATGTGATAATTGTGCACTAAAAATTGCGTAGAATCATTAAAAAGAGAATAGCTTAGGAAATTATAGGGCATACAAAAGATAAAGAAAAACAGCGTTTAAAACGAGACAATTATATGGAGGGACAATTAATGGAAAAAGCTATATTGTATGCCATAAATGAAAGAATGTTCTCGCTCGGTCTGATAGACGAGAAAACAAGAGATAAAATTAAAGCTGAAATCAGCATTAGAAAGTAACGACAATGTATTGAGTGGAGTTACATGAAGTGTTATACTTTATATGATTCCACTCCCTGTATATTGAGGGAGAAATGCACTATGAATATTTATTATGTCAGAGAAAAATTAAGGAGTTGTTCTATTTACGACATTGAACTGAATGTTGCTTATTACGCTAGGGTTTCTACGGAAAAAGTTGAACAGCAAGCATCCATTAAACACCAGGAGGAACATTTCGAAGAACTGATACATTCTAACAACAGATGGAAGTTTGCAGGTTCTTACATTGATGATGGTATTTCCGGAATGCACGCAGATAAAAGAGAAGAATTCCAAAGAATGCTCAGAGATGCAAAGCTCGGAAAAATTGACATGATTATTACGAAAGAAATTTCAAGATTTGCACGAAATACTCTTGACAGCATCCAATATACCAGGGAATTGTTGTCTTACGGCGTATGCGTGTGGTTTCAAAATGATGGAATTAACACTATTGATGATGATAGTGAGTTCAGGCTTACTATTATGGCCGGGGTTGCACAGGACGAAATCCGCAAGCTTTCTTCAAGAGTAAAATTTGGACACGCACAGTCAATCAAAAATGGTGTTGTTCTCGGACACAGAATGTATGGATATTCAAATAATAAAGGGAAGCTTGAACTGATTCCAGAAGAAGCAGACATGATTCGAATTATTTTTCAAGATTATGCTTCCGGAATATCTACACCAAGAATCGAAAAAAAGCTCTGGAATATGGGATATAGAAGTTTCAAAGGCGGTAAGATCAGTAGAGATGTCATAAAAAATATTATTCGAAATCCAAAATACAAAGGATACTATTGCGGAGGAAAAGTAAAGGTTGTCGATATGTTCACAAAGAAACAAGAATTTCTTCCGCAGTCAGAATGGATAATGTTTAAGGATGATGGATCCAGAGTACCGCAGATCATTGATGAAACTACCTGGGAAAAGGCAAACGCATATTTAAAAGAGCGTGGAGAAGCTATAAAATCAAGAAGAACCTCTTTTAAAAACGAAAATATTTTCACTGGAAAACTTTTCTGCGCAAATGACGGAGCGCCATACTGGATGAAGCAACATTACATTCGAGGAAAAGAAGATGTTCGATGGGTATGTAGCTATAAAATAAAAAACGGAGCAGCTTCGTGTAATTCTTTCGGGTTGGCAGAATCAGAACTGAAAGAAATAATTGCAGAATTGATAAATAAATCTTCTGAAAATATTGACAGCATTTTGGAAGAATATTTTGAAATTTTGCAGTCCTCGATCAAAAATATTCCAGACAATAAAAACGAAATTTCACGACTTGAAAAACAGATTGACCTGTTAAAACAAAAGCGTGAAAAAATACTGGAATATAATTTGGATGGCAAAATATCTGATGATGAATTTGTTTCAAGAAACAAAGAATATGTAAAACAGATAAAACAGACAGAGAGCCATATTCGAGAGCTACAAAACACCAAAAGTCCAGAACCAGTAGAAATACAATTAAATGCTATTAAAGAGCAGTTAAAAAAGTTCAAAGGCGTTACTCAAAAAGACATTAACAGGCAGATTGTTAATGAACTTTTTGAGAAGATTACCGTTGAACCGTTGGCGGTTACATGTGCGACACTGACATTTCAATTAAGGTCTGGAAGCCTTGAAAAATGGGGATTTCCTTTGCGTTGTTCTGACGATATGATTTTCACTCTACATTCAGAACAACACAAGATATTTAGTAGGAAAACTTGCATTAAGACACAAGATATGGTATTTTTCAAATATAAGTACCTTTTAGCACTATAAGAGAAAAAATGGGAGTGGAATCAATGATACATACAGCTTATGATGTAATGAAAGAGTTTTTAATCACGGATGCAGACCTCGATGGCAAGTACGGAATCCCGAAAATTCCAAAGACTTTTATTCATCCAGGCAAAGATACTGTAGACTTTTCGGAGAGCTTCAGCCGAAAGACTAAGAACCATCGGGAACTTGATGTAAACTTCTACGTGAACGATGTACAGTTTCAAAGATTATGGAATCAGCCAGACAAGTATATGGAGCATTTAAAATGTTTTCATGCAGTCATTATGCCAGATTTTAGCATATCAGTTGGCAAGAATGGAATGCCGATGGCTATGTGCCTGTGGAATAAATACCGCAATCATGCACTGGCTCACTACATGATCTTGAATGATATTCCAGTAATTCCAAACGTAAACATATTACCGGAATACTGTTGGGACTGGTGCTTTGATGGGCTACCAGAGGGAAGCACAGTTGCCTGTTGCACCAATGGAAGAGTAAAGAGTAAGGCGGCACGGTTGGAGTTTTGCGTTGGTTTCAAGGAAATGGAACACAGATTGAAGCCACTGCGAGTTATCATTGTGGGAAGAATCCCGGAAGAATTAGAAACAGACACGGAAATTATAAACTTTGAAACCAGGAATCAGAAGATTAATAAGGAGGGCGTAAATGGGAACAACGACTGATAATTACCAGAGAAAGAAGAAACTTTCCAAGTCCCAAATGAAGCGGACTGAACGATTAGAGAAATCATCCCACAGAAGATATGGAACACGGAAGAAAGAAGGATTAAATAAATTGTGAATTTTGAATCAATCAGAACTTTACGCTATAGAAATATTTGTGCAAAATTAAAATTTAAGTGGTAACTAGAAAATTCTAGAAATTTTCTGATTGCCACTTTTTTTCCTGGATTTCCTTGATTTTTGGCTGCCAAAATGATGTTGGAATTTGGATATCATTCACAAGTTAGTTGCAACTATTGAAGCCTTGAACAGCTGCGGTTATTTATTACCACAAATCAACCAAGGACAGCGCCTGGAGCCGATACCACGCCGAACCGATGAAGCCGTGACGCTGCCGGGAACGATTGAACGCCAACGAAGTCAACCGCCAGCCGTAGCTCTGGCAGATCAGAACCAATAACCCACGGATAATAGACCATAGCAACAAGTAACATACAACACGACGTTAAAATACAATAATACTCTTGCAAAATAAGCCTTAAATGGCTTGTGACGTATTTAGCCTATATTTTATTGGCTACGATTATAAAACGCCTTAAAATGGCAAATATGGTGCTATACAAGCATATCACAATATAGTTGTATAGCCCTAATTGATATATAGCCCGGTCAACTGCGGCAGATCACCGGGAAGCCCGGACAAGCTACGCACATAAGCGGACAAAATGCACCAATTTACACGGTACACAAATAAAGCATAGCTGCACATAGCTATACAAGGCTATTATACACCCATAGCCGCAGACAGTCAATAAACCATGCAATACACTATAAAGCGTTTTAAAGGCTCATAAACGGCTTATAATGCAAACGTGGCATAAATCACCATTAACAGCATAAAAAACGATTTACGGATAAAATAGCGCGTTAATTGATTGACTTATTATATTAACTTTGCAAGGTGTATCTGGCAGAATGCCAAAAAACCGCTTGCACGCCGTGAACGTGCCGCCGGTCTGGAAACCGGGAAGCGGTAAAAAATCAATCAGTTATACCTAAATATTCCATAGTTTTTTTATCAATCTCTTTCCCAGTAATAGTCGGGGAATAAATACTTTCTAAAAATTCTATGTAATTGTCTAGATCATCAACAGAAAGTGTTATTAATTTATTAAATATTTTATCACTCATGTTTTTATCTTTCTTCCCTTCACCCTGGGAGCCAGGATATAAAAAGACGCGCCCTATTATTTAAAAGTCATTTTTGTAACAGCTGGAAGACTGCGGAAAAATTCCCGGCGATCGTAATCATCTTTAATATTAAATTGTCTGTCGCTTGTGGGGATGATCTCATCCTCGATAAGCTCCATACAGGACAGTTGTAAGCAGTTCTCTTTTTTCGTTGATCTGTGCAGCGCGTACCGCATTATGGACTTTTTACCGTCCCGACGCTTTACCGGGGACATATCCCAATAAGCTAATTTAATAACGCCACCAGCAACAGCCTTGAAGATTTCCATTGCTTCCTTTTCAACTTTTCTATTGATTGTATCAACTGTGGAAAAATCACCGCTTTTTATGGCGGCGATTGTCTGCGCTTGAGTAGCTTTTTTAATTGTTATCATTTTACAACCCTCCAATATTTAGAAAAAACAGGCGGGAAACCCCGCCCTTTAAAAATGAACTTGTAAAAGTGTTTTCTTGCCTTCTGAAATTTTTTCTCTTAGTGGCTTATCATCATCCTTGATAAATAACATAAAATCATTAAGCGGCAAGCGATCTAATATATAACTATATTGCTTAATATCTGGCAGAGTAGAAAAATAGTTTTCCCATTTCTGGCGCTGATCTTCTGCCGCGCTTTCAATTTTTTTCTTGCTTTCTTCTGGGATATAATCGCCCAAAACATAATATTGAACGTTTCCAGTTTCGGAAATATGGGCGATATATTTATAATCGCCGTGCTCAGTAACAGCAGAATTAAACACGGAAATTCCGTTACCGAGACAACACATAAATAATTCAAATTTTTTTGCTTTCATGTTTAAGCCTCCTTTGCTTAAAAACTGGCGGCATTAAAACCGCCAGTCGAAATTTAATTACATTTGAAACAAGAACGAATACAAGCGGCGGCTTGTGCAAGTGCCCTTGCTTGAACGTCTAACCATTCTTCACGGCTGTTTGGCTTAAGTTCTCCGTATTTTTTTCTTTTAAGCTCTGAAGGAGAGCAAAGAAGCTCTGCAATGTCACAATCATAGATGAGAGCACAGCCACCCCAGCTATATTGATTCCAGTTTTCTGCACCATTTAATAACAGTGCTTTCAATTCTTCCCAAGTTTCCGGTAGTTCGTCAATTTCTAAACCGTCCACTAAGTCTACAGCGTAATTCTTAACGCCTTTTTTCCATGCTGAATTTGCCTTTACATTCTCGATTTTCTCCATAAGTTCTTTTTTCATCATTGCTTTTTACCTTCGCCCCTGTTATAATGGGGTTGCCTTTCTTTTTAGTTTGGTGCCCGGGATTAGTTGGAAGCTTGCCCGGGCTTTTTTTATTTTGTTGTAATGTTCCTTTCTAGTATTATAATAACACTATATAGTAATACTGTCAAGCGCTATTATATTATTTTTTAATTGACATTTGATACTTTTTAGTGTTATCCTGTTTCCAGGAGGTGAAAAAATGGACGGTACAAAAATCATTAAAAAATTACTTTTGGAAAAAGATATAAACACTGTAGAGCTTGCGAAGCGTTTAGGCTGCGGAACTGCTAACCTTTACAACAAGTATAAAAGAAACAACTTTTCTTTAAATGAACTTGAAGAGATTGCCGCCGCTGTTGGCTGTAATCTGGAAATAACTTTTTCCGATAAACAAGGGAACTAGAGTTTTTCAATTAATCAGTCCGTTTTCCTATGTCCTCATTGGATTGAGTGGTTCGGGCGGTTCCGGTTGTTTGTTTCTTGTGTTCCTTTGTTGATGGTTATATAATATCACTAATTTTAGGGAAAGTCAATACATGAATCACAAAAATAAGTGAAAATTTTTCTTGACATTTAGATCGCAAAAAGTTACATTATATATAGAAATAAAACAGGAGGAAAGAAAAATGCTAGAGTATAAAATCGACGTAATAAAAGAACTTTCAAATATTGGTATAAATACAACAGTTGCAAAAAATACCGGGATTTTTGGACAGGCTACAATGAAAAAATTTAGGGATAGAGATACTAATATATCTCTTGATAACCTTAATCGGCTTTGCGCAGTTCTGGAGATGCAGCCAAGAGACATTTTGAAATATGTAGAAACAGAAAAAGATAGATCAGATTATATAAATATAATTCACAAAAAAGAGTGACAAGCCAATTGGCAAATCACAAAATATAGTGATATTATAATATCACAGATTGTTATATTTATCAATGCATTTATAAAAAAATAAAGCCCTAGGAAATTAATCCCAGGGCTTTTAAAATGCTTATTTATGGCGGCGTAACGACAATCGAGGGGTTAACAGCCCCACCGCCGAAGCTGTTAAGATATTAATAGCACAGGTTTTTAATTTTTGTCAAGAAAAATATTTTTTATTTTTGGTCTTGACTTTCTGAAAAACTTACAGTAACGTTATTACCAACGATGGTCGCGGGAACTCATGGAGGGGTAGTTATTGCAAAATCGTTTGCACCTGAACAGAATAAAGTAGCAGTTAACAAGCCAGATCAGCCAGGCAAAAAGCCCGGTAAGGTCTGGCTTTTATTATGTTTAAATATATTATATATAATATATCTTTTACCCCTCCATAGATTCCTAAGACTAGAGTTTATTAAAAGATATGCTATACAGTACAGTATAATAATATATAAGATATAAATATAAATAAAGATTATAATATAATACCCCAATTATTATTTATTAATTACTGACAAAATAAAGGGTTTTATTTTATGCAAAATTAAATTTGACAAGATATTAAAAACTGTGTTAAGGTATCAGCAACAAAGAAAACAGAATATTTTATTTTGAGTTTTAGAGAATGTACCCGAACACCCGGAAGTTTTCCGGGAATAAGCTTTACCTGGTGACATTCTCTTTTTTATTTACAAATTAACGTGTTAAAGTGAGGCGATAACATGAAAGATAATACGGTAAATATACAAGACGTAGATATCTATTTAGATAATATTAATATATATGCTGATGAATATATAAATACTGTATTATGTATATCACCAGATAACGAAAACTATAAGAAAGAAGTATCAGATAGCTTTGTAGATATGATTTTTTATATTGCAGATCATATACAAAAGCCAAGTAATGACAATATAGAGCTATTAGATAAAATGTTTAATACTTATGTGAGATTATGCAGTAAATATCATGTATTGCCAACCCTAGAAGTATTTAGCTTTTTAGTTGGGATTAATCGTACAACGTTTACTGATTGGATGAATGGAGTGTATAGAACAAACTCATCACATGGTGACACGGCTAAAAAATGGTTTGATATTTGTAAAAACTGTGCAATCAATAGATTGCATAATCAGACCGGAACAAATGCGAATTTGATATTTGTTGCAAAAGCTGCCTATGGCATGGCAGAAACGGCACCAGTGCAAGCCGCGCAGCAGTACGGCGTACCACAGCAGACCGCGCAACAGATCGCAGAGAAACACAAAGCAGCTTTGCAGCTTCCAGAGATGGAAAAGCCGGAGCTTTAAAGCCTTGGAGAGTACAGAATCGGTAAAAATGTACATGAGTGACGGACAAAAGGCAGTAAACGCATGAAACCATACAATATGCACAATAATGACGATTATATTTGTACATGATGTATAGATTTTTAAAGGCATCTATAGAAAAAACAAGTGTTTATCAAACAGACTGAATATTCTGATAATATAAGACGCTGGACGGTTCAGCAGGACGCCCCGGGAGGGGTATATATAAAAGCCATTCAGGGCGTAGTCAGTTGCCCGAGTTTCTGAGAAAACAAAAAAAGCCTCTTTCACCATAGAGAAGCAATACTTAACGGAGCATGATATGAGAAAATGGTTGAGTCAAGAAGAAAAACAGAATATTGGTACTGTCTGTTGCAATTGTGGCGCAACAGAAGATATTGAATATCATCATATTGTGCCGCTTTTATTAGGCGGTAATGATGTTAAGAGTAATATTGTTCCTTTATGCTATAAATGCCATAAAGCGGCTCATATGGGACAACGCATTAACCATTACAGAAACAATAGCCGTGGCGGAAGACATTCAAAATCAAGTATTGAAAAGAATGCTCATGTATTCGATCAATACATCAATGGAGAAATCGGATGCAGAAAAGCACAACAATTACTTGGATATTCTAATAGAACAACAATAGTTGGGCTTCCAGTTTTTAAACGCTACATTCAGTCTATTGGGATTAAAAGTGTCAGAAATATTGTTGACGTAACAGCTACAAATAGTGTGGATGGGCTTTCTGATGGCTCATATGTTGGTGAAATAATTTACCTAGACGGGAAAAAAGAAAACATCTACTACAAAGACACTGGCGCAAATGATATTGAGTATATAAAACGCCAATGTTCATAGAAAAGGAGACAGAACATGGGAAAATCAGAAAGAAAAGAACCAATTCAATCCGAATCCATCCGCATCCGATTTTCCGAAAAAACAGAAAAAAAGGCTCCTGGAAGAGAAGAACCGGACGGACAGGAGCGTATCGGATATCGTAATACAGGCAGTTGATGAATATTTTGGGAGGAAAAGACGTGCTTAAATTTTTCTCAAAAAATAAAAAAGGTGTTTCTGAATCCAAAGGCTTTAGTTCAGAAGAAATAGCGCATGACGTGCTCAGAGTTGAAAAGAAAACAAATTATTTTCATAAAAAAGCAATTTGTAAAGACGGAAAGTTATACAACACCGAAACAGCAATAAAAGTTATCGAACTTGATAAAGAAAAAGTGGATTTGTTTGGTTCATACCGGATGAGAACGTATTTTATAACGACTAAAGGAAACTGGTTTTCTTGCTACACGCTTGTTAAAGCCGGAATACGTGAGCATATGAAACAAGTAGGCGACATTGGTGTAATAGTCGATGAAACAGATGTTTCCTATTTAGATTTGGAATTGGAAAGCATTCAAGAAGTCAAGGAAAAATTAGGTTTTGCCGATATCGATCTTTACAAGAAATATTTCGGGGAGGTGGAAGAAGGATGATAAACTATTTTTTATACAGTATTGGGAAAGATGTCCGTTCATGTGAAAAAGAAGAGTATATTCCAAGAGATGCTACTGGAATACTTAAAGTACAAAACGGAGAAGTATTTTCAAAGGAAAACGGAGAATGGAAAAAGTTATCCATGCTATACGCACCAATAAGTGATAACAAGGATAGTTTTCCCGAATTACCCATTGATGTAGCGTCCATGCTTATCAATGCAATGGTAACTTGTAAACTACCAAATGATAAAATTACACCTTCTCCATTATTGGAGCAGAAAACATGGGAAATTTCAAAATACAACATTCTACAGTTGGAAGAGATTGCGAAACACCTTCTTCTCTACTGTGAAACTAAAAGAAAGGGGTACGAAGATGCCTTTAGTGAAAATCACAAACCCCAACCCCTATGATTGGCGTGGAACGAAATGTTTTATTGATGGGAATAAAGTTCTATAATACACCACAGGAGGGCATGAAAAAAG
>OGYK01001286.1_pt1 | contig 18731 bp, 20 predicted proteins | sample 1576501 | NCBI WGS metagenome assembly OGYK01 (sample SAMEA3541530, study PRJEB24748) | human gut metagenome | biome: human gut; feature: human-associated habitat; material: faeces | place: China | collected 2012
AGAAACCATGTATCACGTTCATTTTCCCTGACCTCACATTAACATAACATCTGTACCTTTGCAAGACATTTTAATACATCAACTCCGTTCTTTTTCTAAGATAGTCACTGATTGCATCTGTCACATCTACTTCACCTGTCATCTGTACAACCACCACATACCCTTCATTCATATGAGCATATGGCTGATTATCAGATTGTTGTAAAAATGTCTTTATTTTTTCAGAAGTTGTTCTTTCCATAGCAGGAGTTAATTCCTCAATATTTTTTAACTGTTCCAGTTCAATACTGGAATCTATCACTGACTGATTTACCATCATGCTCACCTCTTTTCCAACCTATTCCGGACACAAGTCGTCCTATCACTACAATTTTATCAATCGCATCACCTTATCTTTCTCCTCTGCTTTTCTATTCGTTTCTATCATCTTCCTATGGCACTGCGTATTCTGTTCGGCGTGTTGGCTTCCATTCGTACAGGCGGTGTCAACGTTACAGTTGACCTCTATCAGAATTTTTCTGAATGCTGCCAGCTCCTTCTCGAGCCTGCCAGCCGTTGCCGGAGTATCTTCGATTTCCACATGCTACTCTCTGGTACATCGGTGGAATTCTGTGTTGTCCTTTAAACCTCTAAGGGGACCTATACAGCTCATTTAATTTTCAAGGTACATAAAAAGCTCTTGAATTCCTATTCAAAACCTTTTTCTACTAATCACACGTGGCAGAGGCAATAAGGTCATATTTTTCATAAAAAAATTTGATTTTTTTCATCTCCGCTTTGTTTATTCGCTTTTATGCGAATGTCGATTGTGCTGTCATTATAGTTCGCTTTAATGTTAATGTCAAGTATTTTATTCGCTTAGTTGCGAATGTTTCTGTTTACATTCTGAAATTTTGATAGTACAATAGAATTATCAAAAAGAAAGCAGGAAATCTAATATGACAATAGGTGATAAAATAAAAAAAATCCGGACATTCCGAAATATGACACAGGCAGAACTCGGTGCAGCTCTTGGCTGGGGCGATAAAGGTGCAAACCGCCTTGCCCAATATGAAACTAATTACCGGGTTCCCCGTAAAGATCTGGTTACTGAAATGGCTAAGATTTTGGATGTGAATCCACTGACACTGCATGAGCCAACTACGATGAATGCTTCTGAACTGATGGAAATCCTGTTCTGGATTGACGAATTTAATCCCGGCATGATCAATCTCTTTCAATTGGAGACTTATCCAGACGAAAAAGCAAATTCCAGTGAGGATACCGCTATCCGCTACCATAATTCTGATAGCTGGCCTGCTCATCCACCTGTTGGCATGTGGTTTAATTATGGGATTCTCAATGATTTTTTGAAAGAATGGACTCTTAGAAAAGAAGAACTGAAATCTGGTGCGATTACCAGAGATGAATATTTTGAATGGAAAATCAACTGGCCACAGACCTGTGATGATTGCGGTAAACGGGAACCATCAAAGCAGTGGAAAAATTCATACAAATAATCCAAAGACCGAAACTCACCATCATACTCTGAATTTCGGTCTTCTTAAACTCATTCGCAGTTGGTCTGTGCCTTCACAGTAACTACAAATATTGTACCTCATATAATTTCTACAAACGTCTTATAAAAATCATATATTTTTCCGTTTTCCTGTGCACAGAGCAAAAAGCGGCTGATGATTGCACCGGTGCGGTGCAATTCCTGAATATGTGCTAAAACTTGTACAATCTACAACTTCAATTTGTAGCAATCAATTAATTCTGAAATGAACTATTACAGTTAAAAATAGCAGGGTATTAAAAATGAAGGACTTATCTTGCCCCTCTGTTCTTAATATGCTTATCTGATTTCGCCAATATTTCTACCTCGTTCTGCATTTTTCCTGAAATTCAGTAAAGAAAAAGAGTATATGGAGTTTGAATCCATACACTCTATGATTTCACTTAAATTCATTTTTAACTCAACAACAAGCTTCCCAAACTGGAAACTGTACTATTCAAACCATACAACGGCACAAATTGGCGAACCATCACACGTGTCTATTTTTAGTAGGAAACAGCAGAACCAGAAAAGATCTGCGCCGCATTGTTCCAAATTGCAAAGGTTATTCACTGCTATTCTCTTTGATAGAAAAATCGGAGTAGATTGCACCTGTGGGACACGCATGCTTGCATCTGCCACATCGAATACATTCTGTGCTGTTAATATTCTTCAATACTTCCACCTGCATTGGACAAATCTGTTCACAAGTTTTGCAATTAATACACTTATTTCGATCTACACTCATTTGAAACAGTGCAAATCTATTGAACAATCCGTAAATGCCACCCAAGGGACACAGATATTTGCAGAAGGGGCGATACACAAACATAGAGGCTAACACTACTATAGCCAGGACAGCAGCCTTCCAACTGAATAAGAAGCCAAGGCTTGCACGCAGGGTTTCATTGTTAGAAAGGGCTGGAATCGCTCCTTCCAAAATGCCTGCCGGACATAGCCACTTACAAAAATAGGGCGGTGCAATTCCAAATTCATTTACGAGAAAGATGGGAAACAAAAACACCAAAAGAATTAAGATGGCATATTTCAGATATCGCAGAGGCTTATCAACTTTTGGGGGCACACTCATCTTTCTGACTGGGATTTTGTGCAAAAGATCCTGCACAAGTCCAAATGGGCAAAGGAAGCCGCAGATCAGCCGCCCCAGTACCACACCAAACAGCATAATGGTACCCAGCACATAAAAGGAAAAATTATATTTATGGCCTCCGATGACTGCCTGTAATGCGCCAATGGGACAAGCCCCCAGAGCGCCGGGGCAGGAATAGCAATTGAGCACTGGTAAACATATCACCTTACTTTTCCCTGTGTAGATTCTGCCTTTTGTGAAGCCAATGGCATAGCCATTAAACAGCGCTGCGGCCAACACCTGAAATATCAGCCGAAACCGTTCATGTCTTCCATGAGCTTTATTTTTATTTTTTTCCATTACCCTATCCCAATGCACTCCAGGCAGATATTGACCGCTTTCTTCAATACCACCAGGTGCTCCTTTCTCAGAATACCTACTGTAATAAATGCAATGGCTGTGAGTGCGACGACTGCCCTCAGATAATTCAGCCGTTTCAAGTGCTTCAACGTCATTTTCTTACCCCCTTCACTGCTTTCAGGGCACTGTTGATTGCTTCCAGATAGGCCGGAACGATCTCTTCATTCCGCCCTGGAACGCCGGCAATGCTGTTACCGACAATATTGCCGTTCTTGTCTACAAAAATTGTGGTGGGGAGGGATGGGAATTTCTCAACAAACGACTTGTTCATTTCTTCGTTTGCAATCAGCGCCGGAAACTTAATGTTCTTTGTCTCCAGAATCTTTTTGGCAAGTTCACCCTCTTCTTCACCATCTGTGCAGATGCTGATCAAATTTACATTTTCAGGCAGTTGATTATAAAGCTCCTGAATCTCCGGCATTTCTTCAACGCAGAAACCACACCAGGTTGCCCAAATATTCACCATAGTAATATCATAGTCACCGAAAACAGACTCCGTCACGGAATTGCCATTGAGATCCTCAGTGGAGAAGCTACCGACATTTCCGCGAACCTCTTCTTCCTCTTCCATAGGTTTGGGTGGAAATAAAATAATATTATCCCGGACAGTGGGTAGCGCAGCTACCAGCTTTTTGCAAAGTTCAAGCTCTTCCTCTGTATACCATTCGCTTGCAGGAATTTCATCATTATACAGGAAGTAGAAGGTGTCGTCTCCAATCTCCGCAAGCTTTTCGACGTGTTTATAGTAGCTCTTTACGGTTTTCAGGTCCTCAGCGGAGGCAGGCTCCTTTGCATTCACTCTCAAAATACTGAACAAATCAAAGCCTTTGTTGATCAGGTCTGTCGATTCTTTCTCAATCTCTTCCATAGACTCTTCGCTCATCTGAAGTGCCTGCAATTTTTCAAGGATTTTATCGGGAGTATAGGTTCCCGTCATGTTGAACTGAGCAAACATATAATTGACACTGTCGATTGCATTGTCCTCATATCCGTCAGACAGGGAGAGCATGAAGCCATAGTCTGATGTCGTTGTTATATCTTTCTCAGGATCCAAAACAAGTTTTTTCCCGGAAAGTGTGATCATCTCCCCCTCTGACAATTTATCATTTGTAAAAACATCATCAGACTCCTGCTCTGTTGAGCCCGAAGGGGTCTTATTTGTGGTTGTTTCTGTTTTTCCACATGCGGCTAATACAGAAAGTGATAATGTTGCAATGAGAATGATGGATAAAACTCTCTTCATGATTTTCAATCTCCTTTTTGTCTTATCAATTCATCAGTTTCAGCATCTCCAGATACTGCGTAATGAGATCCAGATACCGCTCGGCAATGCTCTTGTCGTTGTCCGTATTCTTGATAGAAGTATCACATGAGCCTATCACTTGCCCATCATCTTCAAGCCCGGGTTCATCATCGCATTCGTCATCGCCGGAAATCACGAAACCATCTCCATCACTGGCAGACGTATCTTCGCCCTCGTTTGCCTCGTCCCCCTCAGGCAGTTCAGAGCTACTATCGACATGATCCCCATTTGGATCGACCACTGGTTTAATTTGAACATCCCCATCCATCATTTCAGACAGATTGCCCAAGTCTTCCTTGCTGCCGGGAACCCCGATCTGCGGCTGTCCCACCACATTGCCGCTTTTATCCACAAATACCGTAGTGGGGTACATTGAAACATAATCCAGGACAGCGCTGTTCAGACTGTTTCCATCTACCAACGTCTGGAACTTACACCCCTTTTTAGAGAGTATCTGCTCCATCAGCTCGTTCTCGCTGCTGCCATCCGCACAAATCGAAATAAGATTCACATTTTCGGGCAGCATCGTACGCAAACGCTCCAACTCCTCCATCTCATCGATACAGGCAGTGCACCAGGTGCTCCAAATATTGACCATGGTAAGATCATAATTCTTAAAAATGTCCTGAGTTACCGTATTACATTTGGTGTCCTTAGTAGTGAAGCTTCTAAAGTCACCTTCAAACCGGGTGTTCTCATCTTGAGTAAGCTCAGGTTTAAAGAAGCAAAGCTTTGACTTCAGTCCTATTGAATCCTTTACAACCTCGTCAAAGTCAGCTTTTTCAGACTCCTGCATTTTGCTGGTATCAAACTCATCGTTCCATGCATAATAAAAGTCATAACCGTCTGCGGACAGGCATTTTTCGAGATGCTTAAAATGTTTCTTGAACTCCTCAAAATCTGATTCTTTTGCCTTACTATCATTTCTCCAGATACCGGCTAAAAGGAACTGATGCTCATATGGGGCATCCTCAAGCTTGGTGCAGAAGTCCATCACTTCGCTCACCCCCTCCTTGTCTTCTGTAGAGACGTTCTTCTTTATACCGGCATCATAACCGAAAACAATGCCATGTTCCTTCACCAATGAAACTTCCAGCTCGCATGTTGCTGTTTTTTTCTCAATCAGCAGGTCGGTGAAAATGGCTCCTGCTCCCATAGATCGAATATAGAAGCAACGTTCATCTTTCGCAGGGGAAAAGTCCTCACCACAAATTGTTTTCATTGTGTCAGAATATTTTTTGTTGTAGTAGGGGTCCTCAGTTGTAGGATTTTTCTGTAGGCATCCTGTCAGAATACCAATCATCATGATTACTGACAGCAAAATAACTGCCAGCTGTGTAAGTTTTTTCTGTTTCATCAAGTTTATCTCCTTTGAATTTTTGCTGACCGGAACATCCAACTGCGCTCTCCGGCCATGCTTGCAGACTCAATATAGCAAACACCAAGTTACAGCAGGGTTACAGTCACCTCACAAAATTCAGAATTCAAAAAAAATACTCCCGGTTTCACTTTTTTGTGGTAGTGAAACCGAGAGCATCAACAGATAATTTGTTTTACTTTTCTGGGTTTTGAGGCAATATCAGGGTAAACTCTGTTCCCACATGGACAGCAGAAGTACAGGAGATGCTCCCTCCGTAAGCATCTGCAAATTCTTTTACAAAGGAAAGACCCAGACCTGCCCCGGCAATGCCACGATATCGGGAAGGATCCTCCCGATAAAAAGGCTCAAAAATATGGGCCACAGCCTCAGGTGAAATCCCGCAGCCCTCATCGGCAACTTTGAAAACACAAGAGTTGTCTTCTTGAAGGAGTTGTACGGCAATTGTACTGCCTTGAGAACTATACTTTGCAGCATTGTCCAAAAGATTATAGAGTGCCCGCTCAAGTAATGTCTGATTTGTATACAAGCTAACCGTCGTTAGCTGTTTGCTGATTATATGCTCCGAATAGCGAAGGGAAAGCTCTTCCAGCAGGTTTTCCACCAAAGGTTCGGCCTCAACCTTCTGGATGAATTCCGGTTTTCCAATCTTGGAAAAAGACAGCAGATCTGTGACCAAGGTGGTCAGCCTGCTAACCTGGGTCTCAATATCCGAAATTGCTTCCCGATATTCATCTACGGTGGGTTCCTCTGAAAGCTCCAGAATGTCGATGCTGGACTGCATCACAGCAAGAGGTGTTTTTAATTCATGGGCAGCCGCCATGGAAAACCGTTTTTCCCTCTCAAACGCAATTCGAATTCGTTCCATCATCTGCAAAAAGGAATCTGCCAGCTTATTTAATTCATCTCCGGCAGAAAACTCGCTGACATCCAGCTTCATCTGTCGGGAATCTACGTTTTCAATCTTCTGGCTCAATTTCTTGACGGGAGCAATGAAAATGCCGGATACAAACCAAGCAAGAATGGATCCGGCTCCGGTAATCAGAAGCAGGATGATTGCTCCCAGCCATTTAAATTTTTGCAGACCGGATTTTGCAAGTAATCCATAGAGTTCCATATCTGAGGTTTTATCTTCTGGAAGTTCTTCCCCTATAACAACCTCATCGCATGGCTGTGAAAAAAATGCGCCTGATTCCTCCGATGTAAGTCCCATCTCCACAGTCTGAACGATTTTCACATCCGCAAGCCAAAGAAGGGCAATGTACATAACGAGACAGGCAACCGCAAGACAACCGGCTGTCAACAGAGTTGTCCTGACACGAAAGGATAGTTTTTTCATGATGCATCCTCCTCTGTAATCCGGTATCCGCTGCCACGCTGGTTGGAAATAATCTCGGATCCGGTCTGCTCTCGAAGTTTCTTTCGCAGTCTGCTCATATGAGTTTTCAGTGAGAGAGAAAACTGGTCTGCTTCACTGCTCCACACATGGTCGATCAGCTCTTCTGCACTGACGGTGGTTTCTTTATGATAGAGAAGATATTCGAGAATAGACAGCTCCTTAGGGGTCAAGGACAGCTCTGCCTGACCATAGTACGCTGTTTTTTTCGCTGTATCATAGACCAGCCCCCCACATCGGATCAATGGGGCAATCTGAGAGAAATTGCGCCGAAGCAAAGCCCGCACCCTTGCCTCCAGCTCTTTGAAGTGAAAGGGTTTTGTCATATAATCATTAGATCCCAGATCCATTCCTAAAATTCGATCCTCCAAATCACAGCGCGCTGACAGAATCAGAATGCGTTGATCCGGCTTTTCCTTGCGTATACGCTGCATAACCTCAAGACCGTCCATTCCCGGCAGATTCAGATCCAGAATGATCAGATCATATTCGTTAACAATGGCCTTATATTCTCCCTCTGTTCCGCTCAGCGCTGATTCTGCAATATACCCTGTTTTTTCAAATCCCCTAACCAAGTTCTTAGACAAGATTGGATCATCTTCAACAATTAACAGTTTCATGGTAATTCCTCCTTTCGGTTATTTTAGCATAGCAATGGTTACAGGAAAGTTACTTCTTGATTGATTATAGAGAACCATTCCTATTCAAAATCTGACTTTCCCTAAAATGTAAGCGTCTATTCCAGATAGTTGTTCTGTTCCCACTCTATTGCAGAGATCAAACAGCATTAAATTTTCAATGGCTCTAACCTGTGCTATTTTTCCTGCGTTAAAAGAGCATCTCTATCTGGAAATAAATATCCACATGTGCAAAGTTCGGTCAGTACCACCAAGTCACCATTAAAATTTTGCATGGCTTTCATAACAGCAATCTGTGATTGCAATCACAAATTTTAATTGTTACTCACATAATATCATATTTTTTTCATTTACATCCACCCGATTTTAATACACTGTCATTCGGCTTCAAATATGCAACCCTTGCTTTACAATTTTCCTTACAGAACATTTTATCTGTCTCTTCGCCTTCCATAAAGATTTCGCCTTGAAATTCAAGCCCAAGAATATCTCTGTAGAAAGCAACTGAGCGATCCAAATCAGAAACGGTTAATCCAACGTGATAAATTCTTCCAACCATATTTTTCCTCTCCAATAATTTTCTTATTTCATCAAATTCACCAGTTTATTTGAACTGTTAAATTTTGTTATTAAATTTCTCGCAACCCCTTGAAAACACTAAGTTTATCGCAGGTGAGTTCTCTCTCTGGCTTTCCCTTATATTATATCTTACCATACGAGTTTACGAACTCTTATAAAGACAAAAGTAAGAGAAAGAAAATTATATAAAACAGTATATCATAAAATTAAATAACATGGTGAACTGACTGAAATGTTCTTTATTTTTTACAAATGTTATGATGTAATAATACTTAAAAGGCAGATATAGAACAACCGTCATATATCTGCCTTACTACTATCCTTTGTTAATAACGCTTTTACTTCCGATATAGGTAAGTAGAAAATACAGCCCATAAATCACAACAATAAATACCGATGTTGCAAAAATTGTGGATGCTACATTCATATTCCCAAACACCTTGATAACTTCACGACTTGCCACCGTCAAGCCAACGACTGAATGAATCACAGCCAGTAAAAGTGGAAGCAGAAAGTAGCTGAGGATTTGAATAAACAGTGCGTGATTCAGTTCCCGTCGTTCTACACCCAGTTTTTTCAGGAGATTGTACCGTTCTACATTGTCGGTAGCTTCGGATAGCTGCTGAATAGCAAGAATTGCTGCACAAGCTATCATAAATACAATACCAAGGTAAATTGCCAGAAATGCTATGATTGCCTTTGTAGTAACTGAAGATTCATATACCTGCTGCTTACTCACGTAATGCACAAAGGCACATTCTCTTTCGCTCTTTTCCTGATAATTATCCAACAATGCACCAAATTCTTTTGCTGCGTCTTCACTCACACACTGTACATTCCATATCATTGTATCGACATTCATATTTTTCATCCATGCATCTGCGACTACAAATATGATTTGACCCATGTCATTATTTGACATGGTAAATTCTTCAGCTCCATTCGCCGAAGAAAGTACATTTCCTCCAATCGTAAGATTAATACTTTTATCATGAAATTGTTCTGCAAGTTCACGAACACTTTCTTTATCATATAAGATTCTATAGTTATTTTCTGATAAATCAACCTCGTCCATACCTTGTAGTTTACGCATGCTATTATAATCTGACAGGCTTACAAATGTCAGAGGAGTATCTCCAAATCCATAAGCAGACATTGTTTCTGGTATCTGAACATCGTAATCCGTATAATATGCCTTTCCATCTGCTATAGTACCTTCCACACACTCATAGCTGTCTGCAATCAGGCTGCTGTCCTTGATTTCAGAGGGCAGTCGGCTTAAAATCGTATCCGATTCGCCATTATTATAGTCTATGGCACTATACTCATACGGTATTTCCGTACGCAGCTGCGTTGACAAAATGTTCTGCATACTGTACCCAGTGGAAAAGATTCCAATAACCAGCAGCAGGACAATGCAGACAACAGAAAGCGATACAAAGTTCGTATTAATCTTACTGGAAAACTGACGCACAACAAACATATTGAGCTGTTTGAAATAAAGTTTTTTGTTACGCTGCATAATCTTTACAAGAATACCAGACAGAGACCAAAAGAACAGCAGTGTCCCTACAGTTCCAAAAATAATTGAGAGTGCAAAATACAGATTGACATGAATGATTCCATTATTCAGAATGAGTGCATATGCGGCAGCAAGACATAGTATGGAAGCTACAAATATCTTCATTGCAGTTTTCATGTTCTTTATTCTTATAGTCTCATTTTTCCTTCCGCCATATAGCAGATCAATCAGCTTGTATTTTCCAATAGCGATTGTATTTAAGAGCATAACCACCAAAAATATTACACCAAAATAGATCACACTCTTGACTGCGGCATCGGGTGCAAATACAAATCGATATGCAGAAAGATCAGCCTCAAATATTTTTGCGGTAAAAACAGACATCATCTGAGAGCCAAATATTCCAATCAACAGCCCTGTAACTAGTGCCATACATGCCATGAACGATGTTTCCAACATAAGTATCGTAGAAATATTCCGTTTTCTCATTCCCAGCGTCATATAAACGCCAAGTTCTTTTTTACGCCGTCTGATAAAAAAATTGTTGGCATAGACAATCAAAAATCCCAAAACCACTGCCACAAAAACGGAAATATAGGACAGGATCTGTCTCAATGCTTTCATGGACTCAGCGGTTGTTTCCGTAACTACCATGATGTCCTTCTGTGCATAGATAGAATTAAACATGTAAAAAATGCAGACGGCAAGGACCAGGGTAAAGAAGTATACTGCATAGTCCTTTATGCTTTTTGATGCATTTTTAAAAGCCAGTTTACTCAGCATTCAGGTCACCTCCCAAAAGAGCGATAACCTCCATAATGCGGTCAAAAAACTCTTTTCTGCTTTCCGTACCACGAATCAGCTCGTTGAACAATTTTCCATCCTTAATAAATAGAATTCTCTTGCAATAGCTTGCTGTAAAGGCACCGTGCGTTACCATAAGAATTGTTGCATTCATCTCTTCATTTAATTTACGAAAGCTTTCCAGAAGCATACGTGCTGATTTTGAATCCAGGGCACCGGTTGGCTCATCTGCCAGAACCATCGAAGGATTTGTCACGATGGCACGGGCAGAAGCTACACGCTGCTTCTGTCCTCCGGACATCTGATAAGGATGTTTGGAAAGAACATCAGTAATATTTAAAAGTCCGGCAACCTTTTGAACTCTTGCTTCAATCCCTTTTGCCGGTACCTTCATAATTTTTCTTCCATTCTACAAAAAACAACTCAACGATAACATGAATTTCATTCTTTTTATTCATCCTTAATAAGAATCAGCTTTCAAATATAACCTAAACAAAATAGTTCCAACATTTATAAGCAGGACAACAAGTATTAAATTAAGCGGAAGATATTCTCTTATCAAATTTCCCAATACTGCTATAAATGAAACACTGGCTATCCAAACCATTTTATATAGGTCATCCCATATCTTCTTATATTGTTCAGCTCCAGTCCAGACAAGGAATACACTTCCAAGAATCCCAGCAGCAATCATAAGCATAGAGAAAAATCCTTTAAAGAGCATTTCTCCGGCAGTATCGCTTATATATTCCAACCGTTCAAACCATGCTATATATTCTTTGCACCAATTTATCGGTATCTTTATAAGTTGCAGCACATCTTGTTGAAATGCCCCATTTTGAAAAAACGAAAAGAAAATTACACAAAGATATCCCCAGTCCCAAAAGAACTGATTTTCCTTCATATCAGCAATTTCCGATTTTGCTTTTCTCCTGGCTCTTTGTATCTCCATATCTGCCCGTTTCTTTTCCCTTTCAATCTGGTACTCTGCCTGCTCCATCTTTTTCTCTGCTTCTTTTTGTTTCTTCTGTGCTTCATCTACTGCTTCAACAGATGATTTATTAACCTGTATCTGCAATTTAGAGTTCTGGTCCCGAACGTCTTTTATTTCTTCTTCGAGCAGCTCTTGCTCGCTCCTGCTCATTAAGCCATTTCTGTTTCTCAGATCGTCGTTGCTCTGCTGAAGCGATTGATTCAGCTTCTGCGTTTCGGACAGTTCGGTTGTCAAACGCTGAATTTCTACGGTTGATTTCCGAACTTCTTCTCGCAATCTCTGCCTGTCGGATAAGATCGTCTGTTTCTCTTCTTCCAGTGTCTGTATCTGCTTTTTCTGTGTTCGCATGAACTCTTTCGCTTTCTCGAAACTCTGTACGAGAATATCCCTCTCCACTTTGAGCTTGATCGGTGATTCCTCTGGTGTCTGTAATGGCTGCGTCAAGCTCTCTGTAATAGTTTCTGAGTTCTTCGGTTTCTCTGCAATTTGTTCCAGCTTTATCTCTGGATTTTTGCCTATTTCCATTAAATTCATTTTCTAACTCCTCCTTACTGATGTCCAGATGAAAGGTTTTTGACAGATTACTATCACGTACTTTCTTCCCGTCCTGGTTTTCAAACGTGATGTGTTTTCTTTTTTCTGTCCAGTTCACTTTCCATCCAAACTGTTTCATTTTCTCGATAAACTGCTCTTTGCTGATACAATGCTCCAACGCTTTCAATACCGCCATTGCACAGTCAGCCACAAAACTTTCTTTTGCCTGTTGTCGAAACAGATTGTATTTATCCTTGCTCCAAGCAACGACTTCCCCTTTCTCGATCTGGCTACCATCAAAGTGTTTTCCTTTTTCCGCTACGGTCAGTCCCCGTTCCCGGCACATCTGGTTCGTGAGCTGCTTCATTCTTTCCAGATCTCTTTTCGTGCTGTGCAGCTTTCTCCCATCGTGATAACTGACCGAATTGGTCACCAGATGACAGTGAATGTGGTCTTTGTCTTTATGGACTGCCACTAAGGTCTGAAATCCCGGAAACCACTTTTCTGCAAATTCTTTTCCAAATTGAAATGCTTGCTCCGGTGTAATCTGCTCATCCTTATGCCAGGAAATAATATTGTGGGCATACATTCTTCCGAAGTCTTTATTCCACAATTTCTTTTCTTCCAGGAATGTGCGGTATACCAGATCATAATTGATTTCATCATGACAATACGGACCAGTTACATAAGCAAACTGTTCACTGGTCTTATCTTGACGCAGCACATATTCGATACAGTTTCTCATTGCTCCATGAGTATTTGTCCGCTTATTAATCGTCTTATTGATTGCCATATCTTTTCACTCTCCTTCCGGTAATTGAGAATGTTCCGATTAAGATAATACAGAACCTCTTCCATTGGCATAACACCATCCGTATTCAGCTTCCTTGCAATCTGGTTGAGATTTGTAGCTGCACAACGAAGCTGACTAAGTATCTCTGCAAGCATCTGGTTCAGCTTTTTCAATTCTTCCACTTCCTCTGCGGATGCAATTTTTAAATCTGATATCGCATGGAGTACAACTGCCTGCTGAGTCTGTCCAGATTCCTTTACTTTATTTTGAAGCAGATCATACTCTGCTTTGTTCATTCGTATCGTTACTGTATAATTTCGTTTTCGCATAAATCTTTGTCTCCTTTCTCCACTCTATCTTTTTTATAAAACAGCCATAAACTTTCTGGTTGGTAGATTAGCAGGGGATATATAAGGGAGTGCAACGCTCCCTTATACAGGTGCAGGACAGCGTCCTAGTCAATCAGTAAGTCTTCCGAAGGAATGTCCGGTGGACATTTCGCAGGATTACTTACGTCATTGACGTGCCGGGGTTCCAAGGGGCAGACGCCCCATGGCAAGTTTAGGAACAGCCCAAAGGCTGGCTCCGGTGCAAAGTGGATTGCCACTTTGCGAAACTTGCCTGTCATCTGCCGCTCACTGTAAGAACCGGATCACCATTTTCCCTGTGGCATCTTCCAGAATAAAAAGCGACTGATGACGGTGGTTTTGTGGTGTGTGGAAAGGCTGTGGAGAAAATCTGAGATACTCCATTTTTGAAGAGAATCCCGGACTTTCGTAACAGGCTTTTCGCACGCCACTCCGATGCGAAGTATCGGACAATCATATGCCGTATCCGGCACTCCATTCTTTTCCGCCCTGGCTGCCGTTTTCTCTGCCAGTTTTCTTTTCATTTCTGTTTTTTTCCTTTCGATTCATCTTTTTTCTGTTCAAAAGCATAAAAATCGGCAGTCATAAACATCTCCAGGATTTTCTCCTTGAAAAATGCCATCACTGCCACTGCTTTCTCTGTTATTTTGTTTTTATGGAACTACGCTTTCCTGTTATTTAGCTCCATTTTTTCTGCTATTTTACCTTTTTGACGATATCTCAAACTTAATCCATCAATTTTTCCAATTTCATGATCCGGCGGTGTTGATACCAGATAAGTCCGGGCAATCCGGCAGCAAGCAAGAACGCAATAACCAGAATTTTTATCGCCTGACCCCTGCTTTCTATCCCTCCATAGCCAAATCCACATACCAGATTCACGAATAAAATATAAAAATATCCACAAAATAAACTCAGCTCCAAAACCCATAACAAAACTTTTTTCAGTTTCTTCTTCATTCTATTTCTTCTCCCTCCTAAGTTTATGAACTCATTGTAGCGATTTTCTCGCTATATCTCAATAGTGAATATCTCGCTAGTTTACTATTAGGCATGAGGTGGAAATCATGTATAAACGAATTCGTGATCTGCGTGAAGATCGTGACCTGACACAGAAAAATATGGGCGAAATCTTAAATTGCAGCCAGCGTATTTACAGTAATTATGAGTGTGGCGATGTAGACATTCCAACGCACGTCCTGATTAAACTGGCTGAGTTTCATAATACCAGTGTCGATTATCTGTTAAACCTGACGGATGATAAACGTCCATATCCCCGAAGTAAAAACAGTTCCATTTAAAGCAGCCCCGATTTTTGTAAGAAATCCGGACTGCTTTATTTCATTTGCAACTACTTAAAAACTATCTGCAAAATCCAGTGCCGCATCCAAATCTACTTCCTGTTCCCAGTCCGTCATCGTTTCCGTATGCTTCTCGCCAGACTTTTCCTCTGCCCGATCAGGCAGTTTATTTTCTCCTGCCGATTCTTTTACAAACGCTGCAAGCATCTCAACCAGATTCTTCGCCATAGCCATCGGGACGGATTCTTTCACCCCATCCCTGATAGCTGTTTCGACCCTTTCCAGGAAAGCATCTTCCTTTTCTCTTGTTTCCAGATAAGGATCTGCTTCATTCCGGTACTCTCTGGGAAAATAATCATTCAATGCTGCCACAACCGCTTTCGTGTAAGATTTATATTTCTGTCTGTCCATGGTCTGAAGATATTCCCATGCCTGCCGATCCTGTTCATCACACAGGTTCAGCCGGATATTGGTGTTGATGATTTTCCGTTCTTTTCTCATACAAGCATCCCTCCATTTCTCTGAATTTTTCTCACTGTCATAGCTTCATAGCCTTTCGCTGTCGCACAGATATCTCGTACAATCGTCACCCGGTCTTTCTCATATTCCCCGAAGTTCTGGATCATACAGCCACCACCTCCAACTACATATAAACGCATCAGCTCCGGGTTGTATTCCCGTTCTCTCAGCTTATGAAAGATTTCTTTTGTGTAATCACTTGCAGCTGTTCGGATTACATTCAGATACTTTTCGCCAATATCTGCTGTCCCGGTGCGGATCACCTGTTCAATCACCAGATCGTCCACCACTGTTCCCAGTTCTTTTAACAGACTCTCCCGGACAGCAAGCACACATTGATGGGTTCCATATTTCTCGGTAAAGCATTTCTTCTCCACCGGACGGCAGTTATTGATATACATGATGTTCATAGTTCCATTCCCAATATCTGCCAGCATATTGATGCCTTTGAAATCCTGCAAGCGGTAAAAGGCTGCCGCAAATCCCTGCGGGTAGATATCCGCTCCCACAAACTCCACATGGTATTCCTTATTACGGAATGTATAATCCACGCAGTCGTTCTGGAGAAGATATTTCTGGAACTCCTCTTTCTGTGTAGCCACCCAGGTCAGCGGAAGTCCAGCTGAAAGATGCACCTTTGCCCGGTGCAATCCTTTTCCTTCCAGTTCTTTTGCAATCGCAGCCAGAGTAAGAACATAATAATCATCGTCCTGCGTTTTCTCCGCACAGAATTCCTTGTGTTCCTCGCCGATCTGGTAAAACATACCATTGTAAACAAGAAGGTTGTTCTGAAAAATTGGTTCCTTCTCATATCTGACTACCCCGGAAGGAAAGCACCTCGCTGCAGTTTTCATATTGCCATAACCATGATCGATCCCGATCACCATAATTGTCTCATTTTTGTTGTTTTTCATCATTCTCATAATCATACCTCATTCTTTCTTCTTTATTTTTATTGATAAAAGCACATCTGGGGCAAAAAGGGCATTTTTCTGAACCTCCTGACAGCCTTTCTATTTTTTTGCCCTGTCCTGACCTCGTTCATTTTTGCCTTTTTTGCCCCAAATGCCCCAAACCATCTGTTATATATTCAATTTTAGTTGTTCAGAGTGTTCATCAAAGGGAATTCTGTCCCCTGCCTCCAGAGGCTGGAAATCTTCTTCCCGGATTGCAATATCCTGATAACAGTAATCGCCGTTATATTTCCTTACCTGAAACCCTTTGCCCTCCATATTTTTGAAAAATCCTGATTTTGCATGTCCCTGACGGCCATTGTCTTCGCAGTATTCCTCGTACATCCGGAACACGTCACTGCGTTTCAGCCGCTTTCCTTTTTCCTTCACCAGTTTCTCCTCCAGGAAAGCACATACACTGTCTGATAACCGCCGCAGTTCCCGGACGCATTCTTTGCTGTGTTCGCTTTCGATAAGTTCCCCACGTTCATAGACATCTTTCAATGCTGTCACTGCCATATGAATCGCATAGTCCGCTTCTGCCTTGATCTTTTCTTTCAGCCGGATATCTTTTTCCTCTCTTGGAATCATCTGGTTCATATCCAAAACAAGGAGTCTCCGGTAGAAAGCATCGGATTTGTCTTCCAGATTCTGCGGCATTTCGTTGGTTGAGAAAAGCAGTTTTGCATACGCCTTATAAAAGACCGCATCTTTTCCTTTTTTCTCATACAAAAGTGTATCTTCACCGACTGCCTTTTTCAGCACATCGGTTGTATCCATTGCCTTGCATGGGATATCTGCACAGGCGTTTAACAGCTTTCCATACATCCCGGTAGCATAAAACCGTTTGTTCAAGTCCTGCAATGAGATACTGGATGTATTCTCATTTCCAATCACGTGCTGGATCAGTGCAACTGCAACGGACTTTCCGGTACCTCCATTTCCTTTCAGCATCAGGAATTTCTGGAACTGGGTGTCTGTTGTCATGCAATATCCGAAATACTCCCAGAACATCTGCTGTTCCACCTTGTCCGGTATGGAAGAATCCAGATATTTTCTGATATTTTCTCCACCTCCCAGGACTTTTTCCCTGTCCTCCGGATAATATGGGAAGGGGATCTGATTGATGGTCAGATACTTCGGATCATGCTCTACCAGCTCATCTGTCAGTACATCATAATAAGCATTTTTGAAATTGATCCAGTGGGCAGGCTGCTTATTCAGTTCATACGAATTCCGGTAAATCTGTGGCTGTGTAATCAAAAGGTTATAAACTCTCTGGATCGTGCTACTGTTAACCTGATCCCGATAAATCAGCTTTTGAATCCGGTATTTCAGCTTTACACCCTTAGCGTCCTCAATAAAAACGCCATGCTCATAATAATAGGGGATCTCTCCCCTTACAAAGAAGCTCACATTCTCCACGATATAATCCACAATCTCCATGTCCCTCACACCAGTGACCTTCCCTTTTGAATCAAACTTGTGGAATCGGCTTAATTCCGGATCATTCTTCGGTTCTCGCTCAAACCGCAGGATAAACTGTTCCAGGGCTTTCCCTACTTCTGGCTGATTATCCAGTTTTCCCAGATACTCTTTTTCTTTAAACAACTGCCATCCGGCTTTTCCATCCAGACCAGCCTCCTTGCAAAACTCCAGAATCCGGTCATTCATCCATTTGGTCGTGCAGGCAGCCACATAGTGGTACGCACTCTGACAGGTTCCATGAAACTGAATAGACCGCATATCTTCTATAAAACTGTTTACGCTGAAATAGTATCCATCATCTTCCTGCCCCATATAAAGTGCCTGATAACCGGACATCACAATATTCATTGCAATATCCTGATTGTCCACCAAAAAGATATACTTCTTGGAAGTACCTTCAGGTTCTGTTTCCATATAATGCTTCAGGAACTTCTTATTCATGTTCATCACTTCCTTTCAGAGCAAAAGAAAAAGACGTGAATCACATTTCTATGACTCACGCCTTACCTGCTCACAATATTCTATTTTCTGTAAATCTATCTGTTATCTCCTGTGTTCATCTATCTTATACATAAATCAATTCCTTCAGGATGATTTCTTCTGCAATCGCTCTATGACCATTGGCAGATCTTACCCATGCCATCTGATCTTTCTCCTTATCCGGCAATGGATCTTTTTCTTCCAACTGTTTCAGGATAATTTCTTCTCGCTCCCTGGCTGCCTTGTCTACTTCCAGCAGATGCTCACCAATACTATCTTGCAGGAGCATTACCTGATACAGCGAATTTCTGTGATTCTTCAAATAGTCTCTGCGTAAAAATCCATATTTGCCAAGCTGTTCCATCTGCTCACCAGATTTATAGGTGAGATTCGGAATCAGATATCCATTCACATTTGTATAAGTCAGTTTCATATTATCATGACCTCGCTTTCGTTTGATTCTTATTTGATTAACTATCCATAACAGAGCTGCTGGTTCATGTTACGTCATTGCTACAAAAGGTGATTTCCATGTCATTTTGCGTCCAACCCGGGCAGATTTTCTTCAAAATTATGGAAAAAGTGCTTCGTTTCTGTGTTGGGAAAATGAACGGAAACACTTGATTTTACTGAC
>OGYK01001298.1_pt1 | contig 18617 bp, 21 predicted proteins | sample 1576501 | NCBI WGS metagenome assembly OGYK01 (sample SAMEA3541530, study PRJEB24748) | human gut metagenome | biome: human gut; feature: human-associated habitat; material: faeces | place: China | collected 2012
GGCAGTCCGCGATCTGGTCAAACATTGCATCCATCGTGGTCTCGACCTGACCAGTTGCGTCCGGCACCGCTGCCGACGATGTCGCCGAAGTCGTTCGACTCTTCAGCGGCGGAGAGTTCCTCGGCGGTGAGCGTCTTGCCGGCCTGAGCGGCGTCGATGTTAAGGCAGACGGCGCCCTGGTCGAGGACCTTGAGCACGTTGGAGCGGTAGACGTCGAGGATGTCCGGAAGGCGCCATTCGTCGATCACGTGGCCCTGTTCGTCCACTTCGGCAATCACGTCGCGGACGGTGCGCACGTGCTTGCCGTCGGGACGGATGTAGTTGGAGCTCGCCACGCGCAGGAAGTAGTGCCCGTTCTGGGCGTCGTCCATCGAGTGCGAGTAGTCGTTGTAGCGCATCGGGAGGAGGCGGTTGAAGACTTCGCGGCCCATGATGTCGTACTTGACGTAGCGCTGGCCGTAGCCCCAGGTGAGAAGACCGTCGTCATTCTGCTTGAAGCCCATCATGACGCCCGCCTTGTACATATCGCGAAGGTCGTAGATCGGGTTGGCGAACATGTACCAGCGGATGTCGCCGGCCGTGTCGATGATGGCGTTCTGCGGGAAGAAGTTCCACTGAAGGGCGCCGCCCACCGGGTTGTTCCAGACGGCGCGCGTGCTGATGCCGGACTTCTCGGCGATGTTGTTGATGAAGTAGAGGCGGTCCTTGAATTCCGGATCAACCTTCTTCACCTCGGTGCCGAAAAGCGCATGGCGCTCGGCTTTGATGCCGGCGACTTCCGTGTACGTGGGAGGCGCGTAGAGCTGATACGTGTCCTTGAAGTTTTCGGACTTGCCGCGCAGCGTGCGGGTGTAACTCACCTCGACCATGTTGACGTAGTCGGGATAGAGGCCGAAGACGGGAACACCGCCGTGGGTGAGCAGTTCGGTGCGGGAGACCTTGTATTCGATCGTCTGGCCGTTGAGCTTGGGCTGGATCTTGACGACGACGTTGCTGAGGTCGTAGCCGCCGTCGCGGATGACGGCCGTAAGCGGCGCAATGCCGTACGGGTTCATCATGACTTCACCGATGTGGCCCTGCATGATGTAGTTCGTGGCCGGACCCGACCCGCCGCCCATGGCAAGCGCCCCCATGGAAGCGGCCGCAATGCTCGCGGCGATCAGGCTTTTGGCAAAGAGTCTCATTTTGTTTCTCCGATTGGTCAGAAGGTTGGACTTCAATGACGAAGAAGTCTAAGCACGACGCCTCTTCAAAACCATGCGGACATACAGACCCCGAACAGGCCCTAATCCGCAAAAGCGGATTTCGAATTTCGACAAAAACCTGCAGGAGAAGGGAATTCGAGACTTGAGTCTGAAAACATCAATTTCGGAGAATCGGCACGGCGCGCAGATCTCCGAGGTGCTGCCTCATTTCGGAGAAGAGAAAGCTCCTTAGCCACTGGTGTGCGGGATCCCTGTCGACGCGGTCCGACCAGATGAACGAGGGCGTGAAGACCGAGCTCTTCTTGGAGCGTCCGAGAATGCAGAGGTCCGTCGTGCGGCAGAGCGCGTGCGCGGTCTGAAACGGGATGCAAGTCGTGGCCTCCGCGCCGAGGAGGAGGGGCACCGTGACGAAGTAGGGGGCCGAGAGAACAGGCGAGGCCTGTCCCGACGCATCGAGGCTCTCGATCACGGGAATGAGGCCGCAGTCGTCGGCCGAGGCCTTGGGAAGCGCGATCTGCACCGACTGCCGCGCCCTGACCTCGCGTTCCGTGAGCACCTGCCCCGAAAGGACGCGCCGGGCGAGCTCGGACGTGCCGCGCGCCACGTAGACTGTCAGTGTTGTGGCATGCCACTCGAAGATGAGATTATCGGGCATGACCGGGATGGGACAATGAATGAATCGTATTGCAAATGGTGCTATGCAGATGGCATGTATACATACAGTAATATGGATGATCTGATCGATGTTGCAGTCAAGCATATGGTGACGGATGAATTTCCGGAGGAACAGGCACGGGAATATATGAAGGATTTGCTCCCGAAGTTAGACTATTGGAAGCGGTACGATGAACTGAGCGATGGCGGACAGTTCGATGAATTCAAACATCAGTTGATAAAAGAGATTAACGATCTTCACATCGAAGGATTATATAAGAAACGGTAATGATGGATAGAAGCGTTAGTGAAGAGCCGAGTGATCGGCTCTTCTTTGCATTTCGCCTGAAAAAGATAGAATTATGATACAATCCGATGTAAAATATAAAGATACATAAAATGCAGGAATATGTATGAACATGATACGGGGGAAAAGGCAGATTTCCATGCAACCGCTATCAGAGAAGCGAATGTAGAAACAGGGAGGGATTTACAGATGAAGAAGAAATTACTGACTGTAATGATGGCTGTGATGATGGCATTTTCGTTATCCGGCTGTGGTAATGACGTCATCGTGGATGTCGTGACGAACGATGTAGAAAGTGAAAGCAATCAGGCAGATACTTCTAACTTGGGAACGGCGCAGGGAGAGCAGACGGCGTCGGCAGAAGTGGCACAGACCAATCCGGCAGGACTTAAGACGATCCCGTTAGAGGATGTCAAGATCGGCGTGTTGTATATCGGCAGTGCATCAGACACATCGGGATATACGTATGCACACGAGCTTGGAATTCAGGGTATGGTTTCAAATCTCGGACTTAAGGAAGATCAGGTTGTACGCAAGGAATCGATAGACGATGGCGATGATGTGGCAATCAAAAAAGCATTGGATGAATGTATGGACGAAGGCTGCAACATTGTATTTACAACAAGCTGGGGATACATGGAAGAGACCGCGGCATATGCGGAGAAATATCCGGATGTTTATTTTGCACACGGGACCGGATATATGAGCAATGGAAGCAATTTTACGAACTATTTCGGAAGAATCTATCAGGCGAGATATCTGTCCGGTCTGGTAGCGGGCATGAAGACGAAAAGTAATTTGATCGGGTATGTATCTGCGATGGGCAGCGACAACAGTGAGTGTACCGGTGGTATTGATGCATTTGCAATGGGCGTCGAGGAAGTCAATCCGGATGCGAAGGTGCTGGTGGCAGTGACGAACTCCTGGTTTTCTCCGGATGACGAGCAGGCGGCTTCCGACGCATTGATTGACAAAGGATGTGATGTGCTGGCACAGCATGTTGATACGACAGCTCCCCAGACTGCATCCGAGGAAAACGGAACATGGGCGATCGGATATAATTCTGATATGAGTAAAGAGACACCGGATGCGACACTGACATCGGTTATCTGGAATTGGAGTGCTTATTACACTTCCTATGTAAACAGTATCGTCAATGCGACATATGACGGTTCGAATTATTATGGCGGTATGGACGAAAGTCTGGTCGGACTGACAGGATTATCTTCTCTGTGTGAGGATGGAACACAGGAGAAAGTAAATGAGATGCAGCAGAAGATTTTGTCCGGAGAATTCGGCGTGTTTGACGGAGAAATTCTTACCAACGATGGAACTGTGATCGGAGAAGAGGGAAAGACATTGGATGATGCGACGATTACCGGTAAGATCAACTGGTATTATCACAATGTGGAAGTCGTAGATTGGAAATAGGGGGGATAGCCGTGAAAATATTTCGCAATTTGAAGCTGCAGTACAAGATGCTTATACTGGCTATCATTCCGGTACTCATTATGGGTATTGTAGCGATTCTCATTAGTAATACAGTCGTGAAAAATAAACTGCTGGATGATGCGAAGCAGAAACTGAAAGCGACATCGAATGCCGTGCTTGCGGCGTATGATCAGAATGCCGGAGATTATTTTGTAAATGCGACCGGGGATGTGTGGAAGGGTGCTTATAACGTATCGCTGTCTACGCCTTTTATCGACGATATTGCTGAAAAAACCGGGATTGAGGTTACATTCTTTTACAACGACACGCGACTTGTGACATCATTAAAGGATGCGGACGGGAAGCGGATCCTTGGTTCTAAGGCAGGCGATTTCCTTGTGGAAAATGTCCTGCAGGAAGGCAATGAGGTGTTTACCAATCGTGTGCTGGTAGATGGTACTTTCTATTTTGGATATTATGTACCGGTGCACCAGAATAACAGTGATGAGATCATCGGTATGGTTTTCGCCGGAATGCCGGTCAAGGAGATATATGCGAGCCTGAATCTGATTACCATGATTTTTACAGTAGCAATCCTTGTTATACTGGTAATCGCGGTCATCGGATGTCTGCTTGTTTCCAGAGGAATTGCAAAGAGTATCCGGAACAGTATGGATGTGGTAAAACAGATTTCGGAAGGCAATCTCAATGTTGAGATCGAGCAGAGTATGTTGGATAGAAAAGATGAGGCGGGAGCTTTGTCATGTAATACGCAGACACTTATCGACAACTTATCTGCGATGATTGGCAAGATCAGCAACAATACCATGACCCTGAATGCATCTTCCGAGGAGATGAATGCGGCTGCCGGACAGGCAGGCAATGCGGTTGGAAATATCAACGATGATCTGCACAATATGCTGACCGGAGCTGTCGAGCAGACCGGCAACGCGCAGAATATCAAGAACAGTATTCACAATATGAATATTCATCTGGAAAAGACGCTCGGGGAAGTGGATCACCTTTCCGATGAGACAAAAGCGATGCTTGACGCCAGAAATGACGTGGATAAATCGTTGAACCAGCTCGATGCTTCGAACCAGGATGTTATGACCGAGGTTGAGAACATCCAGAAGCAGACGCAGCAGAATAATGAATCGGTGGAAAAAATCATTGCTGCAGTTAGTTACATCTCCGATATTGCCGATCAGACAAACCTTTTATCTCTGAATGCATCGATTGAAGCAGCCAGGGCAGGTGAAACCGGTAAAGGCTTTGCTGTAGTCGCAGAAGAGATTGGCAAGCTGGCAAACCAGAGTAATGAAGCATCGACAGAAATATCCGAGCTGGTGAATCTGTTAAGCTATAATTCCAGCCAGACAATGGATATTATGGACAGCGTACAGGATGCTATGAATGATCAGACGAAGAAGCTGGTTGAAACTGCCAATATATTCAAGCAGTTACAGGAGCATGTATCTCATGTTGCAGATGGTGTGGATGTCATTCGTGATGCAACCGTACAGTTAGGCAAAGAAACCAATGAAATCGGAAAAGATATCAAGAACTTAAGTGACATCGCACAGAGAAATGAGGATACGGTTAAGGGAACGATTTCCTTTAGCGATGGGGTGCTTGGCACAGTAAACAGTGTGACCGAGATGTCGACGGAAGTCAGCTCATCTGCCAATGATATGGCCGGCGTGGTGTCGCATTTCCGTATGTAAGAAGTAAGAATATAAATAGAAAAAGAATGCAGAAGCGTTGGTGGGAGCATCCCAAAGTTTGTGTAAACCTCCAAACTGATGTAAGATAATATTACTCAGTTTGGAGGTTTTATTTATGGCAAGAAAAAATGACAGACCACAAAAAGCAGCAATGAGAGAAATGATGCATGATTATCTGAAAAATAATGATATCAGTATCAAAGACGGCACCGATGTAAACAGCATCATAGGGCGCATATGAAACAGGAAGAAATCAGAAAGTGTACAAAGGTTGTGGAACTGTTCCGCAGTATGATGGATGAATTGGGAGATATGTGTGTGGTATATGATGAAAGGTTCGGTTTTATTGTACTGGAGTATTACATGGATGGGTATTTTGAGAATAATTCCAACTACGACAATGCAGAGGACTTGTATCATCACCTGTTGGATAAATGGAAAGTCTGCTGGATTGTGGATAAGGCAAAGGTTAACGGGACAGAAGAATTTGAAGATTATGAACCGTCATTGACAAAGGAACAGCGGGCGGAAAGGGATAAGGCTTTAGCACATTTTGAAGAAGCATTCCGGCAGATACAGACGGAATAAGAAAGTGTCACAACATCTGAGGGGGCAATTGGTTTGAACACTGATTGCCTTTTCTGACAGGAAATGGACGATTTAAGGCGTTCCTGATGAAGTGACAGGGAAATATGCCTTGCATATCTTTTGACACGATTAAAGGGCATAAAAAACGGAAAAAGGCTACATAATTTGAACATTTTGAAGGAGGGTATCGCAGTGGCGAGGATGGGCAAAAAAGAAAAACGGTTGTGGGTGTTCTTTTTGAATGATAAGAACAGGATACAAAATAATGACCAGTGCAAGAAATGTGTGCATGACTGTAAGCAGAGCTTCCGGTGCAGGATTGTGTGGTGTGGGAAGTATTGCTCTAAGCGGAGGAAAAGGTAGAACCAGAGAAACCAAGAGTCAGGAAGCAAGTTTGTAAAGTTTTATGGAAAGAGCAGGTAGCAATCTATCTGCTTTTTCCTATTTCACAACAATAAAAGGTTGTTTCACAACATTGGAGTCAGATATAGATTGCTTTTTTCCGATATAATAAGTATATCTATGGGGAAGGAAGTGATACTATGCGAATTGCTATCTGTGATGATGAAAAATCCATGGGGCAGATATTAGAAGAAAAAGTAAAAAAGTTATTACCGGATGCGGTTGTAAAAAAATATTTATCAGGTGATGACTTGATTTCAAGTGGATTTAAACCAGATATTCTTTTCCTGGATATTCAGATGCCGGGAAAGGACGGAATGGAAACTGCAAGAATTGTTCGCCAGAATAATAAGGACATGATTCTGATTTTTGTTACAGCGGTGGAGGAGTATGTCTTTCAGGCATTTGATGTTGGAGCATTTCATTATCTGGTTAAGCCTTTTTCAGATGATAAATTCGAGGAAGTTGTGAAAAGAGCAATTAAAACGATTGGAGAAAATTCTTCAAACGTAGATGACGAGAAATATATGATGATACAGTCGGCAGGAAGTCATATAAAAGTTTTTTTGCGTGATATTGTGTATGCTGAGGTATTCAATAGAAAGGTTATTATTCACACACGAAATGCTGATATTGAGTATTATGGAAAATTGCAGGATTTAAGTGATATGGCAGGAGCGGATTTCTTTCGGACACATAGAGCATATCTTGTCCATTTTAAATATGTTGTAAAATATGATGCAAATTGTGTAACTTTAGAAAACGGAACTGCAATGATAGCCAAACAGAATTATCCTGAGTTTGTAAAGCAATACTTAAAATATAATCAGAGGAAAGGAAGCAGGATAGGATGAGTTTGGTAGAAAAATGCTGGATGATTACATCGAATGTTTCTGTTATTGCAGTTCTGATTATTACAGGAATATGTTTTGGTATTTTCGTTCGTCCATATATGAAAAGGAAAAAAGAAGCCATTGCAGTAAGTACTGTTTACATTACGGTAATGCTTGTTTTATACATTGTTCCACCACAGATAGACAATTTTTCTGCATATTTGTTGGGTATTATGGCAGCATTTATTGTGATGTATGCAGAAGATAGAAGGAACATATACCAGAAAATATTTCTTGCTGTCACCTTCTTTTCCATTCGCTGGCTGGCGGTTGCAATGGCAGCCAGACTGGATGACCTTATTACTAAGGCTTTCGTCTTTCAAAATACGATTGCAAGCAGGGAATGGCTTCAATACGGACTATATGCAGGAACCAGAATGTTAAATCTAATTTTCTGCTTTGTTTTTATAGCAGGTGGGGTATGGCTGATTAATAAAGCATTTGTGTATAAAAAAGACGAAATGAGTATCAAAGAGATGGTTATGTTAATGATACCTTCTCTTGTAGGGGTTACCGGGTATGGAATTTTACAATACTATTTGAACATATATGAAAAGGATACAGGGAAGAATTTGATTGATACCTATGGATTTTATGGTGCTTTGAGCTTTTTGCATTATCTTAGCTCTATCATTGCAATTCTTGTTATGATTGTGATTTTTCAAAATTGGAAGGTGGCACAGGAGGAACAATTTGAACAGGAGCTTGTGTTAAATCAGGTCAGTGATATGGAAAAACATATCGGGGAAATGGAGAAGCTGTATCAGGATATCCGTTCCCTGCGTCATGACATGGGGAATCATATCCAGACATTAGAACACCTGGTAGCATTTCATAATATGGATGATGCCACAGAATATCTGGAATATTTGAAAAAGGAGTGGAATGAGATATCTCCTGAGATAAAGACAGGAAGTCCGGTAATTGATGTGATTTTAATGGAAAAGATGAGAGAAGCGCAAGAAAAACGGATTCAGTTTACATCAGATTTTTATTATCCGGAGAATACGAAGTTGAATGTGTTTGACTTGAGTGTGATTATGAATAACGCTCTGAATAACTGCATGGAAAATGTGAGTGGAGATAATCCGTATATCAGCGTTTCGTCTTTTCGGAAAAACAGTATTTTTATGATAACCATAAAGAACAGCTATCAGGGGGAGTTAAACTATAGTGACAGCGATCTGCCAGAAACAACGAAATCAGGTAAAGGGCATGGTATCGGTCTGAATAATATTCGCCGGGTTGCCCAAATGTATATGGGAGATATATCTTTGGAGCAGGTGGATAAGGAAGTAATTTTGAGTATTATGTTACAGGTGGAATAGAGACAAGAAGCATTAAGTATCTTAAATTTTGAAACGAAGATATTTAGTGCTTTTTTTGCGCGAATAGAGATGAAAATATGCTGCTTCACAACAAAAAAAGGTCGGTTCACAACATCTTACTTTTTTTCAAATGTGAAGATGCCGAAAGAGTAAATAAGAAGTCGTATAATGCAAATTTATTATCAAGGAGGACAAAACGATGACAGTAAATGGTATTAGTGGGGCAAATAATGGTATACAGGCAGGAAGTTCAGGAAGAATTACCCAGATGGATTCTGTCAGCAAAAATATTCAGAATCAGATAGCAAATGCACAGAAAAAGTTGCAGGAATTATCTTCTAATGAGGAACTTTCTATTGAAGATAAGATGAAGAAAAGACAGGAAATACAGCAGGAGATCAATAATCTGAATCAGCAGTTAAGACAGCATCAGATGGAGCAGAGAAAAGAGCAGCAGACGAAAAAAACATCTATGGATGATATGCTTGGAGGCAGCAGGAAGACTGCTCCGAAATCAGGAAATCAGAGTGCAGGTCTGTCACAGGCAAGCATGCAGGCGATGATTTCCGCAGATTCCTCTATGAAACAAGCAAAGGTACAGGGGAGTATGGCAACACAAATGGAAGGCAAAGCAGGTGTGTTGGAATCTGAAATTAAGATGGATAAAGGTAGAGGAGCAAGTACAGAAAAGAAAGAGGAAGAACTGGCTGATTTACAGGCAAAGGCTCAGGCGGCAACAGCGGCACAGGTATCCACACTTGCAGATGCAAATAAGAAGATGGAAGAAGCTGCAAAGGCAGATCAGAAGGTTTCAAAGACTGAGGATAAAGATAAGTCTAAAAAGAAGAATGCAGATGACAAGATTGATGAAGATAAAAAATCAGAAGCAACCGGAGAAAATCAGGATATTACAGTTGATACGAATGATTCAGTTCCAGAGAAAACGGTGGATGCAATACCAGATGGTGTAAACATTAGTACTTCAGAACCTGTTGGACATAATGTTGATGTGAAACTGTAGGTTGGTTAATGAAATAAATCTTGCATGGATGCTGATAAGGACAAGGAGGTTGGTTAAATGTCAGAAATAAATAGTTTTAGTGATTATACAAATAAATACAACAGTATATAGATAATATTTGTTGCAGCTGGTACAGCGTGACAAATAAGTGAAGAATGGAGATACTTTTTCTGTTTACGGCAAAGAGTATGCCATTGACAGCAGTGGGCATATCAATGTTTCGGCAGAAGATGAATTCACATCGACAGAAATTAAATATCCAAGCCGTTCAATACAATAGAATTTATTTTAATTTTTAATAATATAGGAGGTAAGATTATGGCAATCACAGGTATCAATAACAGCGGTTACACATCATATTATGCTACAAGTTACACGAAAACTGTCAAAAAAGCAGATTGTGAACAAGATAGTACAAGCACAAAAGAAAGCAATGTGACAACAAGTACGGTTGAATTAAAAACATCAACTGCTGGCGTGACAAAAACCGAGCAGATTAAGACGGGCTATAGCAATGTAAATGATTATTCTAAATACTTGCAAGGTAAATACAGTTATATGAATACAGGGAAGATCTCCATGCAGGGTGTTCCGACAACGGTATCTGTATCAAGTGCATTTTTACAGAAGTGCATGAATGACCCGGAAAAAGCAAAGTATTTGGAGGAAAATTTAGCGGCTATTCCGGATTGTGTTAAGTCACTTAATAATTATGTCAAAATGGCACCGGGAAGTCCAGTAGTTACTTATGCTACTTATAAAATTGATGAAAATGGAAATATATCTATAATGAGTGGCGGTACAAACGATCCAGATGGGAAAATAGCCAAAGAGAATGCCGAAAGAAAGGCACAAGAAAAAAAAGCCGCTGAGGAAAAAGCAGCTAAGAAACGTGCTGAGAAAAAGGCAGCAGAAGAAAAAGCGGCAGAGGAACGGGCAGAAAAAAGAGCGGCTGAAGAAGTAAGGATAGAATCAGGGGAATATACCATAAGTGCTACTGGGACGGATGTAAAAGCTGTCACACAAAGTGTTGTATCTGCCGCTTTGGGTACGTCTGCACCAATGGGGGTAAGTTTTGATGTGAAAGCATAGAACAAGAATTTAACAGGTTAGAATAGGGCAATTAAGAAGAAAAATCTTAGTTGCTCTTTTTATTTACAGCGACAGGGGCAGAAAGGAGATAGAAGTACATTGCAGAAATCAAAACGAATAAGGGCAGTAAGCCAAAAGGTACAAAGGAAGTGCCGGACGAAAAAGAGGGCGTTTCCCTTACAATGGTACTGAATATGCCTGTGAAGAAGCATATCTCAGCCTTAAAGAAACAGGTGGAGCGGATTGACGGTGCAGTAGCAAAGCTGGATAATGTCTGTGCCGGACTGGATACCGGAAAGGAAAAAGAGAAAGAAAAGAGCAGGGTATCCGTCAAGGAAAAGCTGTCACAGATGAAAGTGAAATCGGAACAGCAGAAGAAAGAACCGGAAAAATCAAAGACCAAGAGTCAGGAAGCAAGTTTATAAAGGTTTATGGAAAGGGCAGGTAGCAATCTATCTGCTTTTTCCTGTTATGTGGTTATCGTAAGCCGAGAAGGTTAAGTGACGAACAAAGGGAACAGGCAAGGTTACGGATGGAGAAAATCAATTCAGATGATAATTGTCGGGAAGATTAGAGTCCAGTCGCAACATTCAGAAGTCCAGTCACAACATTTCCGAATTTAAAGAAAGAAATCTGCCGATAATATAAATGAACAATAGATGATGTTATCCATATTTGATAATGAGCCATGAAAATGAGGTGGAACAGTTGAACATAGCAATTTGCGATGATGAGGAAAATATACGCATTTACATACGCAAGCTGATACAGAAGCAGGAAACTTTTTGTAAGATAACAGAGTTTTCATCGGGCAAGGAATTATTGGAGTTTCAGGATGAGACAAATGCAGAAGAAATAGACATACTTTTTCTGGATATCTCTATGGGAGATGAGGATGGAATGACTGTGGCAAAGCAGCTCAGGAGCCAGATGGAAAGCAAGAAAGAAGCAGTGTGGGGAAGCCTGCCGCTTCTGATATTTGTAACGGGATATCCGGAATATATGCAGGAGGCTTTTTCTGTTAATGCTTTTCAGTATATTGTAAAACCGATTCAGGAAAGCAATTTTGAGCAGGTTTTTGCACAGACCATACGGGAGTATCAATATTTGATGGCAAAGAAAAAGGAAAACCCAAAAGAAGTATTAGTTCGGAATGGAAATAGAACAAGAAGTGTTTCAGCAGATGATATTTACTATATTGAAAGCAGTAATCGAAAAGTGACCTTGTATTTGCGGCATGAAAAAATTGAATATTATGACAAGATCAGCTCACTGGAAAGCGAGCTTAAGCCGGATTTTTTCCGTATACACAAAGGGTATCTGGTCAACATAAAATATGTGGAACGATATGACCGGACAGAGGTGAAAATGAGAAACGGGGACAGTCTGCTGATATCCAAGTATAAATATCAGGACTTTGTAAAGCGTTATTTGGAATACATTTCGGAGGAAAGATAATTGAGTCAGGTTACATATGAAATCATTCGCAAGCTTTTTGAAATCTATCCTATTATTCTGCAAATCGTTCTTTTTCTGGTATTGTGGAATGTATTTTTTCGGTGGGAGAAAGGGATATGGATTGTTGCAGGAATATTGGCAGTGATGAATATCTGCATGGGGCTATGGCTGGAAAAGCCGGGGGTAATACGATATACAATGTCCGCTGTCATTGTGTTGGGATATTGTTTTTGCAAATACCAAAAACATTTGGAAAATGCGGTATTCATACTGCTGCTGTTTTACAATTTTCATGCGTTAAGTTATTTGATTGCAGACAGTATTTATCAATGTACAGTGGAGAGCATATTTAGAGGGTTGGATGTTCTGAGTGAGGAATATATATTTCGGGTTTATCTGGGTATGGCGATAGGTATGGGCATCCTGCTTTTATCGTACACGTTGGTATTACTGATTATGACAGGTGTCGTGATAAAAATCGTAAAGAAACCGTTTATGCTGAGATGGCAGGAAACGATATTCCTTTCAGTACTGAATATTGTAGGGAGTATGATTGTAGGAATAAGCGTAGACCTTTCCGTAGTGCAAATCGAGGGTGGAGTTTTTCTGTTGTATGATGACAAGCAGGAAATGTTGTGGAAATTACCGATAATTGCGGTTCTTATCTATGTGGGGGAAATTTCGGCAATATACATCTACCAGAATTACAGGAAGCTTCAAAAAGAACGGCAGAAACATTTTGTGGAAGAACAACAGGTCAAAGCCATGAAGCAGAGACTGGAAGAAGCAGAGAATTTCTACGGGAGCATTCGCAGAGTAAGGCATGAGATGAAAAACCATATGACGAATATAAAAGGGCTGGTGGCAAGTGAGAAATATGATGAAGTAGAGAATTATATCGAAAAACTGGATGAAACCATACAGACTATGGACTATAAATTCAATACAGGAAATGCGGTCACAGATGTGATTATCAATGATAAATACCAGAAAGCGGAAAATGCAGGTATTTCGTTTCAAGTAAAATTTAACTTGGGGGAAACAGACACAATTTCTGCATTTGATATAGGTATCATTCTGAATAACCTTTTAGACAATGCCATAGAAGCCTGCGAGAAACTGGAGCAGGAACAGCGATATATCAATCTGACTTTAAAGAAAAAGAATCATTTCCTACTGATTGAAGTGGAAAACAGCTTTGATGGGAAAGTGATATGGGAAGATGGAGGTATCGTCCCGATGACAACGAAACAGAGCGATCTGCCGGATATTTTGATGGAGCATGGAATAGGGTTAAAAAATGTAAAGAATGTGGCAGACCATTATCTTGGAGATATGGATATCAAAATAAAAAACGATGTGTTTAAAGTCACAGTAATGCTGCAGCAGAAGGAAATAAAATAAAAAAATATGAAAAAGGAAGGAGAATGTAGTAATGGATGTAGGTTCAGTTTATGGCAGTTATTATGAAACAGCAAAGAGTTACATGGGTTTGAGGAAGGAGGAAAAACAAGCGGGATTTGCGGAAAAGGTCACAGACAAAAGTCAGGTTTCCTCGGAAGATATGACCTTGGAGGAATACAAGGAGTATTTTAATGAAAAGATGAATTCATTATATACACATCCATCGCAGCGGAATAGAAATGATATTATAGATATTACGGATGCCGCTTATAAAAGAATGCAGACTGATCCGGAATATGAGAAGAAAATATTAGACGCTTTAGCGAAGAATAAGGCAGTTAATTTTGGAAACTATATTCCACAAATATCATATATGCATATAGATGACACATATGAGAAATGTTACGGCTATACGCAGGGCATGAAGGAGAATGACGGTTATTCCGGGAGTTCCTCCGCAAAGGGAACTGATGCCGGACGGCAGAAAAAGGCAAGGCAGAAGGAACTGCTGGAAGAATATTTGGAAAAGCGGGCGCAGATGAAGGAATTTCAGCAGGAGGCGTTGGAAGAAAAGATTGCAAAGCAGGAATTGGAGAGGAGCAGGCTGACAAAGGTGTGGAGCAGTAAGAGGCAGATGGCAGCGGCAACCAATGCATATGAATCAAATGTAATGACAGAGACATCGACGGGTAGCAATTCACTGCTTGGCTAAATGCGGGCATTAAGCGTGGACTAACCATAAGGGGGTATATCGTGCAATATTGCACATAGCAATTCCAACTGACAGAGGAATTGCAGAAACAGATAACAGCCGGAAATGGATTTCACAATATATCAAATTCAAGGGAGGATTCAAAGATGAGCATTAGTGGAATAGGTGAGAAATATTATCAGAACAATGTGACAACAATGAAAAGCACCAAAAATGTAAACAGCACAGAAGAATTCGCATTAGAAAAAAACAAGCGGAACGCAGGAATTGTCGGAAGCGGAAGAAATGGAATTATTCAAAAAGGAATTCTATGAAGACCTTTCTAAAATTACAAACCACAGGACAGTGAGCAATGCGGCGGTGAATATATCGGAGGAGGCATTTAAGGCAATGAAGGATGACCCACAATACAGGGAGAAAGTTCTTTCACTGATCCAGAGGGATTGGGGCGATTCCTATGCACCGAGGAACTGTTCTGTGCTGATAACAGTCGGTGCGACTTTGAATGAGTATAGGGCGGATTCATGGCCTGTGGGTTATGACTCTGAATTTGATATGCGTTCACAGAACAGTTTCTATAAAAGGACGAGTGAAAAGAAAGACAGGCAAAAGGAACTGCTGGAAGAATATCTGGAAAATCGGGCGCAGGCTAAGAAACAGCAGCTGGAAATGTTAAATAAAAAAATTGCAAAGATGGAACTGGAAAGAAGTAGACAGACTCAGTCATGGAACAGTGAGAGGCAGATGGCAAAGGCTTCCAATGCTTATGATGCAAATATTATGATGGAAGCAGAGCTTGTGAAGAACATAACCAAAACAATGGAAATTTCAAATAATCAATCTTATTATATCAATCCGAATACCAGACAATTCACATCAAATGTGAAAAATACAGCAATAAAGGACAGGAAGGTCTTCAATGGTTCGATGCAGAATCTGTTAAATCCCATAGAGGATTTGGTATAGGTGCTCAAAACGCCGATTAAGCTGGCAGATAGTTCTTCTCTAAACAGGCTGAGCAATTCCGTCAATATTGCATCCGACATGCGCATCGCTGTAAACAACGGTTACATATTGGAGGTAAAACAACAGGGTGTGGAGGTTTCCGGCGGTAATGATCCTTATGATACAGAGGCATATATGAAAGCGCAGAAGATGGCGGGTTCGCTGTCTACGCTGTTGCGGAATGCTTGTGGGAATATGCACACAGTAGCATATTCTCAGGAGGAGTATGCCAGATGGACAGAAGGTGTATCCGATGTGATGGGGTATCTCGGCATAGATTATAGCTTTTACAGATGAACGAATAAATGACCTAATGTTGGAGTGGTCAACAGATGAAGATTTTTGGATGCGCCGAATTGCTATTGACCACCAGCTTTGTAGGAAAGAGCGAACAAATACGGAATTGCTTGAAAAAATATTAGTGAATAACTTTGGCAGTTCAGAGTTCTTTATCAACAAAGCCATCGGTTGGAGTCTGAGAGATTATTCTAAGACAAATCAGGATTGGGTAAGAAATTTTGTTGAAACTCATAAAGACAAGATGGATAAATTGAGTATCAGAGAAGCAAGCAAATATTTATGAGTCAAATGGGAAACACAAAATTGGGTTTTATGAATGTCCCTAATGGTGATGTAATAGCATTTGATATGAAAGAGAGTGAAATAAATCCGTCTGTGGTATATCTTAGCCATGACGATGGTGAAGGACATGGATATATACTGGGTAAAGATTTTAATACTTATTTAGAACAATTGTTATTGGTAGGAGCATGTGGCAATGAGGATTGGCAGATGTTACCGTTTTGCTTGGATGCGCAATCAGAAATTGTATCAGATTGTGAAAATGCAAAGGAGTATCGAAAACTTATAGGGTTACAGATATAGTAAGAGGCACGCCCAAATTTCAGGTTTCGTTCCATTCTGTAAAGAAAAATGAATAAATGTCGATAAATATTATGAGCTAAGGATGGCGTCTGTTTTCAAGGGATTGAATGTGAAAATAGACGCTGTTTCTGTTTGGATTGGAGGTTATATTATGAGAATACAAGCGGCAAATACATTTTATACAGGTACTTACTCTGTTTTGAATACGAAGTCATCATTTCCATATGCTGTGAAAGTTGAAGGTTACGGAAATACAAGAAACCAAAGGAGTTTATTTCAGTTTGCACATGTGACAATAACAGAACATATGGTAAATGCAAAATATGGTACAAAGATTACAAACGGTCCGAGAGTGCAGATGCAGACCGCAGGTAGTAAGAAAAAAGAAGATTGGACTGAGGTTTCCAAAGAACAGTTGGCAGAAGTAAAACTACCGGCATCATTTGATAAATTGAAAGAACAAAATTCTTATTTTTATCATGGAGAAAACATATCGGATTATGAACTAGTGCAAACTGCAGTAGCATTGGGTAAAATGGAATTACCAACAGATGAGAAAAAGTGTATCCTAGACAGAGTTGCAATGGATGCATTTGAAGTGCTTGTCAGAGACCAGGCGGCTCCAAAAAACTCATGGTCAAATACATTGTATTCGGAGGATGGAAAATATACCTTTACAAAGACTGAAAGCGGAAGATGGCAGATGCATTTGATTGATGATGCTGCCATAGGTGCATCTTTGGAAGATATAGCAAATTGGATGATGAGCGGCACGCCCAATAGAAATATTGAGACACGCTACCTAAATTATCTTCATACTGTTGATCCGGATTTATATAATGTGGCGATGCGAATAGGTTCCGAGGTTCGTTCTTATGGTTTTATGGAGGATTTACATCAGCAGGGAGTATTAAGTGATAGTCAAAATCAGTATGATATGAGTCTGTTGGGTATGTTATTCGGTAAAGATGCGGATAGTATGCGTATGATATTGAATGGGTGTAAGGAGTCTGGTAATTTTTTGGAATTATTGGATTTGTATAGCCCGGATGGAGCAAAATCGTTGGATAAGCTTCGGGAACAGCAATATAAGCACGGTGGAATTGTTTAATATAGCGAGTTTTATGACAGGATATGAAAAAGCAATTAATTCTCGAAGTAGAAGAGTGTGAAACACTAATGTAGCAACGGAGGTAAAGACAAACAGCAAGGACAAAGTGCAGGAATATTATGAGAAACTGTGTAAAAAGTTCCCGGAGATTACTTTTAATACGGGTAGCAGTCTTATGAGTGGAAATGAAAATAAAGTGGTAATAAATCTTTCTAGCGAATGTCTAAAGAAAATGGCAAATGATCCGGAATTTGCCAAGAAAGTAGAGTTTAATTTAACTGGTGCAGTACCGGGACAGAATAGAATGTTTGCACAAGCCAAAGCTGATAATGCAGTGATACATGGTGTTACAACTGTAATAGATGCCGATGGGAATGCTTCTGTTACTTGCGGAGGTATGACAAGAACCAGTGGTTCAAAACAAAATTCAACTATATTGAATGCGGAAAAGAAACAAAAAGAAAGATTATAGAAAAAGCGTGAGGAAAGAAAAATCTCAGAAGAAAAGGCAGCTAAGAGACGGGCAGAGAAAAAGGCGCAGTTGGAGAAGCTGACAGAAGATGAAACGTTTACAATATCAGCTACTGGCACTGATGTAAAAAGTGTTACGCAGAACCTCTTAGCTGCGGTTTCTGGTACATCTGCGCCGACAGGGGCAAGTTTTGATATAAAGGCATAAGGAGAAATTGTTCATATTCCGCAAGGCGCATAAACCTTTGCTTTTGCGGACTGCCCGGACTTATTGCAAGGGGGCAGGGGCGGCAATATAAAAAATTGATGACAATGGAGGATTAGGAAATGGCTATTAATGGAGTCGGACATAATTATGATTATTTGGGAACGACTACAAATTATATACGGGGAAAAGCAACTGTTAGGGAAGCAATCTCAAAGATGGTGAAGCAGTCGGCAAATCTTTCTATTTCTGATGCAGGAAGAAATATGCAGCGGGAAATGGCAAGCAAATTTGAACCCGATTCGGATTATACCAATGTCAGGGAACTGACAATACAAAATAAAAATGAGGTTGCTTGGGAACACTATACCGCAATGCGGGATATTAGCAGCCTAACATTAAAAGACGGGAATTATAATGTTGAAGATGTGATGAAATCTATAATGGATACATATGAAACCCGTTATAATGAAATCGTAAAAGAACATGAAAATGGAGATCGTGAAGTTTCCTACGAACTTACGGGGAAAAGGTCATTGACACTTGACGAAGATTTAGCCGGATTGGACGAAGCCTTTAAAATGCGTCTGGCAAATTTAGAAGGATATATTACCTGTCAACAAACCAATAAAGCATTTGAAAACGCAGACAGTTCATGGTATTTCCGTAGAAATAGCCCTCAAAATGAAGTAAAAACACAAGATAAGGCTCAAATGTT
>OGYK01001302.1_pt1 | contig 18609 bp, 13 predicted proteins | sample 1576501 | NCBI WGS metagenome assembly OGYK01 (sample SAMEA3541530, study PRJEB24748) | human gut metagenome | biome: human gut; feature: human-associated habitat; material: faeces | place: China | collected 2012
TTAATCCTTATCAGTTGGTTCGTCTGATTCATTCATTCGGTGTGCAGAACAAACATCCGGAACTCCGTAAAGAAACGTCCCTGCTCTTCTTTGGTCATCTTAACCAGCATCTCCAGGCTTTCCATACTGATCCGCCCGGCTGAGAACAGCAGTTCCGTATAATCCCATTTCGTATATCCATACTCTTTTTCCCAGTCGCAGATTTTCTTCATTCCATAATAATAGCAGGTGAAATATCCCGGTTCATTCTGGTGTGCCTGTACCTGGGCGCGGGCAGTTACGCGGTCAAAGCCAAGCTCTTCTTCGTAGATTTTTACAGCATCTTCCAGTGTCGTTCCAAAATAATACAGCTGCAGATCAACCAGGATACGGACAGAGGCATGATGACGGCGGAATGCAACGAACAGAGGGAAGAACGGGTCTTCCGCAAAGATAAAGGTAAATGCGCGTTCAGTCCGAATACAGGTTCCCTCTTCCAGAGGTACACTTTTTGCTCCTATTTTTACAGTTTCCGGTGTTGGATCGATCGCTGCACGGATAAACTGGACATGGTGTCCCGGATAAGTTTCGTGCATGGTATTCATCTTGATCCAGCCATCGGTAATGTTCTGATAATTATACTGATTCAGGAACATCTGGCCGCGGAGCGGTTTGACACGGAAATCGCCACCCTCATAACCGCCCCAAGGGTAAGAATCCTTATAGCAAGGCGGAAGAGGAACGCACAGACAGGTTTCATCTTCCGGAAGACGTACATATTCATGAGCGACAGCACGGGTACGTTTCAGATAATTTCTGGCACGTGTATACATTTCCTTGGCACTGTCACAAGGACCAGCATAGCGGAAAAGCACATCACTGACTTCTTTCATTGTCTTCGGAGTTCCTTCCGGAAGCTCTAATTTGGAGGCGATTTCGAATACTTCAGCACGGGTCTTTTCAATTTCTTCTTTATGCCATGCAAGCAGTTCGTCGAGAGATACACCAAGACGGTTTTTCAGAAGGCTGCGGTAAGCTTCCGGATCCATCTTGATGGTCTTTGAGAGATCATCCTTTAACAATTCTTCAGAGTCAGACTGGCAGTCTGAACCGAGTAAATCTGCCATTTCCTGAAGCTGATCGATAAAAATCCGGAAGGACTGTGATAAAGATGCAATCTGTTCTTCTGTGAAATCCGGGAAATATTCATTTAACAGTTTCAGGTCGCGCTGCATATCCAGCCTTGCGCGGGCAAAGGCAGAAGAAAGGGAAGCTTCATTTTCTCCGTATTGTGTGTGGATCAGATTAAGGATCAAATCCTGATTTTCATGAAATGCCTGTAATTTTCTGGTCAGGACATCGAGACGTACTTCATTAGAACGCCGGTCACAGCGAGCGATTTCCTGAAGATAATAGACAAAATCCAGGAGAGGTGCTTCCGGATTGTGTTCTTTTTCTTCGATAGTAAATTTAAGAGAATCCAGGAAGTCATTCAGATGATGCTTCACCAGACGATAGACATTGTCCGGTGCATCCAGGTTTTCAACCTGTGTTTTTAAATCATTCCATTTCTCGCGAACCGACCTGATCTTTTCGGGAGTCGGGAGAAAAAGGATATTTTCAAAAGAACGGTGACTTTCGAGTTGGTCATGCAAAATGGCAAGTTCTCTGTCAAGTTCGCGGTAAGTATTGGTTAAGTCAGTATTTTTCATAAGTAAATAGCGCTCTCCTTTTTTAGAAATTTGTTCTGATTGTATCTTACCGCAGAAAATGTCAAATGAAAAGCAGGACAGATAAAAAGATTCGCGTGTCGACTTATGCCCCTTTCTGTGATATGATAATCAAGAGATTATTATGAGCAGAAAGGGGCATTTTTTCGATGGCAGCAACATCTGAAAATAAGCCAAAACAATATATATCTGTCGGGATCCTGGCGCATGTGGATGCCGGAAAGACGACGCTTTCGGAAGGAATCCTTTATCTTACCGGTCAGATCAGGAAGCTTGGAAGAGTTGACCATGGAGATGCGTTTCTGGACACGTATACGCTGGAAAGAAGCCGGGGGATTACCATTTTTTCCAAGCAGGCGAATTTTGTGCTTGGAGACAAGCAGGTGACTCTTCTTGATACACCGGGGCATGTGGACTTTTCAGCAGAAATGGAGCGTACCCTGCAGGTTCTTGATTATGCAATCCTGGTTGTCAGCGGAGCGGACGGTGTGCAGGGACATACACGAACCCTGTGGAATCTTCTTGCAAGGTATCAGGTTCCGACCTTTATTTTCATAAATAAGATGGATCAGGACGGTACGAACAGACAGGACAGAATTGCTGAATTAAAGCGGAAGCTCAGCGGAGAGTGTGTGGACTTTACAGAAGCGGGTGAAGAATTTCTGGAAGAGCTGTCTATGTGCGATGAGACGGTAATGGAAAGCTATCTGGAAAATGGAAAGATCACGACAGGTCAGATTCAGACGCTGATCCGGGAACGAAAGGTATTTCCATGCTATTTCGGTTCTGCACTGAAGCTGGAAGGTGTGCAGGAATTACTGGACGGACTGGAAAAATACATGGACGGACCGGTAAGCGGGACGCATGCTGAAGAAGCTTTTGGAGCGAAGGTATATAAGATATCCAGAGATTCACAGGGCAGCCGCCTGACACATATGAAGATCACAAACGGAGTACTGAAGGTCAAAGAGATCCTGGAATATATGGCAGAGGAAGAACCTTTGCAGGAGAAAGTCAACCAGATCCGGATTTATTCCGGGGACAAGTACGAGATGGTGCAGGAAGCAGAAAAAGGCTGTATCTGTGCTGTGACAGGACTTACCTGGACTTATCCGGGACAGGGGCTTGGGATACAGCAAAGTTCTTCGGCACCGATACTGGAGCCGGTTCTGAATTACCGGGTGGAGCTGCCGGAAGGCTGTGATGTCCACCGGGTGCTGCAGAATTTCAGACAACTGGAGGAAGAAGATCCGATGCTCCGTGTAGTCTGGAATGAAGAGGCAGGAGAGATTCAGGTCCAGCTGATGGGCGAAGTGCAGACGGAGATTCTGCAAAGTCTTGTAAAAGAACGGTTTGACGTGGATATTTCTTTTGGAAGTGGGAATATTGTTTACAAAGAAACGATTAAAAATATAGTTGAAGGAGTAGGGCATTTTGAGCCGCTGCGTCATTATGCAGAAGTGCATCTGATACTGGAACCGGGAGAGCCGGGAAGTGGAATCACGATCGATACGATCTGCAGTGAGGATGTGCTGGACAAGAACTGGCAGCGACTGATCCTGACACATGTGCTGGAAAGAGAGCACCGGGGCGTTCTGACGGGATCGGTGCTTACTGATGTGAAGATCACACTTGCCAGTGGACGTGCACATCTGAAGCATACAGAGGGCGGAGACTTCCGCCAGGCAGTGTATCGTGCGATCCGCCAGGGACTGATGCAGGCAGAGAATGTACTGCTTGAACCGTATTATGCGTTTCGTCTGGAAATTCCGTCAGAGATGACAGGCCGTGCACTTACGGATATTCAGCGGATGAATGGAGAATTTGACGGACCGGAGACGGAAGATGATATGGCAGTGGTCACCGGAAGTGCACCGGTGTCTGAAATGCAGGATTATCAGAGAGAAGTAACCACATACAGCAGAGGAAGAGGGAAACTGTTCTGTACGCTGAAGGGATATTTTCCATGCCATAACCAGGACGAGGTTGTAGAGACGATTGGTTACGATCCGGAGCGGGATGTGGAGAATCCGACGGGCTCTGTATTCTGTGCTCATGGAGCAGGATATAATGTACCGTGGCGGGAAGTGGTGGAACATATGCATATTGAGGCACAGCTTCCGAAGATCCTGGAAGAGCGGAAAAGGCTGGCAGGAGAGACAGAAAAAAGTCTGGATGAGACTGTACCGGTAAATTTACGCAAGGAGAAAAGCGGATCAGCAGAAGCAGCAGCCAGAGGCGGCAGGCATTATGCGCGTAATGCCAGAGAAGACAGGGAACTGGAAGAGATTTTTATCCGGACTTACGGACGGGTAGAGAGAAAAGCCGATCGTCTTCCAAAGACTGTGACTGCAGGGAAAACGCCAAAAGCAAAGAAAGATGAAGAAGGCGTACAGGAATATTTGCTGGTAGATGGTTATAATGTTATTTTCGCATGGGATGATCTGAAAGAACTGGCAAAAGAGAATATTGAAGCAGCAAGAAATAAACTGATGGATGTGCTTTGCAATTATCAGGGGTTCAAGAACTATCCTTTGATCCTGGTATTTGATGCCTACAAGGTTGAAGGCGAAGCAATGGAAATCTTCAAATACCATAACATTCATGTTGTGTATACAAAAGAAGCTGAGACGGCGGATATGTACATTGAAAAGGTAGTACATGAAGTCGGAAGAAAGTATCATGTGACGGTAGTTACATCAGATGGTGTGGAACAGGTGATCACACAGGGACAGGGAGGTACGATCATATCTTCCCGGGAGTTCCTGGAAGAGGTGAAGATCGTGAACCGGCAGATTCAGGAAGAATGGGAGCTGCACAAAGAGAGTGCGAAAAATTATCTGTTCGATCATATGGACAGAGAGCTTGCCGGTCATATGGAAGAGGTCCGCATGGGCCGGAAAGAATTGGGTGAGAGAGCAAATGATCAATAAAGAGGAATTTCTGAAAACCTGTAATCTGACAGAGGATGACCTTACGGCTGCCCGGATTTCCTGGGAGGAGCTGACAGAGATCTACGAAGATTATATGTCAAAAACGAAATTGTTCCGTCATCTGGGAAAAGAATTTGTAGATGAATATATTTATGATATTGAGCGGGCAGGGATCCATTCCTATCGTTACAGAACCAAGAATCCAATGCACCTTCTGGAAAAGATCATCCGGAAGCGGAAAGAAAATTATGCAAAATTTGAACATATCAATAAATCGAATTACCATAAATACATCACGGATTTGATTGGTATCAGGGTTTTCTTCCTTTATCGGGAGGACTGGATTCATTTTCATAAGTTTATCACTTCGATGTTTGAAAATGATCCGAAGAATTATGTAGAGGACAGGCTGCGGGACTTTGATGAGGATCCGAAGCACTTCTATATCGCAGAACGCCCAAAAGTATACAAGCGTTCCGGGGATACGAGGATTTATGACAGCACGCAGATTGAAGTGCGAACAGGCGGGTATTACCGTTCATTGCATTATATCATTAAGTATCACGGATATTATCTGGAAATCCAGGGAAGAACGCTTTTTGAAGAAGGATGGAGCGAGATTGACCATGATATTGTGTATCCGTATTACAAGGATGATGAGATGCTGACGGAGTTTTCCGGACTGCTGAACAGGCTTTCGGGAGTGGCAGATGAGATGAGTTCGTATTTCAGAAAGATGAAAAAACTCAGAGAAGAAGAACCGGATAAAAAAATAAAGGATTTCTTATAAAAATTAAAAATAAAAAGCAAAAGACGTTCATAACAAAAAGTTATGTTCCGTTTGTTTTATATACTGGAAAATTGCATTTCAAAGTATATAAAAAAAGGTCAAATGCAAAGAGGCATAGCTGCAGAAAATTGCGGTTATGCTTTTTTATTTTATCTTCTCTGCAAAATATAAATAGGGAGGGATTTTCGTGAAAAAGTATATTGCGAAAAATATGTATTCGGAAGTCATGATCTGGAGAATGGGAATGAATTTTGTGAGCAGGATTATGTATCGTGGTCGGCACCGTTGGATGACCTGTCTGACTGGCGTTATGAAGGCGTAATCTACCGAAAAGATCAGGATCCGTATGAGTAGTAAATAAATATTACAGGATCAAGTGGGGAGTAAGCATTGCTTACTTCTCGCTTCCCGATTATAATTAGAATAACAGAAATTAAGTTAGAAAGGATGGATTCAATGATGTGCTGACACTGCTGATCCACCTCGGATATCTGGCGTACAACGAAGATGAAAGGACGGTATTTATTCCAAATGCGGAGATCCGGCAGGAGTTTAGATCAGTAGTAAAAATGGCATATAAAATGGAAATAGATAAAAGAAGCTGTGTTTGCTCCGCAAAAGAATTATCAGAGAAGGAGGAAGAAAACCATGCGATTTCTTCATTTATCAGACCTGCACCTCGGTAAGCGTGTGAATGAATTTTCCATGCTGGAGGATCAGGCATATATTTTAAAAGAGATACTGAACATTATCGATGCGCAGAAGGTGGAAGCGGTTCTGATCGCGGGCGACATTTACGACAAGGTGATTCCGTCCGCAGAGGCGGTGAGGCTTCTGGATGATTTCCTGACAAGGATCGCCGCGAGGGAGCTTCCGGTGTTTCTGATCAGTGGAAACCATGATTCTGCAGAAAGAGTTGCTTTTGGTTCAAGACTGATGAGCAGCAGACAGATCTATCTTTCACCGGTATTTGAGTCGGATGTAGAACCAGTAACGATAAGTGACCGGTACGGTGAGATCAATATTTACATGCTTCCATTTGTGAAGCCGTCTTTGGTAAAAAGAGTGTATCCGGAGGAAGAAATCATCACCTATCAGGATGCTGTAAATGCGGCAGTGCAGCATATGCAGATCGACACAGACAAACGAAATATCCTGCTTGCGCATCAGTTCGTGACCGGTGCGGCAAGATGTGATTCAGAAGAGCTTTCTGTAGGCGGTGTGGATGATGTGGACGCAGCTGTATTTGAAGGATTTGATTATGTGGCGCTTGGACATCTCCATGGCCCGCAGAAGATCGGGAAAGAGACAGTGCGGTATTCGGGGACGCCGCTCAAATATTCTTTTTCTGAAACCAATCACAAAAAAGCAGCAGTCATCGTTGATGTAGAAGAAAAAGGCAAAATAAATATTCAGCAGATTCCATTTTTGCCGAAACATGATATGCGGGAAATCAGAGGCACGTATATGGAAGTGACTGCACTGGTTTTTTACAAGGATATGAAAACGGATGACTATCTTCATATCACTTTGACAGATGAAGAGGATATCCCGGATGCGATCGGGAAACTCAGAACAATTTACCCGAATATCATGAAGCTGTCTTATGACAATCTGCGGACAAGAGCGGCAGTGACAGTGAGAGGAACGGCGGAAGTAGAGGAGAAATCCCCGATGGAGCTTTTAAGAGAGTTCTATGAGCTTCAGAACAACCAGCCTATGACGGATGAGCAGGAAGAGATTGCCAGAGGAATGATGGAAGAAATATGGGAGGATGAGAGATGAGACCGATAAAACTTACGATTTCTGCATTCGGACCGTATGCAAAAGAGACAGAGATCCTTCTGGATGAACTTGGAGAGCGGGGGCTTTATCTGATAACTGGTGATACCGGTGCCGGAAAGACCACGATTTTTGATGCAATCGCATTTGCACTTTATGGTGAGGCAAGCGGAAATGAAAGAGAGCCGGGGATGCTGCGCAGTAAATATGCGGATTCGAAGACGCCGACCTTTGTCGAACTGGATTTCCTGTATCAGGGGCAGATTTATCATATCCGGAGAAATCCGGAGTATATGCGCCCGAAGGACAGGGGCGAGGGCATGACGCTGCAAAGAGCGGATGCGGTACTGGAATTTCCGGATGACAGGCTTCCGGTCACAAAGGCAAAAGAGGTCACGAAAGCAGTGACAGAACTGATCGGGCTCGACCGTGGACAATTTACTCAGATCGCAATGCTGGCGCAGGGAGATTTTATGAAGCTTCTGTTTTCAAAAACTGAGGAGCGAAGCAAAATTTTTCGGGAAATTTTCCATACCAGACCGTATCTTGCATTTCAGGAGAAAATGAAAAATGCAAGCGGCAGATTGCAGGAACAGTACGAGGATGTCAGCAAAAGCATTTTGCAGTACATGAAGGATATCAGCTGCGAAGAGGATGACGTGCTTGCTACGGATGTGAAAAAGATCCGTGAGAGCAAAGCGGTGGTTCATGCGGACAAGGTTCTGGAAGTGTTGGAAATTCTGACAAATCAGGATGCAGATTCGGTGAAAGAAAAGAAGAAGAATTTAACGAAGATCGAGAAAGATCTGGAAGAGCTGAACCAGAGAATCGGAAAGGCAGAGGCAGTAATCCGTGCAAAAAAGGAACTGGAAAAAGCAGAGCAGACGATAGCAGAGAAGACACCAACGCTGGAAGAACTGGAAATGGCACTGAAGAAAGAACAGGAAAAAGTGCCGGAAAGAGAACAGTTAACAGAAGAGATCGGAAAGAGGCAGGAAAAGCTTGCAGAGTATGACGAGCTGAAAAAACTTCAGAAACAGATCAAAGAGCTTGAGAAACAGATTGAGATATTAAAGGACCGGGAAAGCCGGTATCAGGAAAAGAAAGCGCAGATGCAGGCGCAGCTGGAACAGAAAAGGAATTTACTGGAACAGCTGAAGGATGCGGAAATTAAAGTTCTGAAAGTTACAGCAGAACAAAAAGAGGTTTCAGTAAGAAAAGAAACGGCAGAAGACATTCTTATTCAATATAAAAGATACCAAAGACAGAAGAAAAGTGTGGAAGAGGCGCAGAAAGCATACCTTGTCATGCAGGAGGAATGTACAGAGCGAAAGACACAGCTTGCCTGGATGGAGAGGGCATTTCTGGATGAGCAGGCGGGGATTCTTGCAAAGGTTCTGAAAACGGGAGAGCCGTGTCCGGTGTGCGGATCGGTCCAACATCCATGTCCGGCACAGATGACAGAGGGTGCACCGGAGAAAGAAGAGATTGAAAAATACCGGAAAGAGACTGCCAATGTGGAGAAAAAGACGAATGATGCAAGCTTTAAGGCAAATGAAAAGCTGGTCCAGTTAAAAGTGTTGGAAGAAGAAATCCAAAAGAGTGTGAAAAGCTTTGACAGCAGCATACAGGAAGAAGAGATTGAAAAATCGCTGGCGTTGATCGGTCAACAGATGGATGCCCTCGAAAAGTCAGAAAAGGAATTACAGAAAAAGCTGGAAGTAGCTAAAGAAGCAGTGGCAGAAAAGCAGAAGCTGGAAGCTGAGATCCCGGAACTGGAGCAGATGCAGAAAAAGCTTCTGGAGGAAGAACAGGAGCGAAGGGATCAGCTCCTTGTGTCTGAGAGAGATAAAGCAAATGCAGAAGAGCAGGCTGTGAAGGTGCGTGGCAAACTGGAATTTCCGGAGAAAGCAGAAGCAGAACAGAAGATCAAAGAGCTGGATAAGCAGAAAAAAGAGATCGATAAGAATCTGAATGCTGCCCAGAAGGCATTCCAGGACTGCAGTCAGTCGGTAGAAGCGGCAAAGACGAAGAAGAAAACGCTGGAGAAGCAGATTGCAGGTAATAAAGAAACCGATATGGAAGAGCTTGTCCAGGCACGACAGGAAGTATCAGGTGCGAAAAAAGAGCTTCAAAAACAGATGGAAGAGATCAGGATCCGTTATGAAAACAATCTGAAAATCAGGAATGCGATCGACAAGCAGAGTGCGAAACTTCTTGAGCTTGAGCGGAACTGGACACAGGTGCGTGAAATTTCCGATACGGTAAATGGAAAGATCAAAGGCGGATCCAAAGAAAAGATTAAGTTTGAGACCTACATCCAGACCAATTATTTTGACCGGATCATTGTCCGTGCAAATACGCGGTTTATGGTGATGAGTGGAGGACAATATGAGCTGAAACGCCAGACTGATACGGATGACCGGAAGAGTCAGAGTGGTCTGGAACTGAACGTAATCGATCACTACAATGGTTCTGAGCGAAGCGTGAAGACGCTTTCCGGCGGGGAATCCTTTAAAGCTTCTCTTTCGCTGGCACTCGGACTTTCTGATGAGATCCAGGCATCGGCAGGCGGAATCCAGCTGGATACCATGTTTGTCGATGAAGGATTTGGTTCACTGGATGAAGAGTCACTGGAACAGGCGATGAAAGCACTGAATGGTCTTACGGAAGGCAACCGTCTGGTGGGAATCATTTCCCATGTACAGGAATTAAAAGCAAGGATTGAGAAACAGGTTGTGGTGACAAAGGAAAAAGCAGGCGGAAGCAGAGTGGAACTTAAGATTGACTGATCTGTGCCGGAGAAGAATTTCATGCTGAGATGAAGCGGAGCACCAATGGAGGTGGGGAAAATTCACCGAAACTGGAAGGAGAAGATGATTTTTATGAGCTGTTTTTTGCAGGACTGGAGCAGAAGGAAAATAAAAATCTAAATGAATAAAAATACTATGAAGAAATGGTTTTGACTTTCAGATATGCAGCAAGTGTGTTAAGATAGGTACAGACTATTCATAAAATGTGCAAAAATATACAATTTGAAAAGAGCGAATATAAAAGGAAAAAGGAGTAAAAATCATGCCAGTTTTTGATTTTAAACACACATCAGATGAAAAAAAGTTCCAGGAATGTACTTATACAACATTCCGCTCGAATGAGACAGAAGCGACAGCGGAGAAACCGATGCTGGTTCTGGATAACAGCAACCGTAAATGGAAGCATCATTCCTGTGGTATTTTCACCAACCCGATCAAGAAGACATCCTTTGAATTTGACGAGGAAGATGGAACTGTAAGTGCGGATATTCTCCAGATCGATGCGAGATTTGTAAGCCTGATCAAATGGCTGGGCGAGAACCACATCAATGTCCGTCTTTCCGGTGAAAACCGTGCAGACGGCTATGCAGTATATAAGATCCGTGAAATCGCATTCGGTGGGGCAACCAAGCTTTCAGCTGAAGATGGTTTCCTGCAGTTCATGATCGAGCGTCTTTTCGCAAGCAGTGCACCGACAGAAGAAGCAGTGGATGAGGAAATGGAAGAGGACGGCGACAGCATGAAGCTGACAAGCCTGCAGAGTATCACCGATTTTATGAACTGTGCAGGAAGAACCCTTCCGGACAATATCCGTCTGTGGGCAAGAAGAAACCTTGCTGTTGCAAGATCACATGAAGTGTCACCGGAAGAAAGAAGACATGCGCAGAGAGCTCTTTCAATCATGATGAATATTCAGTGGAAGAGCAATTATTTTGAATCCATTGATCCAGATGAGGCAAGAAGAATCCTGGATGAAGAACTTTACGGAATGGAACGTGTCAAACAGAGAATCATAGAGACGATCATCCAGATCAACAGAACGCACACTCTTCCGGCGTATGGAATCCTTCTGATCGGACCGGCCGGAACCGGTAAATCGCAGATCGCTTATGCAATTGCACGTATCCTGAAGCTTCCGTGGACAACTCTGGATATGAGTTCCATTAACGATCCGGAACAGCTTACAGGAAGTTCCCGTGTATACGCCAATGCGAAACCGGGAATTATTATGGAAGCATTTGCGGCAGCAGGAGAATCCAACCTGGTATTTATCATCAATGAGCTGGACAAAGCAGCATCCGGAAAAGGAAATGGGAATCCGGCGGATGTACTTTTGACACTCCTTGATAACCTTGGATTTACGGATAACTATATTGAGTGTAACGTTCCGACAGTTGGCGTATATCCGATTGCAACTGCCAATGAAAAAGATCAGATCAGTGCACCGATCATGTCCCGTTTTGCAGTTATCGATATCCCGGATTATACACCGGAAGAGAAGAAGATCATCTTCTCCAGATTTGCACTTCCGAAGATCCTGAAGAGAATGAGCCTTCGTCGGGACGAGTGTACGGTGACAGATGAAGGTCTTGATGTGATAATTGAACTTTATTCCAATACATCAGGAATCCGTGATCTGGAGCAGGCAGCCGAACATATTGCGGCAAATGCACTGTATCAGATTGAGGTTAATCATGTAAAAGAAGTTGTGTTTGATGGAGAAGCAGTGAGGGCATTGCTTTCATAAGAAAATTAAAATATGAAAATGTAAATGATGATACCAAGGTCAAAAGATTCTATTTCTGTTAATATTTATAGATGCAGTAAAATTGCAGAAGGAGCCGGAAAAGAAAAATAGGGTACGGGTGACTTTGCACTATAGAGATGAGATCCAGTCAATTGTGGAAGCCATTGCTGACACAATTGACGGTTTCGGGAGCTCATCGGAATGCCCAGTGCAACGGAACCCGTACCCTATTTTTCTTTTCAGGTGGTGCCTGTCATTTTACTACCCCTGTCTATAATAACTCAGGAAATCAGAAATTTTCCCCACTGCTTCTTTCAGAACTTCAATTCGTGGCAGATATACTACCCGGAAATGATCCGGCTGTTTCCAGTTAAATCCACTTCCCTGTACGATCAGGATTTTCTTATCCTGCAACAGATCCAGTGCAAACTTTTCATCATTTATAATGTTGAACTTCTTCACATCGATCTTCGGGAACATATAAAATGCAGCCTGCGGTTTAATGGCAGTGATTCCCGGAATGTCAGTTAGTGCTTTGTAAATATATTCGCGCTGTTCGTAAATACGTCCGCCCGGAACGAGGTAGTCGTTGACGCTTTGATTGCCCCAGAGAGCGGTCTGAACGACAGACTGTGCCGGAACATTGGAGCAGAGACGCATATTGGAAAGCATCTTGATTCCTTCGATATAATCTTTTGCGATTGCTTTATTTCCGCTGAGAACCATCCAGCCAATACGGAATCCGGCGATCATATGGGATTTTGAAAGGCCGCTGAAGGTGACGCAGAACAGATCCGGTGCCAGTGAAGCAATGGAAATATGTTCTTTTCCGTCCATAACAAGGCGGTCATAAATTTCATCTGAGAAAATGATCAGGTGATGTTCCCTTGCGAGATCAACAATCTTCTGCAGAACCTCTTTCGGATAAAGTGCTCCGGTCGGGTTGTTCGGATTGATGATTACAAGAGCTTTGGTACGGTCTGTGATTTTACGGCGCATATCTTCGATGTCCGGATACCAGTCAGACTGTTCATCGCAGATATAATGAACGGCTTTGCCGCCGGCAAGTGTGGCACAGGCAGTCCACAGAGGATAGTCTGGTGACGGAATCAGGATTTCATCTCCGTTGTCAAGAAGAGCTGACATACACAGGTTGATCAGTTCGCTGACACCATTTCCGGTATAAATATCATTGATTGTGACATTCGGCAGCTTTTTGATCTGGGAGTACTGCATGATTGCCTTCCGTGCAGAGAAAAGTCCCTGAGAAGGAGAGTATCCTTCACAGTCGGAAAGCTGCTGACTCATATCATAGATGACTTCGTCCGGTGTGCGGAAACCAAATGGAGCCGGATTACCGATATTGAGCTTCAGTACGTGGGTACCGCGTTCTTCCATACGGGCAGCTTCTTCAACAACCGGTCCACGGACATCGTATAATACATTATCGAGTTTGGATGATTTTTTGAATATATGCATGGCAGAACTTCCTGCATTATCGTTATCATTTTTGTCGGTTATTGTCTTTTTCATCGGTGTAGTTCCCCTTTTTGAAGAGTTTGAAGCTCCGACAGAACCAGAAGTCTTAGTGGTAGACGGAGCTTTTGGGGCAACGGAGTTGTTTTCCCGAGCAGTAAAGTTTTCCTGACTGTCACCGAGCAGCCAATCGGCATCTACGTGAAGCGTATCTGCCAGAAAATGGAGGATATCATTTCTCGGAACAGTTTTTCCGCTCACGTACTGGCTTACATGGCTTTTACCTAATTTTACATTATTTTCTGCGGCGATATGAACCAGATCAATCTGTTTCAGGTTCTGTGCATACATCGCCTCTTTAAGTCTATCTGAGAAAGTTGTCATTTGAAAATCTCCTTTCAAACTAAAAAGTTCAATTTAAAAATAAAACAGTGAAGTTCAAAACTTAAAATGATTATAGCACTTCGAATGATTTGGTTCAATAACAAATATTGTTTTTGGTTCAAAAAGTTTGATTCTAGCAACGGCACCCTGAAAAAAGGCGGTATCCCGCCAAAATTCAGATGCTCTGGTAACTGAGTTGCCGAGTAGTTCACAAATAATGATACGTATTACGTTTCAGGACGATAAAAGTTCCGGTAACGCATAAAGTTAAAAGTTCAGCAATTGCAACTGAGCACCAGACTCCGTTGATCCCGAGAAGCAGTGGAAGTAGCAGAACCACTGCCATCTGGAAGACCAGTGTTCTGAGAAACGAGATCAGCGCAGAGAGCAGACCGTTGTTCAATGCGGTAAAAAATGCAGAGCCATAAATATTGAACCCGTTGATCAGGAACGCAAAGCTGTACAGACGGAACCCACTGCGTGTCAGTTCAAAAAGCCCCTGGTCATAACCGACAAACAATGTGGCGAGTGGTGTTGCGATGAGCTGCGCGATGATAAATAAGGAAACAGCCCAGGTTCCAATCAGCCTGATACTCTTGTGGAAAAGATTCTTTAGTTCATCCTGATTGTTGGCACCGTAGTGATAGCTGACGATCGGGGCACTTCCAATCGCATAACCAAAGAAGATCGAAACAAAGATAAAATTGACATACATGATCGTTCCGTAAGCTGCAACGCCGTCCTCACCGGCAAATTTCATGAGCTGCATATTATAAAGAGCATTTACAACAGAGCTGGAAAGATTGGTCATAAGCTCGGACGAGCCATTGGTACAGGTCTTTAATAAGATTCTGCCATGGAAATGTGTTTTCCCGAGCTTTAATAAGCTGGAATTTTTCCGTCCAAAGTAGAATAACGGGAAAAGCCCTCCGATAAACTCTCCGCATACAGTCGCAAACCCGGCACCGGGAAGTCCGAGGTGGAGTACAGCAACAAATAAAAAGTCGAGTACCATATTTGTCACGCCGGCGATCACGATCACGCGAAGTCCCAGATGTGGCTTTTCGGCAGTTACAAAAAAGCTCTGAAATACATTCTGCAGCATAAAAGCAGGCAGCGAAATGCAAAGAATACGTCCATATAAAATGCAGTTGTCAAGAAGAGTACCGCTTGCACCGAATAAAATGGCAACCGGTTTTACAAGGAACATACTCAGGATTGCGATAATGATTCCTCCGATAGCAGTGATATAGACGAGCATGGAAAAATACTCATTGGCATTTTCGATCTTTCCTTCACCAAGCGTCTTTGCAACAATGGCACTACCACCGGTTCCGATCATGAAGCCGAGAGCGCTGATGCCCATCAGGAAGGGCATGATCAGATTCACCGCTGCAAAAGCGCTTTTTCCAACAAAGTTGGAGACAAAGAGTCCGTCAACCACACTGTAAATGGATGTGAAAATCATCATTATAATAGATGGAAAAACAAATTGCAGAAGTTTTTTATAAGTAAAGTGTTCGGATAATTGAATTTTCATAGTTTATAGATCCTCCTCAAGGTTAGAAAGTCTAGAACGTAAGGTCTGATTATATTTGGCATTCAGGCGCAGAAGCTGTTCACATTCTTCGGGACTGAAAGAAGCTAAAGTATCATTTTCAATCTGGATGAGAGGAAGCAGCTTTTCCTGAATAAGCTTCTTGCCGGAAGCTGTAAGATGGATATGCATACTTCGTCCTTTTCCGGGTGAGAGGGTAAGATAACCGTCGGTCTGCAGTTTTCGTATAGATGAATTAACCGTCTGCTTTGGCATGCAGGAAGCTTTGCAGATATCACGCTGCAGGCAGTTATCGCCCATTTCAAAAATTGTATAGAAAATCTCAAAAGCGCTGTCTGACAGATGCAGTCTGCGGGCAGCTTCGTGGTAAATTTCATTTGCTTCTTTATATATGTGATTGTATTCTTTTAAATATTTGCTGATAAGTACAGTAGAATCCGTGCTCATGGTTCACCTCATTTAAATAATTATGTAGATTTCGAAATCAGATGATAGTAAGTCTGAAATCGTACTCGATATATTGTAGTCTGAATTCGGACTTATGTCAAGCGGATAATAAAAAGAAATAAGCTGTGCATAATGCATAAAATCTATAAATTTTTAAGGAAGGATTAAGGCTGTGTATGTATAATATCAAAAAAGAAAAAAAGGTATGTAATCATGTGATTTGTATACATTTACAATACAAGTATAGAGAAAATGAAAGTTGTATTGTCAGTTCATGAAAATTTTACACATAACGCACAAAAATCTAGTTTTCACTGAAAAAAAACGATCACTATAAGGACATAATGCACAAAATGAATAAAAACATTACATTTTTGGTGGATAAAATACACGTTTAAAATACAACTTTGAACAAAAACTTTCTTGTATTTTCTTGAAAAGCACAGACTCAAATAATATAATCAAATCATCAAGAAAACGGAGATGGAGGAGAAGATATGAAAAAAGTTTTCAAAAAAGTAACAGCAGCTACAATGGCAGCTACAATGGTAGTCGGACTTGCAGCATGTGGTGGTAGTGGAAGTGGATCTTCTGACAAGAGTGCTTCAAAATCAGGCAAGATCAAAATTGGTGTTTCTATTTGGTCTTCAACAGACGTACTTGGATCACAGTGTAAGAAAATCCTTGATGAAGCAGCAAAAGCTCTTGATGTCGAAGTACAGTATGTTGACCAGGGACATGTTTCTGAAAAAGTTACAGCATCTGTAGAACAGCTTGCAGCAGCAGGATGCCAGGGAATCATCATCTGTAACTCATCTGATACAGAAATGACATCTGCTATCAAGACATGTAATGACAACAAAGTTTATCTTGCACAGTTCTTCCGTGTAATCAGTGAAAAGAACAGCGCAGATATTTATCAGGCAGCTAAAGATTCTGATTACTACATCGGAGCTGTACATGAAGATGAACCGGCAAACGGTGAAGAACTTGTAAACATCCTTCTTGAAAAAGGAGATCGTAACATCGGTCTTATTGGCTGGGAGCAGGGAGATGCTACATGGCTTGGAAGATGGGAAGGTTACAAAGCAGGCGTTGAAAAATGGAATAAAGAAAACCCGAACGATAAGGCAACTCTTTCTGAACCACAGTATGCAGGTACAACTTCAGAAGGTGGATCAAAAGCAGCAGAAGCTTTAATGGCAGCAGATCCAGATCTTGATGCACTGATCCCAGCTGGTGGTGGTGGAGATCCACTTCAGGGAGCAATCGCAGCAGTTGAACGTGCAGGCAAGACAAGTGATATTGATATCGTTTCTACAGACTTCCTCCCAGACCTTGGAGAAAGACTTGAAAATGGATCTATGGCTGGTGAATCTGGCGGACATTACTGTGATCCGCTGATTTCCTTCATGATGGTTTACAATGCAATCAAAGGAAACTACAAAGACTTCGGTGGTAAATTCGAAGATGTTCCATTCCCATATCTGTATGTATCATCACCAGATGACTACAAAGCATATGAGAAATATTTCGTAGACCAGCTTCCATACACAGATGAAGAACTGGTTGATATGTCTAAACTCAGCATGGAAGACTTAAAGGCAACAGCTGCTAAGGTATCTATTGAAGATGCAGCATCACGTGCAGGTAACTAGGATAGACAAATAATAACGACTATTAACTCAGAAAGGGTGACGTCGCAAAGGCGATGCCACCTTTTCTAAATCAGAAATGACAATTATGAAGAGGTAGATAATATGGGCACTAGTAAAAAACTTTCAGGGAAAGTGATGGGATATCTGATCTTAATCGGTCTGGTCGTACTTTCCTGGCTGATCTTTAAAATCTTGACACCACATAACTTCGGTTCCTTTTCCAATATGCTCAATTACTTTCAGGCGAGCCTGATTGCTACCGTAGGTGCAGTTGGTTTCTATTTTGTAATGGTAATGGGAATGTTCGATTTCTCAATTGGTGCAAACATCATGCTTTCCGCAATCGTTGGATGTGTATTTGCAACCAGATTTAACATGGGCTATTTTGGACTTATTATTGGATGCGTTCTTACAGGCGCAATCGTTGGAATACTGAACGGTATCTTCTATGTAAAGCTTCGTATTCCATCAATGATCGTAACAACCGGTCTGGCTCTTATTTATGAGTCAATCGCAAACTATATTGCAGGCGGTGTTGAGCATACGACAGGTTGCGCTGCCTCGTCAGCACAAAGGACAACCAACAGATTACTGACCATTGCGGCCTTTCGTTCCTCATCCAGTTCCACAATATTGTCTTTATCCAGTTTGTTCAAGGCGAGTTGAACCATGCTAACCGCTCCTTCCACGATCCGTTCTCTGGCGGCGATAATTGCTTCCGCTTGCTGGCGGCGTAACATGACTCCGGCGATCTCGGAAGCATACGCTAAGTAATTGATACGGGCTTCCAATACCTCAATACCTGCTATCGCCAGACGGCTGTTTAATTCCTCCTCCAGCTTTTGAGCGACCTCCCCGTCATCGGACCGTAAGGTCACGGGATCTTTGCTCTCGTTATAATCATAGGCATACACCAGCGATCTTACGGATGGCGGCATCACTTTGTATCTGCACGAAATTCTCATAATTCTGCATTCGTTGGGATAATTCAGAGGATTCTCCCATTGATATGAATGATTTATTCGAAGAGATACTAATGGACGAAGAATCGATGTCGAACATCGCTCTATAAGTATCCTTGACTTTCCATACCATCACGGCCCCGATCATAACAGGATTACCGACCTTATCGTTAACCTTGATAGGAGGGACATCTAAGTTACGGGCACGTAACGTGATTTTCTTTTTGCTGTAAAGTGGATTGACCCAGAAAAATCCGTTATCAGTAATTGTCCCTTTATATTTTCCGAAAAAGAGCATTACTCGGGCATTGTTGGGCTCGATTTCCATGAATCCCAATAAACAAACCACT
>OGYK01001307.1_pt1 | contig 18562 bp, 17 predicted proteins | sample 1576501 | NCBI WGS metagenome assembly OGYK01 (sample SAMEA3541530, study PRJEB24748) | human gut metagenome | biome: human gut; feature: human-associated habitat; material: faeces | place: China | collected 2012
ATGAAATACTGTATAAGGAATTCTCATTTTGACTTGTACTATTTATATTCTAGCACCAATTTAACACATTTATATATGTTAAAACCCTTTTGGGAAAATAAAGATAGATTTTGGGTTACTTTTGATAAAGAAGATGCACGTTCTCTATTAGGAGAAGAAGTTTTCTATCCACTATATTTTCCTTCAAATCGTTCTCTAAAGGCATTAGTTATTAATACATGGAGAGCTCTTAAAATAATTCCTAAAGAAAGGCCAGATTTAATCATTACATCAGGGGCAGCGGGAGCAGTTCCATTTTTTTATGTTGGGAAATTGTTTGGTGCAAAGACTATTTATATTGAAGTATTTGATAGAATTGATGCTCCAACTATTTCAGGAAAATTATGTTATCCCGTTACTGACAAATTTATTGTGGAATGGGATGAAATGTTAAACGTTTATCCTAAGGCTGAGAACTTGGGAAGTATCTTTTAGGAGGAGCTGAAGAAGTATGATTTTTGTGACAGTAGGTACTCATGAACAACAGTTCAATAGACTAGTAGAATATATGGATAAATGGGCTAGTCAGCATGACGAGGAAGTTATTATTCAGACAGGATATAGCACATACAAACCAAAAGTTGCTACATGGAGTAATTTATTTCCTTACAGTGAGATGGTAAAGAGGGTAGATGAAGCAAGAGTGGTTATTACTCATGGAGGTCCTTCTAGTTTCATTATGCCACTCCAGATTGGAAAGACACCAATAGTAGTTCCTAGGCAATTTAATTATAATGAACATGTAAATGATCATCAGGTTAAGTTTTGTCAAGAGGTTGAAAAGAGAATGGGGACTATTATTGTTGTTGAAGAAATAGAGAGATTAGCTTCAATTATCGAAAAGTACGATGAGTTGAAAAGTAACGGAAAGAATACTAGTAATAATAAAAAGTTCTGTAATAGGTTAGAAGAAATTGTAGATGAAATGTTTTAGGGGAATAATTAGATGAAAAAAGTTGGAATACTTTCTATGCAAAGAATAGCAAACTACGGCTCATTTTTACAGGCATATGGATTAAAACATATATTAGAAGATTTAGGGTGTGATGTTCAATTTGTCGATTATCATCCGGGGAAAACACTTATTCCAGCTGACGGTGGGTCTGGAATAAAGAGAAAGATATCTAAAGCGTTAGAAGCTTTTAAGTATAATGCTCCTTTAAAAGAAAAGATTAAGTTTATTAAATATAAAAAGAACTATGCAAAGAATTATTATCCATATTTGGGAATTGGTGAAATGAATTATTCTCCAGAATTAGATTTATTAGTAATTGGTAGTGATGAAGTATTTAATTGTGTTCAAAATAACTCTAATGTAGGTTTTTCGCCTGAACTTTTTGGCGTTGATAATAATGCTAAAAAAGTGATTACATATGCGGGTTCTTTTGGAAATACTAATATAGAAAAGTTGAAGAAGTATGGAGTTGATAAGGAAGTGGCGTCATATTTAAAAAATATTGATGCAATTTCAGTTAGAGATAATAACAGCGGAAATATTGTAAAAGAATTAACAGGAAAAGAACCAATTTATAATTTAGATCCAGTTTTAGCTTATGACTTTATTGGAAAATGTCAAGAGATTCCGGCAACAGTTCTAGAGGGAAAATACATGATTCTTTATGGGTATGCTGGACGTTTTACAAAAGATGAATGTAAGAATATACGGGAGTACGCGAATAGTAAAGGGTTAAAGATTTTCTGTATTGGTGGAGTTCAAGATGCTTGCGATAAGTTTATCGATTGTAATCCGTTTCAGGTTATTGCTTATTTTCAACATGCCGATTGTGTAGTGACTGATACATTCCACGGTACAATTCTATCAGTTATTACTCACAGGAAATTTGTTTCAGTAGTAAGAAATATTGGATATGGAAACAGTGAAAAGATGATTGATCTTTTAGGAAGATTGGGATTAGAAGATAGAATTATTGAAGAATTAAATGCAGTTGGAGTTAAAATTTCTGAAGTGATTGATTATGTGAAAGTAGATGAAGTCATCAAGGAAGAGAGAGAAAGAAGTTACATGTATTTGAAAAAGGAGATTGAACAATGTATACAGAGTTAAAAACATATCAAATTATAATTGCATTACTAAAGAAATATGGAATATCTCATTGTGTTTTATCGGCAGGAAGTAGAAATGTACCATTTGTACACTCGATTGAACAAGATCCTTATTTTCATTGTTATTCAGTAGTCGATGAAAGAAGTGCAGGTTATTTTGCATTAGGATTAGCGCAACAATTGAAAGAACCTGTTGTTATTTCTTGTACGTCTTCAACTGCTACTTGTAACTATTGGCCTCCTGTCGCAGAAGCATTTTATCAAGGTGTTCCTATAATTGTGCTAACTAGTGATAGAGATCCTCAAATGCTCGGACAGTGGGAAGATCAAATGATTGATCAGGTTGGAATGTTTGATAGGCATGTTAGAAAAAGTGTGAATTTACCTATTATTCATGAGAAAGATGATGAATGGTATTGCCAAAGATTAGTGAACGAAGCACTGTTAGAATTAAATCACAATGGGACAGGTCCGATTCACATTAATGTTCCGATGAAATCTTATAATAATTCTTTTAATGTCAAAACATTACCAAATGTCGTGAAAATTGATAGAATTTGTCTTTCTGATGAAAAAGAATTATGGGCATCTAAAATAAGCAAGTTGACGAGTGCTAAAAGAATACTGGTGATTTGTGGTCAGTCCTTCTATAAAGATGAACGATTAGAAAAAGCAATCAATGTTTTTTTGAAAAAATATAATTCAGCAGTAGCCATAGAATATATGTCAAATTTGGAAATAGAAGAAGGGTTGAATTTCAATGTATGCATGGATGCAAGATATACTATTTCAAGTAAGGTTAAAGAATTATTACCAGATATAGTAATTTCTTTTGGTGGAAATATTTTTTCGGGAATTAAAGAACAATTAAAAAAACAATGGGGAAACTTTGAACACTGGTTAATTCAAGAGGATGGAAGTGTTATTGATTTATTTAAAAGTTTAACAACAATATTTGAATGCAAGCCATCGTATTTCTTTGAAATGTGTGATGAATTAAATGTGTCGGGAATGAATGATAAACTGTATTACAATCAATTAAAAGAATATGTTGATAGTGTAATATATCCAAAATTCGAATGGTCTCATGTTTATGTAATTAAGGAAGTTGTTGAAAAGATTCCAAATGATTCAGTTTTGCATTTGAGTGTAAATGATGCTATTAGGCTTACTAATTATTTTAAATTAAATGATAGTATCAAGACCTATGCAAATATCGGAACACATGGGATTGATGGACCGTTATCATCATTTTTAGGTCAAGCAATAGCTACAGAAAATCAAGCATATCTTATCATTGGAGATTTAGCATTTTTCTATGATATGAATGCTATGAGAATTCGTCATATAAATAAGAATGTGCATGTATTATTGATTAATAATCAAGGTGGTTCCGAATTCTATTTTAATAGAATGTGGAAAAATGAATATAGTGACTTGCATACTACAGCGAGACATCAAACTCAAGCTGAAGGGTGGGTTAAATCAAATAATTTCATTTATTTGTCAGCTCATGATAAAGAATCATTTGCAAATAACTTAGAAGAATTTATGAGAAGTGATCTAGATAAACCAGTCTTTTTTGAGGTGTTTACTGAGATGAGAAATGATTCAAAGGTTTTGTATGATTTTTTTGATTTGAGTAGACCTAAAGATTTAAAATCAGAAACAATACGACGCAGCAAAGAATTGATTAAATCTACAATTGGACAAGAAAAAGCACAAAAAATAGCAAATTTCATCAAAAAGTAAGGTGTGTATATGGGATTAAAACGAGTGATTAGAAAAGTTGCAAAATTAATTATTGCATCTCAACCTGAGGCAAATGTTCAAGTGAATATCTCACAAATCCAAAAAGGAGATATTTTAAGCAAAAAAAATATTGTGATAACAGGTGGTGGAAGTGGCATCGGGTTAAGCATGGCAAAAAAATTTATTTCAGAAGGTGCAAAAGTTTTAATTGTTGGAAGAAATAAAGAAAAATTAGATGATGCAATTAAAGAAATAGGAAATAGTAATTGCTACTCATTGGTATATGACGTGTGTGATGTAAATGGATGTGAGGAATTTTTAAAAAGAGCTAAAGAGTGTTTTGGGGGAACAGTTGACTGCTTGGTTTGTAATGCTGGGGTTTCTCTTCATGAAAATATTTTTTCTAATGTAACAGTAAAAGGATTTGATATACAATTTAATACCAAATTTAAATCTGGATATTTTTTAGGAAAAGCTTTTTTAGAAATGAAATTGAAAGAAAATAATAATAACTCCCATTTGTTATATATTTCATCAGAAACAGGAGATCAAGTATATGATATTCCATATGGTATGACAAATGCAGCGATTAATAGTATGGTTGGAGCTTTTTCTAGAAGAGTATATCAGAAGGGGATTCGTGTTAATGCAATTGCACCTGGCGTAACCGTAACGGACATGACGAAGGAATATGCAGAGGTTTCAAATGGTAATATGTATAGAAAATGTGCTTCTGGAAGGAGTTTTCTACCAGAAGAAATAGCTGAAGTAGCTTGTTTTTTGTTAAGTGATGCTTCGGTTTGTATATCAGGAGAGATTGTCCATTGCAATGCGGGAAATCATTTGAAAACTTTTTGGGAAGGATAAATTTAAATGTTAAATAATGTAAAAATAAAAAAGATGTTAAAATCTACAATCTATAAACCTTTGACTCAGTTAAATAAAGTTCTTCCCAAAAAAACAAATTGGATTATGTTATATATTCCCTCGATGGGGCTGCGACATAATTTAAAACCGTTATTAGATTATCTAATTGAAAATGAATACAACAAAAAATACAAAATAATATGTGCTATTGAAGATTTATCATTTAAAGGTCGAGAAGCAGAAAATGTATTTTATATATCTAAAGTAAAAGCACAGTTAGTTTTCATGTTTTGCAGACATGTATTTTATACTGCAGGACAAATTCCTATTAAACCGTCAAGTACACAAATAGTAATTCACATGAATCATGGAACATCTGATTTAAAAGCGATGGGGGCATTAACTAATATTAATAATGGCGATGAATTTTTCTTTACTTATATTTTAGTACCTTCAGAAATATATGTGCCTATCGTTTCAGCTGAATATTTATGCGATGAGAAAAATGTTAAGGTGTGCGGTGAACCTATGACGGATGCCTTGTTTAATAAGAAAATGAAATATGAACTTGGAAATTACAAAAAAATAATTGTTTGGTTGCCAACATTTAGGCAGTCGAAGGATTTGAATTATTCAGATTCTAGCGAGAGTCTCCTTCCAATGTTTCAGATGGAAGATTACGATGCCTTGAATGAATATTTGAAAAAATATGATTTCCTTCTTGTAGTAAAACTCCATACTTCTCAGGATACAGAGGGTATATCAACAGAAAAATATTCAAACATTTTACTATTAACAAATGATCAATTTGTTAAACGAAATTTTGATCTTTATGAGCTTTTACCACAAACAGATGCTTTAATAGGTGATTATTCATCAGTCTCTCTTCAGTATTTGTTACTAGATAAACCACTTGCTTTTGTTGTACCTGATATGGAGGAGTATAAAGAAAAAAGAGGATTTTGTTTTGAAAATCCTGAAGACTATATGCCAGGACCAATAATTAAGGAAAAACAACAATTATACCGTTTTTTTGATGATATATATTTTGAAAAAGATGAGTATATAGAGGAAAGAAATCGCGTTAGAAACATTATTTTTAAGTATCAAGATGGAGAAAATTCAAAACGTGTACTTGAGTTGAGTGACATTAAAAAGTAGAAGAGGATTTCAAGATAGCATTGTATTGTTTTAGGTGTTAAATTTTATTTTTTGGGAGAAGTTGAATGGGTAGTAGAGTGTTGATTGTAATAACAACGGATTTTGTTGGATGTGGTGGATTGACAACAGTTGTGATGAATTATTTGAGAAACATGTCTCTTGATGGATTAACTATTGATATTGCTTCGACAAATAAACCACTATCTGAAGATATTGCATATAAAGATATCATTAATATGGGATGCCATTATTATTGTTTAGGTAGTAAGAAAAGAAATCCCATTTTATATGTCCAAACTTTAAAGAAATTATTAATTAGAAATCAATATGACATAATACATGTTCATGGTAACAGCTCAACTATGGCGTTAGAGTTGTCAATAGCCAAAAGGTGCGGTGTTAAGAAACGGATCTCTCATGGACATACCACAAGAAGTAATTATCCATTAGTTAATTTCTTATTAAAACCTTTATTCAGGCGTTCATATACAGATGCGATAGCAGTATCTAATGATTGTGGAAAATGGTTATATGGAGATCAGTATGTTGTTTATAATAATGCAATTGATCTAGATAAATTTGCGTATAATATCCAAGCTAGAAAAGAAATTAGAGAAGAATTGAACATTCCGGAAAAATGTTTCGTGATTGGGACTGTCGGAAAGTTGAATGCAAACAAAAATCATATGTTTTTAATAGATGTTTTTAGCAAATACCTAATAATGAATAAAAAAGCTTGTTTGGTGATTGTTGGTGGAGGTGCTGAAGAACAGAAATTGAAAATGAAATGTAATAAGTTGGGGATAGGTGATCATGTAATGTTTTTAGGCATGAGAAACGATATTTCTAATATTTTATCAGCGTTTGATGCTTTTGTTTTTACATCTAAATTTGAAGGACTTGGAATGGTTTTAGTAGAAGCTCAAGCAAATGGTCTTCCATGCATTAGTTCTGATTGTGTTCCGAAAGAAACAAATGTAACTAATTATATACGTTACCTTAGTTTAAATGATGATCCATTAGTTTGGTGCCAAGCAATAGTGGATGCCGAATGTTGGAATCGGCAAGAGGCTGCTATTCATGCAAATGAAAAGATAACTAAAAGTGGATTTAACATAAAACGAGAAGCATATAAGTTAAAAGAGATATATAAATAAAAAAATAAGTAATTGGTTGGAGATAAGAGAATGACTATTTTTGGTATAGTTTGGTTTCTATTAATTATATATTGCATGACTACAAAGATCGAGAATATGGTTGCATTAACTATAGTTTCATCTGTTTTTCAATGTTCGAATGTTTTGGTGATTTCTGGAACGGGTATTGGTCCACAAATCATTACATCTTTTTTTATGATTTTGCGTATGCTCCTGTTACAAAAAGATGGAAAAATTAGGATACGTAAATATTCTGCGTCAATTATGTTTTATTCTATTTTCATTTTTTTGATTGCATTTATATCCTCGCTTTTGAATAATGTTATTGCAATTAATTATTTAAGGTTAATTCAGTTGCTTGTATATGTGGTTTGCCTTTTTTCGATGTATGCTGCTTCGGCAAGAGTAGGGGTTGATTTTGTTTATAAACTAATTAGAAAATCATCAATTGCATTGGTGATAATCGGGTTTGTTCAGGTATTAATTACAACAGGAATTCTTCCACGTTTATCTATTATTACTACATTGCTTTATAATGATACAACTTCTGATGTTATTTACTTTACGAGAAATAATTACTTTAGAATTTTATCAACATATATGGAGCCATCTTATTATGCTGGCTTTTTGATTGGTGCATTTTTCTTCTTTTTATCTATAAGAGAGAAAAGAAGAGAAAACCTATGGTTGATTCTGTTACTCTTTGTGCAAATTATTTTAACATTTTCTTCCTCTGCATATGTTGCATTTATCATAACAGGGTTAATGTTCTTAGCTACAAATAGAGAAGGTAAATTGAAGATAGTACTAATAGTGTTGTCTATTTTTATTCTTACAATAATGTATTTAGGATTTTATGATGTTCTAGATAATGTTATTTTTTCTAAATTACAAAGTGGATCAGGTGTCGCAAGAATTCATTGGAACAATGAAGCAATAAGGAGATTTGAGACATCAAAAATTATTGGAGTTGGTTATAAGATGTCTCGAGCAAGCAGTATTGTATATACCTTACTTTCAGAACTTGGAATAATTGGATTTGTAATTTATGTATTACTCAATTTATCGATTATTAGTCCAACACTTATTAAGAAAAAAAGGTTATGAATAATTATGAAATCGGATTACGTTTGGCAGTAATAGGAGTATGTTTTACACAAATTATTGCTGTTCCCGATTTGGATATCTGCACATATTGGATGTGGTTGTCACTACTGGCTTTATATATAGGTGATAAGAAAAAGTTGCAAAAGGATGTGGTTTAACATGGGAAAAAAATCTTTTACACGAAATATATTGTTTGCGCTAATTGCTCAAGTTGTATCTTTATTATCTAGCTTCGCTGTACAATTCTTTGCACCTAAGGCTCTTGATGTAACTCAGTACGCATACTGGCAACTTTTCTTATTTTATGTTTCTTATATTAATATTAGTAGAATAGGAATAATTGATGGAATGTATCTAAGACTTGGAGGAAAGGAAAGGAAAGATTTAGATACTTCATTAATAAAGTCAGAGTATATTATATTTATGATTTTGCAGTTTGTTTTTGCTATAGGATTTGTATGTGTTGCTGCAAATTTGATAAAAGATGAAAATAGATTGTTTGTAATTTTGACATGTGCTATTTGTATGGTTGTTATTAACTCGAATAATTATTTTGGGTTTTTATTTCAAGCAATTAATGAAACTGATTTATATTCAATATCAGAAATTATCTACAATTTAACATGGTTTATTGCGGTATTTATTCTTTGCTTTTTTAAATTTGGTTCATATAAATTAATAATTTATATGTATATTTTGGGGCAATTTCTTGCAGCAACATATCTGATGCGAAAAGCTGGTTTTATTTTTGAAGGAAAGCTTATTTCATTTAAGAATGTTATTGGTGACATGTATATAAATGCTAAATGTGGGATTTCACTTTTGATTGCAATGTATGCCAGTATGTTGATCACGGGAATAGCAAGAGTTGTAGTAGATGGAAAATGGGGGATAGAAATGTTTGGTTATTTTTCATTTGCCATGTCTTTAACCACATTTTTATTAAAATTTATTAGTCAAATTAGCATGGTGTTATTTCCAGCTATCAGAAAAGTGTCAAAAACAACACAAAAAACGATTTTTGAAGAATCAAATACAGTATTAACCATCATTTTGCCAATGGCATTATTACTGCTTTTGCCGATGAAGTATTTTGTGAATTGGTGGTTACCACAATACAACTCAAGTATGTTTTATTTGAGCGTTCTTCTTCCGATTTGTGTGTTTGATGGAAAAATGCAATTATTGTATTCAACATTTTTGAAGGTTATAAATAAGCAATCATTTTTACTTATTGTGAATATTATAGCTGTTACGATTAGCTTTTTGATATCCATTTTTGGAGCGTACATTGTAAATGATTTAAATACTATTGCTTGGGCAATGTTAATTGCGATAGCGACTAGAAGTATTATTTCTGGGATAGCAGTGTCATGTTGGCTTGGGATAAAACATAGCTTTAAGCTACAGTTTACTGAAATAATAGTTATTTTTGCATTTTCTATTTTTAACACATTCTTAGATAGTAAGATTGCATTTGTGGCTTACTTTTCTTTATATATACTTTACTTAGTATTTAATTATAAGGATGTTTATAGAATGAGATTTTTCCTAAAAAGAATGAATAGACAGAAATAATTGCAGTTTTTTGATTAATATGAGAAGGAGATATCATATATGTATTATTTAGATAAGAATATTAAAAATTTAGTTCGAATTTTCGACCAGAACGAAAGAAAAGATTATTTAAGATTAGATTTAAATGAAAATCCAGGAGGACTTCCAAAGGAGTTTATCAATGAAGTCATTAAAGAAGTAACCCCTCAGTTTGTTGCTCAATATCCGGAAACATTACATTTTACAGAAGTTGTAGCTGATCATTTAGGGACTGATATTGCACATTTATGTATTACTAATGGTTCTGCAGAAGCCATTAGATACATTATTCAGGCGTTTACAACTCCAAGCGGTAGAATTGTAGGAGTCGTACCTTCTTACTTTATGTTTCAGGTGTATTCCGAAATGTATGGAAGAAATTTTGTGAAAGTTCCATATAACGAAGATCTTAGTTTCAGTATTGAAAACATTATTAAGGAATTAACAGATGAAACACAAATGCTGATTCTTCTGAATCCTAACAATCCAATGGGCAATGTTTATACGGACGAGGAATTTGAAGTATTGTTTAAAATATGTCAAGAAAAAGAAATAACCTTATTAGTTGATGAAGCTTACCATTATTTCTATCCAAAAACATTTATTAAGTATGCTTTGAATAATAGAAGGGTATTAGTAACAAGAACATTTTCTAAATTATTCTCTATGGCTGGATGTAGATTGGGATATGTATGCGGTCATCCAGACGATATAAAGTATGTACAAAAATATTGTACACCACATAATACGAATGCGTTTGCTATGTTATTTGCAGAAAAAATTTTAACTACACCAGGGATGTTGGATAATTTAATTGATAAATTCAACAGAGGAAGAAATTATTTAGTAGAAGCATTAGATCAAAATGGATATAGACACAAGGGGGATGCAGGAAATTTTATTTTTATTGAACCAAAAACTGATGCGGCAACAGTCGTTGATCGTATGAAGGCAGAGAAAAGAATTCTTATTAAAGTATATCCGAATGTTGGTGAATTTGGTAATTGTTTAAGAGTGTCTATTGGAGAAAAGCAGTATATGGAGAAATTTATATCTGCGCTATTAGAATTAGATAAATAATATAAGGAAGGGTAGTGCTGGTTTCATGATTAAAGTAATCACTTATGGTACATATGATCTTTTACATTATGGTCATATAAGATTATTAGAAAGAGCAAAAGAATTAGGTGATTATCTCATTGTCGGTGTTACTGCAGATGATTTCGATAAGACTCGTGGAAAAATTAATGTTCAGCAGTCATTGATGGAAAGAGTTGAAGCAGTACGTGCTACTGGAATTGCAGATGAGATAATCATAGAAGAATACGAAGGACAAAAAATAGACGATATCAAGAAATACGATGTGGATATTTTTACCGTTGGTTCGGATTGGATTGGTAAGTTTGATTATTTAAATGAATTTTGTAAAGTAGTATATTTAGAACGAACACAAGGGGTATCAAGTTCTGAAATAAGAGCAGAAAAAAGAGAAATAAATCTTGGATTAATTGGTGATTCTTCTTTTCTAAATAAAGTATATGAGGAGTCAAAATTGGTAAATGGCATTCAGGTTAATGCATTAAGCACTAATAAGTTGGAAGTGATGAATGATGAGTTGAAGAAGTGTTATTTAAATAATGTAATTGATGAATCAGATGCAATTTATATTAGATCGATTCCTGTTCTTCACTATAAAGATATAAAGGAAGCTCTTTTGAAAGGCAAGCATGTACTTTGCGAGTCTCCGATAACATTAGATAAAAATCAAACAGAAGAGTTATTTGATTTGGCAAAAAAGAACAATATGATTTTGATGGAAGCAATAAAGACAGCTTATGCTACAGCATTTTCTAGATTAATTCTTCTAATCAAAGGTGGAAAAATTGGAGAAGTTGTTTCAATTGATGCAACATGTACAAGTTTAAATAAGACGGATTGGTCTGGCTTTTATGAATGGGCACCTACTGCATTGTTGCCTATATTTGAGCTATTAGGAACGAATTATCAAAAGAAAATCATTACGCATCTAGATGAAAAGGATAATGATATATTTACGAAGATTGATTTTGTTTTTGAAAAAGCTGTTGCCTCAATTAAAGTTGGAGATGGTATTAAGTCAGAGGGGCAGTTAGTTATTTCAGGAACCAAAGGATACATTTATGTTCCAGCTCCGTGGTGGAAAACTGATTATTTCGAAATTCGTTATGAAAATTCTAATGATAATAAAAGGTACTTTTATCAATTAGATGGTGAAGGCATCAGATATGAATTAGTTGCTTTTGCTAGAGCAATTGAGTCAGGAAAAGTGATTAGTAATATTAAATATGAGACTTCTTTAGCAATTACAGAAGTAATTGAAGATTTTCATAAAAGAATAGATACAATATGTATTTAAAAAATGGATATGGCTGTTGACATTAATTTAGTTGTTCGATATATAATTAATATTGAAAGTACGAATGTGTGAAAAAATAATTAAAAAGCAGTCATTGAGAAGGCAGCAGAAGAACTCGGAACAGACGGACGAATCCTCATTCGTGAGAGTGGAACAGAGCCGGTAATCCGTGTTATGGTAGAAGCAACTTCTGACGAGATCTGCGAGAAGTATGTAGACAGCGTAGTGGAAGTAATTTCGCAAAACTAATCCGAAGGTCAGTCGTGAGCGACTGGCCTCTTTTAGATTGTCGGGGTGGTATTCTTTTTAAATAGCAATTCCCTTACATTAATAGTTGACATTTCGTATTACGAGTTGACCACATTGGTGTCAGGCACCAATGTGGTCAACCTAATGTCAACTTAAGACAAGTGCCTGCTCAGGTTAATGAATAACGGTGCGAAATCGAGAAAAGAGGAAGGTAGATTTGAAAAGAAGACGCACTTTAATAGAGCTTCACAGAAAAAGCCATATTAACAGCTGGTAATTTTAGAATGCAACTTTTTTATTGTTAAAATGTGTTCTGCCTATTGCTTTATTCTTCTTTCGTCGGAATGTTCTTCCAGGCATAATCTGAGATCTGCATCGGAGAGATTCCTTATATAGTCTATCAATTGCAGATAAATCGAAAAGATTAGACAAGATTTTAGGAACTATTATTTTGATACGTCCGATAATAAATGCCCGGTTTGCTTGGTATCGATACTTATTCGTACTTTTAGCGGTAATCTGAATTTCTTCATCAACTTGATTTTTAATAAGAGATGACAGGTTTGAAAGAAGTACGTTGATATAAAATTCTTGAAGCACTGAAGTAGTTGTTGCACCGGAAAATTCTTCAATAGCAAGACGGCTTTTCAATTCCTTATATTTTGTTTCGACTGGCCAGCGATAGAAGTAAAGTTCGCGGAACATCTGTTGAGAAATATGTGAATCAAAAAGATTGGTGGCAAGATACTCTTTTGTTCCATCACCGAGAGTAACTTTGATGACTCTTATCTTGATATCCTCAGTTCCGTCTTTTGTGTTGCCAGGAAGAACCGTGAGTATGTCTCCAGAGCATTTCTTAGCAATGTTATAATTCTGTTTTAAGCGCATAAGACAAAGGTGCTGATGCTCGACACAGTAACGAAACAAATCTTCAGAATAATAGCCACGATCAAAGATTACAACGCTGTTTTGATAGATATTTAAATCTTCTAAATTATGCAAATGTTCTAAAGCAGCAGAACGTTCAGATGCAAGATATCGCTGAAAAGAAGCATGGACGATATAATCATCAAGAACATCATAAACAATGGAACCAAGTCCCATAGTAAAACGGCGGCTTGGATCAGGATATCCAAACATTTCACCGAAGAATTCGAAATTCGATTTGGAATTAGGCAATTCTATTTTGGAACCATCAATGGCAAATAAATGATATCCGTTCCAAAGTTTACGAGATGGGAGCTGCTTATAGAATAAATCAACCGATAAATAGTAGAGCTCTTTGAATAAGGCAGGGTTAATAAATTGGCGAGCCTTTGACAGAGCCTGCTTTGAAATGTCAGGGAAATCAAGGCATTCAAGATCTTCCCGAATACGGGAAAGATTTTGAAACATGGAGGCTTTTGAAGTGTAAAGCAGATACATAATTACTTGAAAAAGAGAAAGTTTTCGTTTACGAACAAAATGATTTTTCGCACGATGAGGTTCCAGTTTTTCTGGGGTTGTGATATACTCCTTAATGGATTGGATGATATTTTTGCAGATGTCAATTCGATTCATATGACATACCTCCTAAAGTGTAATTAAGGTTCGTGGCGAGACGAACAATTCCTTAATTAATAGGTCGCGAAGCGACCTCACTTTCAGGAGGTTTTGTCAAGTGCTTTTTTGTAAAAAAAGAAAAGAAATCCTTTAAATGCCGATGAAATCAGGGCTGAAGGAATTCTAAAATTTTTCTAAAATTCTTACCACAGTGGTGTCAGGCACTATTAAATTTCCAAGGAGGTAAAATTACATATGAAAAGGTTTCAATCAATTTCAGAAAATCTCAGTTATAATGATATTCTTCAATTAGATGGAGCATTTTCCGCTTTGCATATTAATTATGGAAAATCCCCTCTGTTTAACGGTGAAAATAGTAAAGATTTAGCGAAAAATTCTAGAAAGAATAGCGTGTCATCATTAGAACATGTTGAAGATGTTTTTGAATATATGACTCACTTTAATGGTGTTGAAAATGATTTTAAAAAGGCAGATCGTATTGTGTTATGGGAAAAATACTGGTTAGAATATACAAATGCATTCGAGCATCTTACAGAAGTACTGCCAAAGTCAGTGACTACTGCATATATGGGAAGGCAAGCAATTGAACTTGGTTTTAAGTATTTATTACTGCGAAAAGATGTGTCAGACAAAGAACTTCGAACTCACAACTTGAAAGAATTAGCAGATTTAATGTGGGTAAAATATTCGATTGAGGAGCCGTATATGGGTGAGATACCGGATTTTTGCAATTGTTATAGTAAAATGTTAGAAGGAGACAATGTCGAATATTTTAGATATCCAGAATATAGTAGAAAAAGATATTTTGCAGGAAACCGATTGGATATCGAATGGTTATCCTACAATTTTGCACTGATTTTATTAAAATTATTACAATTTGCAAATCTGACTTTATGATTTGAAAGTGACTATGGAGAAGTCCATCAAGTGAAATAGTTTTTGAGATTGCAGATGTTATAGAAGAGGTTCCGACGGTTTGCTGGTGCGGAAAGCGTGCGCAGTGCAACACAAGATACTGCGCTATACGCCGAAGGAACCTGTTAAGGCTGCATTGCTTATGCTTGTGTTTTATGCCGTGAAAAGTGTTTCCTTTGTATTCCCCATTGCAGTTTTGCAGCTGGCTGTAGGACATCTGTTTTCTACAGGAACTGCACTTCTGGTGAACTTTCTGGGAAGAGCAGTTACATTGGCGCTTCCTTACTGGATGGGACGTTTTTCCGGCTCTTCCATGGTGGAGAATCTTACTTCCAAATATCCGAAGCTGAAAACAGTGGTGGACTATCAGAACGGAAATCCGCTGTATATCTCTTTTTTTATGAGAACGCTGAATTTTTTGCCCGGGGATGCAGTGAGCCTGTTTCTGGGCGCGGTGAAGATCCCGTTTGAAGTATATATGCTGGGCGGGATGCTGGGAACATTTCCGGGAGTTATCCTAGCCACGATATTTGGAGCAAATATCAAGAATCCCGGATCACCGGCATTCTGGCTCTCCGCAGTGCTTCTTGTGATGATCAGTGTATTCTCGATCCTGATACACAGGCATATTTCCCGGAAGAAAAAATAACAGGGCTTTCTCTTCCTGCTTTTACTGAGAGGAAAAATGTAGTATAATACAGACAGTAAAGAAAAGAAGGGAAGGAACATGGGGATCGATCATAACAAAAGATTAAAGGAACATTTATATTATTACAGTGCAAGAATCAGCCGGGATATCTCAAATCTGATCAAGTGGCTGGTTCTTGCTGTCATTACAGGATGTATCGTAGGAGCTGCCAGCACACTGTTTTCTTTTACGTTGAAGGCAGTGACCAGTTACCGGAAGGCGCATGAATGGATTTTTCTTTTGCTGCCATTATCTGGACTTGTCATTGTATTTTTGTAGGCCGGAAACACTCTTGTGACAGCAGCAGAGAAGAATGGAACTACCTATATTACAGTGACAATGAAGGCGGCAGACCTTGCAGTTGCCAGTACGGATTCCACAGCACTGTTCAACTATGGTTATCAGAATTTCACAAAAGCACAGGTAAATGGTGGAGAAGTATCAGTTCCAAACGGAGTGACTGTGGATAACCTGACTGTTCAGGAAAATTCACAGAATGGAAATACAGTAGATGATTACTATTATAATGATTATCTTTTGGGAAGCGTTGAAGTTCCGGAAGCTACACCTACACCGGAACCTGCAGCGGATGCCCTTTCTGATACATCCGGAGGAAATACGGATCAAAATGAGAAATCAGATACTGTCGGAGAAGAAAAAACTTCTGCGGGGATGCCGGAACTGCGAAAAATACTTCTGATCATAGGAGCGGCAATGCTTCTTCTTATTATCATTCTGAGCATTGCACTTGCAAAAAAGGAAAAAAGATATTATGGCTAAGTCTGCATATCATGTGGATTTATGCGAACAGATATAACAGAAACACAGAGAAAGCTAAAGAAAAGAGGAAAATAAAATGGGAAAAATCAAAGTTACAGAATGTGGTGGAATTAAGGGATTAAAAGTGGTAGAACCTACAGTTTTCGGAGATGCCAGAGGATATTTCATGGAAACCTACAATTACAATGATTTCAAAGAAGCAGGAATTGATGTCGAATTTGTACAGGATAATCAGTCAAGCTCACATAAGGGTGTACTTCGCGGACTCCATTTCCAGATCAATTACCCACAGGATAAACTGGTACGTGTTGTAAATGGTGAGGTATTTGATGTGGCGGTAGATCTTCGTGAAGGCTCAGAAACATATGGAAAATGGTTTGGAGTCGTACTTTCTGCTGAAAACAAGAAACAGTTCTTCATTCCGAAAGGATTTGCACATGGTTTTCTTGTACTTTCCGAGCATGCGGAATTCGTTTACAAATGCTCTGATTTCTATCATCCAAATGATGAGGGCGGCCTGATCTGGAACGATCCGGATATCGGAGTTGAATGGCCGATTCCGGAAGGAATGGAATTAAGCTTTTCTGACAAAGATACCAAATGGGGAAGCTTTAAAGAGTACCGTAAATAGGAGAATGAGCGATTGAATACAATTTTTTCTTTACCGATGGATATTTATAAGAACAGACGGCTTGTTGCAAAGCTTGCAAAGAATGATTTCAAAACAAGATATGCAGGTTCTTATCTGGGAATTGTGTGGGCGTTTATCCAGCCTGTGATCACGATCCTGGTATACTGGTTTGTATTCTCTGTAGGTTTTCGTTCCGGAACAGGGGATCTGGGAGTTCCTTTTGTTCTTTATCTGGTAGCAGGTATTGTGCCATGGTTCTTTTTCCAGGATGCGCTGATGGGGGGGACAAATTCTCTGCTGGAATACAATTATCTGGTAAAAAAAGTCGTTTTTAATATCAGTGTGCTTCCGGTAGTCAAGATCATTTCTGCCATGTTTGTGCATGCATTCTTTGTGTTGTTTACGATCATCCTGTATGCAGCGTATGGGAAATTTCCTGATTTCTATTATCTGCAGATTATTTATTACAGTGTATGTGTGTTCATTCTGGTATTGGGCTTATCCTATGCCACAAGTGCAATCGTTATTTTTTTCAGAGATCTGACCCAGATCATCAACATTGTGCTTCAGGTAGGAGTCTGGCTGACTCCGATCATGTGGATCGTTGAGGCTTCACCTCTGATGGGACATCCTGTGATCATGAAGATCCTGAAACTGAATCCGATGTATTATATTGTTTCCGGATACAGAGATACATTCCTGATGAAAACCTGGTTCTGGGAACATGCAGGATGGACGGTCTATTTCTGGATATTTACAATTCTGTGTTTCCTGTTCGGAAGCTGGGTATTTAAACGTCTGCGCATTCATTTTGCAGATGTACTGTAAGCGCGAAATAAGTCAGAGGAAGATGAAAAACACAGGAACATAACAGAAAGGAAATCACGTGGAGAACAAGAAAGTAATTCAGGTGAAGGATCTCACCAAAATGTATAAATTATATGATAAGCCTTCGGACAGACTGAAAGAAGCGCTGGGGCTTACCAGAAAGAAACTTTATAAAGAGCATTATGCACTTCATGATGTAAATTTTGATATTTATGAAGGAGAATGCGTGGGAATTATCGGAACCAACGGTTCCGGTAAATCCACGATCTTAAAGATCATCACCGGTGTCCTGACTCCCACAGCAGGGGAAGTAAAGGTAGACGGACGAATTTCCGCGCTGCTGGAACTGGGAGCCGGATTTAACATGGAATATTCAGGTCTTGAGAATGTATACCTGAATGGAACCATGATCGGTTTTTCAAAAGAAGAGATTGATGCCAGACTGAATGATATTCTGGAATTTGCGGACATTGGAGACTTTATCCACCAGCCTGTAAAGACTTATTCCAGCGGTATGTTCGTGCGTCTGGCTTTTGCTGTTGCGATCAATATTGATCCGGAGATCCTGGTGGTAGATGAGGCGTTGTCTGTGGGCGACGTGTTCTTTCAGGCAAAATGTTATCACAAGTTTGAGGAATTTAAGAAACAGGGAAAGACGATCCTGTTTGTAAGTCATGATCTTGGAAGCGTTTCCAAGTATTGTGACAGAGTTATTCTTTTGAACAAAGGGGTAAAGATGGATGAAGGTTCACCAAAGCAGATGGTCGACC
>OGYK01001317.1_pt1 | contig 18372 bp, 17 predicted proteins | sample 1576501 | NCBI WGS metagenome assembly OGYK01 (sample SAMEA3541530, study PRJEB24748) | human gut metagenome | biome: human gut; feature: human-associated habitat; material: faeces | place: China | collected 2012
CGCCCATCCGGTTCGGCCTTGTCACTGTGGAAAAGCGGGGGCTGAAGCCCCGGGAGCTGACGCTGGAGGATATCCCGGCGGGCAAGGTGAAGGATTATCTGCTGGCCTCGGCCGCCTGTTTCCCCGCCCTGCGGGCAAAGCAGATCGACGGGGTGCAGTTCCTGGATGGCGGATACCGGGACAATATGCCCACCGCGCTGGCCCAGAAGATGGGCGCGGAGGAGCTGGTCTGTGTTGATCTGGAAGGGGTGGGCATCACCCTGCCCAACCGCACCGGCCTGCCCACCACCATGATCCGCAGCTACTGGGAGCTGGGGGACATCCTCCACTTTGACCCCGATACCGCCAGACGGAACATGGAGCTGGGCTACTACGATACCCGCCGCGCCATGGGATATCTGCGGGGCTGCGCCTATGCCGTTTCCACCAGCGCCGAGAGCTGTGAGGATGCCGCCGCCTTTGCGTGGAAATTCCAGCAGGTGCAGAAGGCGGTACGGGAAAAATACCCCGTGACCCTGACAGCGGATGCGGCCCTGCTGCTGGCCAACATGAAGGATGCCCAGCTGGCCCCGCTGGAAGCTGCCGCCGAGGACGCGGGCGTGGACCCCACCGTGTTCTATACCACCCGGACACTGGCGGAAGCCTTTTTGGAAAAATGCGACCGGGAGCGCATCGGGAGCTTTGCGCCCCTGTTTGAGGGCAGCGGCAATGCGGCACAGGCCGCACGGGCCGCTCTGCTGCCCAATACGTTCTTACAGGCATTGGTCTGCCGTGCCCTTACCGGGCCGGTACTGCCGGAGGTGATCGAAGAATGAAGGTCTATCAGGGACACAGCGCCTCGCCGGGCCTTGTGATGGGACAGGTGAGCCGGTTGGAGCGCTGGCACGAAAATTTTTCTGCCGGGCCGTTCAACGCGGAACGGGAACAGCGTTTGCTGGAAAACGCTGTCCGGACAGCCCAGCGTGAGCTGGACGGCATGGCAGACCGCAGCGGCCCCACGGAGCAGGCCATCTTCCTGTTCCAGAGCATGATGCTGGAAGACGAAGGCTTTATGAACGAGGTCAAATTCCAGATCAAGGCGGGCATCAGCGCTGCTGAAGCCATGTACCGTGTGGGCAACCGCTATGCAAAGCAGCTTGCGGCCATGGAGGACAACGCCTACATGCAGCTGCGCAGTGCGGATATTCTGGATGCCGCCCGCCGCGTGGTGAACGTGCTGACCAACCGTCCCCGGGTCTGGCTGGCACTGGATCACCCTGTGATCCTGGCGGCAGAGATGCTGATGCCCAGCGATCTGTTCAGCGTTCCGGCGGGGATGATCCTGGGCATCATCACTTCGGAGGGCAATAAGCAGAGCCACGCGGCGATCATTGCGCGGGCCATGCACATTCCCTGCGTGGTGCAGGTGGGGCAGGCGTTCCTGAACGACTGCGACGGCCGCACCGTGGTGCTGGATGCCAACAACGGCGAGTGCATCCTGGATCCGGATGCCAACACCCGCCAGCAGGCGGTCAGCCGCATCTGTGAGCTGCAGTGGGAGAGCGAGGAAGCCGCCCGCATCAGCGCCCTGCCCAACCGGACAAAGGATGATGTGCCGTTTGAGCTTCTGGCCAACTGCTACGGGCAGGAGGATATTGAATCGGCGCTGCAGGCAGGCGCTTCCGGCGTGGGCCTGCTGCGCAGCGGCTATATGATGCTGCCGGGCCGCCCGGTGGACGAGCAGGAGCAGTTCGTGTTCTATCAGTCCTGCATTGCCGCCGCAAAGGGCGGTGTGGTGACAGTGCGCACCTTTGATTTTGGTGTGGACCGCGCCATGGCCGATATCCATCGGGGGCTGGAATCCTCCAAGCTGGGCCTGCGGGGCATCCGCAGCAGCCTGCGCCAGACCCATCAGTTTGAAACGCAGATCTGCGCCCTGCTCCGGGCGGCAGCCCACGGCCCCCTGCGGGTCATGTTCCCCATGGTGACCAACCTCGAGGATTGGGATGAGGCCATGCGGCTGGTAGCGCACTGCCGCCAGCTGCTGCGGGAGCGCGGAGAGGAGTTTGACCCGAACACGCCCTTTGGCGTGATGTTCGGGGTGCCCTCGGCCTGCCTGACGGCAGAGGAATTCGTGGAGCACGGGTGCAATTTCTTCCTCATCGAGACGAACGACCTGACCCAGTACACCCACGCGGTGGATCGGGATATCTCTATTGCCGAGCGCTACTACCGCCCGGCCAGCCACGCAATGAAAAAGCTCATCCGCATGGTGGTGGAGGCTGCCCGGGAGGGCGGGATCCCCGTGACCATCTGCGGCAGCGCGGTGGGCAATCCGGCCAACACCCTGCAATATCTGCAGCTGGGCCTGCGGAGCTTCTCGGTCAGCCCGCAAAACCTCATTGAGGTGAAAAAAGCGCTGATGAACGCGAAAATAAAGTAAACAAAAAGGACGGCTTGCGCCGTCCTTTTTGTATATGTGGAAATAAAAATTACTCCAGGTTGCCCGTCAGGGTCATCACGGCAGAGAGCACTGCCAGCGGGGCGGTCTCGCACCGGAGGATGCGGGGGCCAAGGCCGACCGTTTTCACACCGGCATTGGCGGCCATTTCAGCCTCTTCCACGGCAAAGCCGCCCTCGGCACCGGTGATGAGGGCGATCTTCAGCCGCTGGCCGTCGGCAGGCTGTGCGTCTGCCAGCAGCTGGCGCAGGGGCGCGCCGCCCAGCTCGTAGCAGAAGAGCACGAGATCGTACCCTTCCAGACTGCGGCAGAGGGCCCCGAAATTGGGCAGGGGCAGGGCGACATCCGGCAGCACGCCCCGGCCGCACTGCTTGGCGGCTTCAAAAGCGATGCGGTTGTAGCGCTCGTTTTTCTGCTCCTCTTTTTTGGGGGCGGCCACGCAGTACCGGCTGAAGAAGGGCACAAAGTGGGTACAGCCCAGCTCCACACCGTGGCGGATGACCTGCTCCAGCTTGTCCTGCTTGGGGTAACCCACGAACAGGGTCACTTCCACGCTGGGTTCGGCGGCGCTGGGATAGCCCGGCTCCACGCTGAACTCCACCGTCTCCGGCCCGAAGCCGGTGATGGTGGCAGTGTATTCCACGGCGTTGCCGTCACATAAGATGACAGTGTCCCCCAGCTTGCCCCGCATCACGCGGGAAAGATGATGGGCATCGGCCCCCCGCAGGGTGGCAGTGCCGTTGGATATTTCGGTTGTAAAATAACGGTGAGGCATAGTGTTCTCCTTGGGTACAAAACCTCTCAGGCGCTTCGCGCCAGCTCCCCTAGTAGGGGAGCCAAGTTTACGTTGCTGCTGACTTGCCTCTCCTACTAGGAGAGGTGGCATCGCGCAGCGATGACGGAGAGGTTTATTTTTTACAAATAATGCACTCCCAGCCGCGCTTCTCCTTCACTTCCTGCACGGTCAGGCCGGCGGCTTCCAGAGCGGTGATCACCTCGTCCTTGCGGCTGTCGATGATGCCGCTGGCAATAAAGGTGGCGTTTTCAGCCATTAGGCCGGGCACGGCGGGGGCAAGGCTGATGATGGCGTTTGCCACGATGTTGGCGGTGATGATATCGTACCTGCCGCTGGCCTTGTCGGACAGGTCGCCCACCAGAACGGTCAGCTTGTCAGCCACGCCGTTCAGGGCAGCATTCTCACCTGCGGTGCGCACGGCCACGGGGTCGATGTCCACGCCCTCGGCACTGCCTGCGCCCAGCTTGAGGGCGGCAATGGCAAGGATGCCGCTGCCGGTGCCGATGTCCAGCACCCGCTCACCGCCGCGCACCCGCTCGTCCAGCGCTTCCAGACAGAGGCTGGTGGTCTCGTGGCCGCCGGTGCCAAAGGCAAGGCCGGGGTCAAGGATCAGCTTGACGCGGTCGGTGTCGTACTCCTGCCAGGAGGGCACGATGGCCAGCCGTTTGCCAATGTCCATGGGGTGGTAGTATTTGCGCCAGCCGTTCTGCCAGTCCTCCTGCTCCACGCCCTCGGTCTCCACGGTATAGGCGATGCCCGCCGCTTCCATCCGGGCCTGAATGAGGGCCAGCGTCTCCACAGGGGAAGCGCCCGGCTCCAGATACATGTGGATGATCACAGTGTCGCGGGGCTTGTCCAGCAGCTCCTGCTCGATCAGATCCACATGGGCGATCTCGGCCACCTGCTGCTCGATGTCGCTGTAATCCTCGATATAGATGCCGCCTTCGGCGATCATGGTGGCAACAGCCTCGGCATTGTCGGCATCGGCCTTGGCCACGGTCAGGCGGATATCTGTCCATTCCATAAAAAAGAACCTCCCTGGGTCTTGTGTTTTTATTTATAAGTATAGTACCCGATTCCGGCGCGGGATGCAAGCGGTTTGGGGAGAAAGGGCAAAAGAAAAGTTTTTTCAAAATCCTGCTCTGAAATGCGCAATAATTCCAAAAAGTTTTTCACGAAAGATGCGAATTCAAGGATTTTTGGTGCAAAATTGCGAAAACAGGCGCAGACCCTATTTCTTTTTTTCGGAGGATGTGTTAAAATATTGTTACGCAATTATGGACAGCCTGCAACCAGAGGCCTCCATAACAACAACATTCTTTAAGGAGGAATGTGTCTTATGATGAAGTATCTCCAGAAACTGGGCAAAGCTCTGATGCTTCCCGTCGCTGTGCTGCCGATCTGCGGCATCCTGATGGGTCTTGGTTATGCCCTCGCTCCGGGCGTTATGGGCGTTCCCGGTGCACCGACTTCCGGCGCAGCTTATACCGTCGGCTTCCTGCTGGTCAAGGCAGGCGGCGCTCTGATCGATAACATGGCATGGCTGTTCGCCATTGGTGCCGCTGTTGGTCTGGCTGATGACCACGACGGTACCGCTGGTCTGGCTGGCCTGGTCAGCTACCTGATGATGCAGCAGCTGCTGAGCCCCGGCGTGGTCAGCATGGTGCGCACCCTGGAAGAGGGCACCGCTACCTACATCGCTTTCCAGAAGGTGGCCGGCAACTCTTTCATCGGCATCCTGGCCGCTGTGGTGGGTGCAGCCTGCTACAACAAGTTCAAGAGCACTCAGATGCCTGACTGGCTGGCATTCTTCTCCGGCAAGCGCTTCGTTGCAATCGCCACCGGCCTGATCTCCATCGTTGTTTCTGTTGTTCTGCTGTTCGTCTGGCCCGTCATCTTCGATGCACTGGTCGCCATTGGCAACGGTATCGCTGGCATGGACGGCATCGGCGCTGGCATCTACGCCTTCCTGAACCGTCTGCTCATCCCCACCGGCCTGCACCACGCTCTGAACAACGTGTTCTGGTTCGACACCATCGGCCTGGGCGACCTGTCCCACTTCTGGGCAGGCGAGACCTCTGCTGACGTGGGCTGGAGCCTGGGTATGTACATGTCCGGCTTCTTCCCCTGCATGATGTTCGGTATCGCCGGTGCTGCACTGGCCATGGTCCGTACCGCCAAGAACAAGAAGGCCGCCATCGGTCTGGTTCTGTCCGCTGCCATCTGCGCCTTCGTCTGCGGCGTTACCGAGCCCTTTGAGTTCGGCTTCATGTTCCTGTGCTTCCCGCTGTACGTTGTGTACTCCGCTCTGTACGGCATCTTCACCATCATCACCTACTACTCCGGTTTCCGTGCTGGCTTCTGCTTCTCCGCAGGTGCTACCGACCTGGTGTTCTCCGCTTCTCTGCCTGCAGCTGCTAAGACCTGGATGATCATTCCTCTGGGCATCGCTGCATTCGTGGTGTTCTACTTCGTGTTCTACTTCGCCATCACCAAGTTCGACCTGAAGACCCCCGGCCGTGAGGACGAGGATGCCGAAGAGGCTGAGAAGAAGGTCGTTCTGGCCAACAACAACTACACTGAGGTTGCTGCTGGCGTGCTGAAGGCCATCGGCGGCAAGGAGAACGTCTCCAGCGTGGACTACTGCGCTACCCGCCTGCGCTTCACCATTAAGGACTACACCGCTGTGGATGAGAAGGCTGTGAAGGCTGCCGGCGCTGCCGGTGTCATCCGCCCCGACAAGACCACCTGCCAGGTCATCATCGGCACCAAGGTGCAGTTCGTGTATGATGAGCTGAAGAAGATGCTGTAAGCATCCTTCTGAGCATGTTCCCGTGCGGAAGGCTGGTTGCTTCCGCATCCATTCCCAAACTGTAAAAATGCCGCCGAGGGCGGGCGTTTACGCCCCGCTTTCGGCGGCATTTTGTTTTGTTCACAAACCGGCTACCCTTTTGGCCGGAAAACGTGCTATACTGAAAACAACAAAGCAAAATAACAGGAGGTTCCCCATTATGAAGATCATTCGTGCAAAAGATTACAAGGACATGTCCCGCAAGGCTGCCAACATCATCTCCGCACAGGTCATTATGAAGCCCAACTGCGTGCTGGGTCTGGCGACCGGCGGCACCCCTGTTGGCGCATACGCTCAGCTGGTGGACTGGTACAACAAGGGCGACCTGGATTTCTCTGAGGTCACCACCGTCAATCTGGACGAGTACCGCGGCCTGCCCAAGGAGCACCCCGAAAGCTATTGGAGCTTTATGCACAAGAACCTGTTTGACAAGGTCAACATCCGCCCCGAGGCCATCCACCTGCCCGACGGCACCAACCCCGATGCTGCGGATGCCTGCAAAAAGTACAACGAGATCATCCACAGCGTGGGCGGCATCGACCTGCAGCTGCTGGGCCTTGGCCCCAACGGCCACATCGGCTTCAACGAGCCGGGCGAGGCCTTTGAGCTGGAGACCCACTGCGTGGATCTGACCCCTGCCACCATCGAGGCCAACAAGCGCTTCTTTGACGGCAACGAGGATCTGGTGCCCAAGCAGGCCTACACCATGGGCATCAAGACCATCATGCAGGCCCGCAAGGTGCTGGTGGTGGCCAACGGTCTGGCAAAGGCCAAGGCAGTCAAGGCGGTCGTCTCCGGCCCTGTGACCCCCGAGTGCCCGGGCTCCATCCTGCAGATGCACCCCGACTGCATCCTTGTGGCCGATGAGGAAGCACTGAGCCTGCTGTAATTGCAGAACCTCTCCGTCATTGCTGCGCAATGCCACCTCCCCTAATGAGGGGAGGCCTTGGCAGCCGATTTCAGTGAATCTTTTTGCCAAAGGCTCCCCTACAAGGGGAGCTGGCGGGCGCAAGCCCGACTGAGAGGTTGCACGAAGGAAAGCGTGAGAATAAGAATATGATCATCAAAAATGCTCTGATTTATACCCCCCGCCACACCTTTGAGGAGGGGAGCCTGACCATCCGGGAAGGGCGTATCGTGCCCTTTGCACAGCCGGAGGAAGGCGAAGAGATCGTGGATGCCAAGGGCGCTTACGCTCTGCCGGGCCTGGTGGATATCCACTTCCACGGTGCTATGGGCAAGGATTTCTGTGACGGCAATGAAGAAGCCATCCAGACTCTGGCCGATTTTGAGGCCGGTAAGGGCGTGCTGGCCATCTGCCCTGCCACCATGACTTTCTCGGAAGAGATCCTGAACGGCGTGATGGATGCTGCCGCTGCCCATCAAAACGGCAGAGGCGCAGACCTTGTGGGCATCAACATGGAGGGCCCCTTCATCAGCCCCAACAAGGTGGGTGCCCAGAACCCGGAGTATCTCCACAAGGCGGATGTTGCAATGTTCCGCCGCCTGCAGAAGCGGGCAAACGGCCTGATCAAGCTGGTGGATATCGCCCCGGAGGAGCCGGGTGCGCTGGAGTTCATTGCTGCCTGCCATGACGAGGTGCGGATCTCCATTGCCCACACCTGCACCAGCTACGACACTGCCAACGCCGCCTTTGACGCAGGCGCGACCCACATGACCCACCTGTACAACGCCATGCCCGGCATCACCCACCGGGAGCCCGGCCCCATCATTGCGGCGCTGGAACGGGGCGCGGAGGTGGAACTCATCACCGATAATGTCCACATCCACCCGGCCATGGTGCGGTTCACCTTCAACACCTTCGGGGATGACCATGTCATCCTGATCGCCGACAGCATGATGGCCTGCGGCCTGCCCGACGGCCAGTACAGCCTGGGCGGTCAGGCGGTCACGGTCAGCGGCCCCCGTGCTACCCTGACCGAGCACCCCGGCACCATTGCGGGCAGTGCCACCTGCCTGTACGACTGCATGAAGCGTGCCGTGCTGGAGATGAACGTCCCGCTGGAAAGCGCTGTCCGCGCCGCCAGCGAAAACCCCGCCAAGAGCATTGGCATCGACAATGATTACGGCAGTCTGGCTGCAGGCCGCTACGGCAATGTGATCCTGGCAGACAAGGAGTTGAACATCCAGGCTGTCTACCAGAAAGGGACCCGTATCGTATGAACCCCGAGAACCTGACCTGGCGGCTGCTGACCGCCGAAGAGCTGACGAACGTTTACCTGAACGAGATGCGCCGGGATTTTCCTGCCGGAGAGCTGAAGCCTCTGAGCATGATCCTGAACAGCGAGGCCGCCGGTACCGCCCACACCTGGGGCGTGTATGAGGACGATGCGCTGGCGGCGTATCTGTTGATGGTGCGGCCCGTGGGCTGTGAGGTGAGCCAGCTGGACTACTTTGCTGTTCTGCCCCAATACCGGGCCGGCGGCATCGGAGCCGCTCTGCTGGCCGCCTTGCCCGACCACGAGAAGGGCGCGCAGGCCATCCTCATTGAAGCGGAGTGCCCCGAAAAGGCCGAGGACGAGGCCATGGCTGTGCGCCGCCTGGGCTTTTACGCCCGGTGCGGGGCCAAGGACACCGGCTGGACAGAGCATCTCTTTGATGCCTGGTTCCGGGTGCTGGTGCTCCCCTGCTGCGGCGGAAAGGTGCGCAGCCCCGAGGAAGCCGTGCGGCAGCTGGCAGACTGCTACCGCCGCACCATGGGCGAGCCCCAGTGGCGCAGGAACGTCACCTTCTACCGCCCCGATGGCGTGGAGGTGCAGTTCTGAGAGGTTGAATTCTGTCCCTTGACAGTCTGGGTAAATATGGTACTATGGTGATAGGAACAAACCAGATCTGAGATGGGAGGAATTTCTGATGCGTAATGTTTTTTCCCGCCGTGATTTTCTGAAAGCATCTGCCGCCGCTGTGCTGGCCGCTTCTGCCGCTGGTGTCCTCACTGGCTGTGATGGGGGCGGCAGCGAGATCCCGTCCGCAACCATCGGGCTGGGTGAGTTTGAAGTGACCATGACCGGCAACATGACCATCACTGGTGATGAGGTCGTGGGCAATGAGAACGCCAACGGCTACCTCTGCAAACCCAATGTGCGGATTCGGTACAATGGTGCAGCCAGCGAGATCAAATACAATTTTGCCGGTGTCTTTGTGGCAAAAATTGATAAGACCGCGCTGGAACTGACCAATGGAAAAGAGGAAATCTCCTCTAAACTGACAAAGACTTATGTGCCGCAGTTCCGTGCAAAGGCCAGTGGGTACGGTTCTTTTAAGCAGGGCGTACCCTTCAAGCTGTATGTGACCCTGCAAGGCAGGACAGCTGAGTTTGCTCTGACGAGTGACGGCAAAGTGACAGTCTCCGCTGTCGATAAAGTCTAATATCCCCCAAAAGCCCGAGGTGCACCCGCACCCCGGGCTTTTTTGCGCCAAAATTTTACATTGGGGCAAAAACATGTCCAAACAATTTACCTCGATTTTTCCCGCTTGTGGTCGAAGCGGCTTACCGACTGGGATACAATAGTGCCGTACCCAAGGAAAATACGAAAACAAGAGCCGGGAGCGGAAAACCCGGATGTTTGGAGGACAAATATTATGAAAAAGATCACGCGTCGTTCGTTTCTCACTGTCTGCGGTGCTGCTGCTGCCGCTGCTGCCCTGACCGCCTGCGGCGGTTCTGCTTCCTCTGCTGCAGCTTCTTCTACCGCTGCAGGCTCCACTGCTGCTGCCCTGTCCGGCAATGTTGCTACCGGTGGTTCCACCTCCATGAAAAACGTCATCGCTGCCCTGACCGAAGGCTTTGCTGAGGTTGAGCCGGGTGTCACTGTCAGCTACGACCCCACCGGTTCCGGCGCAGGCATCACCGGTGCTGCCGATAAGACCCTGGACATCGGCCTGTCCTCCCGTGCCCTGAAGGACGACGAGAAGGCTGACGTGGATGGCACCACCATCGCTCTGGACGGCATCGCCATCATCGTCAACAACGCAAGCAAGGTGGAGGACCTGACCGTTGACCAGCTCAAACAGATGTTCACCGGAGAGATCACCAACTGGTCTGAGGTGGGCGGCGACGACGGCGAGATCGTTCTGATCGGCCGTGAGGCTGGCTCCGGCACCCGTGATGGCTTTGAGAGCATCGTGGATGTCAAGGACAGCTGCAAGTACGCGCAGGAGCTGACCGCTACCGGCGCTGTCATCAGCGCTGTGGAGGCCAACCCTCTGGCCATCGGCTACGCTTCCCTGTCCGCTGTGGGCGACAACGTGAAGATGGTCACCGTTGGCGGCGTGGAGTGCAGCGAGGAGACCGTGAAGGATGGCAGCTACGAGGTGCAGCGTCCCTTCGTGTTCGTCACCAACAAGTCTGTCACCCTGTCTGAGCAGGCACAGGCCTTCTTCGACTTTGCCACCAGTGCCGATGCTGCTGACCTGATCCGCACTGCCGGTGCTGTTCCTGTGAATGAGTAATTGCGGAAAGCAATGATGCTATGAACAACAAAAAGATCTCTCTCCCCAGAACCCCTGCTGAGTGGCTGGAAGCGGTGATGAACTTCATCTTCTTCCTCTGCGGCATTCTGGCGGTGGGCTGTGTGCTCCTGATCTCAGTGTACATGGCCCTCTCCGGTGTGCCTGCCATCCAGAAGATCGGGCTGTTCCGGTTCCTGTTCGACACCCGGTGGGCTTCCACCGCCGCCGACCCGGCCTACGGCATCCTGCCCTTCATCCTGTCCAGCGTTTACGGCACGCTGGGTGCCACCGTGATCGGCGTGCCCATCGGTCTGCTGACGGCGGTGTTCCTCTCCAAGGCCGCAGGCCCGAAGGTGCGCACCGTGGTCGTGACCGCCATTGAGCTGCTGAGCGGCATCCCCAGCGTGGTGTTCGGCCTGCTGGGTATGCAGGTGCTGGTGCCCGCCGTGGCCAGGGCCTTTGGCAAGGCCTCCGGTGCCTGCCTGCTGAGCGCCATCGTGGTGCTGGCGGTGATGATCCTGCCCAGCATCGTGTCGGTGTCGGTCACAGCGCTCAACGCTGTGCCGCCGGAGTATGAGCAGGGCAGCCTGGCTCTGGGCGCAACGGATGTCGAGACCTGGTTCAAGGTCAGCGTCCCAGCTGCCAGGAGCGGCATTGCCGCCGGTATCGTGCTGGGTATCGGCCGCGCCATCGGCGAGGCTATGGCCGTGATGATGGTGGCTGGCAACAGCCCCAACATGCCGGACAGCCTGTTCCGCAGCGTCACCTTCCTGACCACCGCCATTGCCAAGGAGATGAGCTACGCCAGCGGCCTGCAGAAACAGGCGCTGTTCAGCATTGCGCTGGTGCTGTTTGTCTTTATCATGGGCATCAATATCCTGCTCAATGTTGTGCTGAAGGGAGGAAAGCGCGATGAATAACAGTGCTTCTGCCTCCCGCCGCACCTGGAACCGCGTGATGAACGCTCTGGTCCGGGCCTCGGCTGTGCTGGTCATCGTACTGGTGGCGGGCATTCTGGGCATGGTGCTGGTGCGCGGCATCCCGCACATCAGCTGGAAATTCCTGACCACTACCGCCAGTGTGCTCAAGGGCACGGACGGCATCCTGCCTGCGATCCTCAACACGCTGTATGTCATTCTGCTGACGCTTCTGATCGTACTGCCGCTGGGTGTGGGCGCGGCTGTTTACCTGACCGAGTACGCCCAGAACCGCAAGGTCATTTCGGTGATCGAGTTCACCAACGAGACGCTGGCGGGCATCCCCAGTATCATTTACGGTCTGGTGGGGATGCTGGTGTTCGCCCAGACGCTGGGCTTCCAGACCTGCCTGCTCTCCGGCAGCCTGACGCTGGTGATCATGAACCTGCCCACCATCATCCGCACCACCCAGGAATCCCTGAAAACGGTGCCCCAGGGCTACCGTGAGGGCGCGCTGGGTCTGGGTGCGGGCAAGTGGCACATCATCTGCACCATTGTGCTGCCCTGCAGCATCGACGGCATCGTGACCGGCTGCATCCTGGCAGTGGGCCGCATCGTGGGCGAAAGCGCCGCGCTGCTCTTCACCGCCGGTGCCGCCGAGGTCATTGCCAACGGCGTGATCAAGGCCTACACCTCCAACGGTGCCACCCTGTCGGTGCTGCTCTACCTCCGTGCCTTTGAGGACGGCGATTTCGATTCCGCCTGGGCCATCGGTGCAGTGCTGCTGGTGTTGGTGCTTGCCATCAATCTGGCAGCCCGGCTGGCCAAAACCAAACTGAAACAGAAGCAGTAAATAACTCCCTCCGTCATCGCTGCGCGATGCCACCTCCCTCACGGAGGGAGGCTTATCCTGCCCGCAACGCAAAAGGCTCCCTCTCAGAGGGAGCTGGCGCGGCATAGCCGCGACTGAGGGAGTCAATACAAGAGGAAAACTATGGAAAACGTATCACCCATTATCACAGCCAAAAACCTGAACCTCTGGTACGGGGATTTCAAGGCGCTGAAAGATATTTCGCTGGACATGGGCGAGCGGGAGATCACGGCCCTCATCGGCCCCTCCGGCTGCGGCAAGTCCACCTTCCTGAAGACCCTGAACCGGATGAACGACCTTGTGCCCGGGGTCCGCATCGAGGGCGATGTCCGCCTGAAAGGGCAGGATATCTTTGCCCGCGAGATGCAGCCCACCGAGCTGCGCCGCCGGGTGGGCATGGTGTTCCAGAAGGCCAACCCTTTCCCCATGAGCATCTACGATAACATCACCTACGGCCCCAGGCTGCACGGTGTGCACAACAAGGCAGAGCTGGACGAGCTGGTGGAAAGCTCCCTGCAGGGTGCCGCCCTCTGGAACGAGGTCAAGGACCGCCTGAAAAAGAGTGCCCTGGGCCTTTCCGGCGGCCAGCAGCAGCGCCTGTGCATTGCCCGCGCCCTGGCTGTCAAGCCCGAAGTCCTGCTGATGGATGAGCCCACCAGCGCTCTGGACCCCGGCTCCACCATGAAGGTGGAGGAGCTGATGAGCGAGCTGAAAAAGAACTACACCGTGGTCATCGTGACCCATAACATGCAGCAGGCAGCCCGTATCAGCGACCGCACCGCCTTCTTCCTGCTGGGCGAGCTGGTGGAAGCCGGCCCGACGGCGCAGATCTTCAGCACCCCGCAGGATAAGCGCACTGAGGATTACATTTCGGGCCGGTTCGGCTAAGGAGAAAAACGCAATGAGCAACCGTACACAATACGAAAACGACCTTGCCGCCCTGAAAACGGCCCTGGCCGAGATGGGTCAGAACGCTGCCGATGCCGTGGAAGCTGCAATGGAAGCCCTCTGCACCGCCGATGCCGAGGCTGCCGCCGCCGTGGTGCAGGGCGATGGCCGCATCAACAACATGGAGCGGGACATTGAGCACCGCTGCATGACCCTGCTGCTCCGCCAGCAGCCGGTGGCAGGTGACCTGCGCCGCATCTCCACCGCCATGAAGGTGGTCACGGATGTGGAGCGCATCGGCGACCATGCCTCCGATATTGCGGAGATCATCCCTCATCTGGTCACTGTCCGCAAGGAGGGCGACCCTGCTGTGAGCCAGGCCATCAGGATGGGCCAGAAGGCGCACAAGATGATCCTGGATGCCCTGAATGCCCTGATCTCTGAGAATGAGCAGGCCGCCCTCAGGGTCATTGCCGCCGACGATGAGGTGGACTATGATTTCAACGCCATCAAGCATACGCTGGCGCAGGAGATCGCCGCCGACCCCGGCAAGGTGGATGCCGCCCTGGATCTGCTCATGGTCATCAAGTACCTGGAGCGCATCGGCGACCACGCCGTGAATCTGGCCGAGTGGGTGGAGTTCGTCCGCAGCGGGCGTTATCATAACGAAAATATGTTCTGATCTTTTGTTTCTGTAAAAATTTGAGCTATTTGCAATTATTTCTGTGCCCCGCCCGTATTATAGGCAGAAAGGCTTCCCCAGAAAGCCTGATGAACTGGCTGCGGCGGGTGTCCGGCATCCCCCTGTCCCCGCCCGCCGCTGCCGCAACGGAGGGTTTTAACGCTATGGTACAGACCAAGAATTTCCCGCTGGAAACGCGCGGCGAGGCGGTCAGCCGCGAAGCGCTGGTCCAGGCGGCATTACAGGAGATCACCCAGAATTACCGCGAAGCAAGCCTTTCCAATGTGGCCCGCAGCTACGGCGTTTCGCTGGCGTATGTCAGCGAGTGCGTCCGGGCCCAGACCGGAAAGACCTATAAGGAGCTGCTGCAGAAGCACCGGATGGAGACCGCCGCCCGCCTGCTGCGCCGCAGCGACCTGAACATCCAGCAGATCATCACCCAGGTGGGCTACGAGAACACCAGCTACTTCTACCGCCTGTTCCATGAGCGGTATGGCCAGAGCCCCCGGGAGTACCGCCGGGCACGCAGCCAGCGCACATAAGCGCATCAGTGAACGACCCTCTCCGCCTTTGCAGCAGGCTTTGACGGAGAGGGCCGTTTTGTGTTATATTAAAGCAGAACGATCAGGGCGGGCAGCGGCCTGCCGGAAGAGAGGTTGGATGAAGATGTTTCGTGGAGCAAGACGTGCAGATCTGGATGCGATCCTGAAAATTTATGCCCGCGCCCGGCAGGCGATGGCGGATTCCGGCAACCCCACCCAGTGGGGAGATCATTTCCCGCCGCAGGAGCTGCTGGAAGAGGACATTGATTCCAACCGGCTGTTCCTCTACCTTGTAAACGGCGAGCTGGAGGGCGTGTTTGCCTTCATCCTTGGCCCGGACCCCACCTATGCCCGGATCGAGGATGGCAAGTGGCTGAACGATACCCTGCCCTACGGCACCATCCACCGGCTGGCTTCGGCGGGCAGGCACCCCGGCGTTGCCGCTGCTGTGATCACCTGGTGTCTGGAGCACTGCGAGAGCCTGCGGGCCGACACCCACGCTGACAACAAGATCATGCAGCACCTGCTGGAAGAAAACGGCTTTACCAAGTGCGGCATCATCCATGTGGAGGACGGCACGCCCCGCATTGCCTACCAGAAAATGTCCCTTACCCTGCCTTTGCGCCGGGATTGAACCGCAAAAATGCGCCGCCCCACTGGAAACGATGGAGCGGCGCTGTTTTTATATCGGTTTGTCAAGAGCTCTCCCTTTGGGAGAGCTGTCGAGCAAAGCGAGACTGAGAGGGTGAGCCCGCTTTCAGGAAATCGGATCTGTCATCTGACTTTCAAGCGTGGGTTCGACCACCGCATCTTCTTCCGGCGTGGGCTGGAAATACTTCTCGTACAGCTCCATGCCGATGCGGTAGCCCTGCCACACGATGACTGCTGTGCCTGCACCGGCCACGCCGATGATGGCGGCAGTGCCCAGAATGCTGGGCTCACTCTCGATGGTGGCATCCCGGTACTGGGCCTCCACGGTGACGGTGCTGTCCTTGGCCACGGTGCCCGCCGGGATGGTAAAGCTCTCCTGGTTGTAGGCGACCGCCGGGTTGCCCAGCAGGCTGGCTTCATCCATGGCCCACAGGTCGAACACCATGCCCTCGGGCACGGCGCTCTGGTTCAGCGTCACCTTGACCTCGGCATCCACCGGCACGCTGGCGCTGGTCATGGCTTCGCCGCCGTTGTAGGTGAACGTGCCGCCTTTTACCGTCAGGGTGTAGGTGGGGGCTTCGGGTTCGGGCTCGGGTTTGGGTTCGGGCTTCGGGTCGGGAACAACAATTTTGGTCGAGTTCAACTCCACATCGCTGTCGGGCATCTCAAAGCGTACCACTTTTTTGTTGGTTTCACCGTTCGGGTAACTGCTGTGGAATGCCTCGCCGATTTCCTGACCGTTGATATTCGTAATATCTACATTGGATTCTACGGTGAGGACGGTGCCTGCATAAGAATACAGATCCCATGCGGTGCCCTGCACCAAATTATCGGCGGTCTTATCGTAAACAAGAGGGAACGTATCGTTTACCTTCACGATGGCTCCATCTTTTACGGTAACAGAGCGATAATTTCCACTCAGCACGGTTCCCTGGGTGAGAATGCTGTCTTTTCCGTTGAATGCGCCGCCGGTTATCGTTCCGTCATTATAAAGCAAACCAGCCGCAAATGTGCCGCCCTCGATTTTATGCGTTTTAGTGGGATCGCCATTAGGCCAACCATTTGCTACGGCATTATGGAAAACACCATCTTCAATGATACTGCCCTCATTGAGGATGCCGCAATTTACGGAACGCAAATTTTCGCCCTTCTTGTTAACAGGGTCAGTGTAGAGGAAATTATAGTTGCCGCTTTCCAGATATACGTTGTCGGTGTCGCCGTTTAACGCCTGGGAATGCCAACCGTTGCCAAAGTAGGTATGATGGTTTCCATCAGATATGCGTGCAAGGCCAGTTGTGATTGGTGTGCCATCATCAGCCATTTTAAGGGTGGAATAAGTCCCTTGGTTGAGGACGATATTTGTGTTCTCTTCGATATATCTATGATATTCAAGCCATCCAACATTGAGAAGAATGGTGGAAAGGTCACCTTGAGTAGGATAAACAACATCATCATATATTGCCTTGAGATTGATATCCCGGATGGGTTCACTGGCGGTAATGGTATTATTCCCGGTCTTGACTACATAAAGTGTGTTGCCCCAGTCGCCGGACGCAAGACCATTGACTGCTGTGATAGAACCGGTTCCGTTCAGGGTGACTTTTTTGAATGTATCAGTTGTATCAGTGCCTGCACCTTCAACGGTGGGCTCGTTTTTGAACGCGCCGCCGGTCAGCGTTGCACCGGATTCAACCACCAAATGGACATTCGGGTTCAGGGGGCGCAGTGCGTGTTCCTCACCGGAGAAATCATAACTGCCGCTTTCCAGCGTCAGCGTGTTATTGCTCGCATCAAAATTCCAGCCGTTGCCGCTGTATTTTTTGTTGCTGCCCATAGGGCCAACGGGGTAGCCGTTTTCGTCGATCACCAGCCGGGTCAGCATGCTCAGGGTAACGGTGTCTGTACCAGTGGATGGTGCGGTGAAAGTGACAAAAAAACTATCAGAGGGTGCATGGTCAGTAGAATAGCTTGCACTTGGTGCCCAATCTTTTAACAAACAAGGTGTGCCGTTTGTGTCTCCGAATGTAACATCAATAGGAAATAATATTGGTTGACTGATAGGGGAAAAAGTATATTCGATGGTGACACTGGTATCATGGTCGGAATTGGGAATAATATAACAGCCACCGTTGAGACCATTGATTGTTGCGCGGCTAATACCAGTGTTCTGGAGGTTCACATTCAAGGTATAGCCTTTAGCAACATGGCCACCCTCTGGCTTTTTACGAAAAATGCCGCCATTTATGGTGCCATTGTTGGTAACGGATATAAACGTGCCATTTTCAATCGTGCCACTGGATTCATTGGATATGGCATGGAGAAATTTTCCACCAGTGATAGAACCATGATTTATGATGGAAGAGGAAGAAGAAAAAAAATAACCGCCACTGATTTTTCCGTTATTTATCACAGCGTTGTCGAAATTTCCCCTAACAATGGTTGCATTTCCTCCAATCGTGAGTTTACATTTGGTGACATTTCCATAGCCGGAAATAATTGAAAAAAAATCATATTCTGTCGGGCTGTCAGGATGCAGGTCAAGCGTTTGTGTAGAACCGTCATAGCTCCAGCCATCACCAGAACAATCTTCATCATGGTTTTTACCGGAACCGACAGGATAGCCATCTACAATTTTTAATTGGCCGTCTTTCTCCGCCCACGCTGTGATTGCCGACACAGGCAGGAGCGTTACCGCCATGCACAGCGCCACCAGAAGGCTGATAAGTCGTTTCTTCATAGGGGGTCCCTCACTTTCTTTGGGCCGGAAGTGGAGCTCCGGCAAAAATGGATGCTCTTACTTCCTTAAATACACGCCGCGCGAAATCCTTTCACCTTTTTTCAAAAAAATTTGAAAAAAAAAAAAAAAACGAACTGCAAAACAGTCCGTTTTCGGGTCATCTTTCGTAATGTGTCCAAAGGCTTAAAATCTTGATGGTTTGCTCTTCTTCAAAAACATCATACACAAGGCGGTGCTGTACGTTGATGCGCCTGCTGTACGAGCCGTTCAAATCGCCCACCAGCTTTTCATAGGGCGGCGGGTTCTGGAACGGATTTTCTTTTATAACGGAGATCAGCGCCTTCGCCTTTTCGTCAAGATGGGCGGATTTCAGCTTTGGAATGTCCTTGAGCGCGGTTTTCGCATAAACAATCTTGTACATTTACCACTCCACAGCCGATTCGTCAACACAATCTTCCAGCGGTTCGGCCTTGGCCGCCATGAGCTTTTCCCGCATTCCCGGCACGGAGACGAGATAAAGCGTT
>OGYK01001319.1_pt1 | contig 18356 bp, 18 predicted proteins | sample 1576501 | NCBI WGS metagenome assembly OGYK01 (sample SAMEA3541530, study PRJEB24748) | human gut metagenome | biome: human gut; feature: human-associated habitat; material: faeces | place: China | collected 2012
TACACGCCGCCGCAAAAAACGGATTGCACTTGATTTGCCGCCTGCGGGCGGCAAACTCTGCGAGGCTTTTTCGACAAGCTGAGCCCCCGGCGAAAGCCGGGGGCTGTTCTGCTTGCCGAAAGCGCGGTTGATGCTTTTCCCTCTCAGTCGGCTGCGCCGACAGCTCTCCCGAAGGGAGAGCCAAGACTGACGAAGAATGCAGAAATCCCCCGCCCCGACCCGCTGAGGGCAGCGGACCCTACGAAATGTCTGCCGATGATGGCAGCACCGTCGTGCCTGTTCGGCTGGCGGCTTTTCTGAAAAGCAAAAAAACTCCCCTCCGGTGTGAGCCGGAGGGGAGCATTTTGCTTACAGATGGTTGACGAAGCTACTGTTGACGCTGACGGTGCGGCCAATCTCGGAGGATTTGATGCTGCCGAAGATGGCTCGCATGGTGGACAGAGCCTCCTTGCCGGAGACCTCCGGCTCCCGGTTCTGCTCCAGGGCGTCCACAAACTCGTCGATGACGCCGGAATTGGTCTCCGGCGGGATGTTGTAGGTGGTGCTGGTGCCGTCCAGATTCCGGACCTCGATGGGGGCGGCGGGATTGTTGTTGTTATAGATCAGCATGATGCCCTTGGTGCCGTACAGGCAGGTGGACTGGCACTCGTGGCCGTACACCGTCCAGCTGGCGGCCAGGGTGCCCACTGCGCCGCCGCTCATGCGCAGGATACACAGGGCATTGTCGTCCACGGTGATGGGCGCGCCGGTGGCAGTGTGCTTGTTCAGGGTCATGACCTTGGCGGTGGTCTCGATGACCTTCTGGCCGGTGAGGTATTGCAGCAGGTCCACCTTGTGGATGCCCAGGTCCGACAGAGCGCCCATGGCGGCCTTCTGCTTGTCGAAGAACCAGGTGCTCCCGGCCTCCATGGACCAGTTCTCCGGGCCGGCGTTGCCCATGGTGGCCCGGAAGGTGATGATGTCGCCGATGATGCCGCCGTCCAGCAGCTCCTTGGCCTTGCGGTGGACGGGGTCGAAGCGCATGTTGTGGCCGATCATCAGGTGCTTGCCGTTGCGCTCGGCGGCGGCCACCATGGACTCGCACTCCGCCAGGGTCACGGCCATGGGCTTTTCGCACAGGACGTGCTTCCCGGCGTACAGGGCGTAGGTGGTGATTTCCGCATGGCTGCGGTTCTCCACGCAGATGGACACGGCGTCGATGCTGGGGTCGTTGAGCAGGTCAAAATAGGAATCGTAGACCTTGCCGCCGTATTGGGCGGCCATCTCCTGGGCACGCTGGGTGTTCAAATCGTAGTAGCCCGCCAGCTCCACATGGGGGTTGGCGGCATATTCCGGCAGATGGCGCACCTGCGCGATCTTGCCGCAGCCGATGATACCGATTCTGATCATAATGATTCCTCCTATCCGTAATAAGCCGGCTTTCCCTCACCGGCGGGCGTTCAAGAACATTATAGCAAATTTTTTCACAATATGGAACACTTTTTTTATCCCGCCGCAGTGATTTTTTCCGAAATTCCCGGGCGGCGGCGGCAAACGGGTTGCAATCGGCGGCAAAAGGCGGTAAACTGTTAGGTGCTCCGAAAGAAGGGAGGAGACAGATATGGTATCTATTGTTGAGGTGACCACCAAGGCGCAGCTGCGCCGGTTTGTGGAATATCCCATGGAATTATACAAGGACGTGCCCCAGTACATCCCGGGCACCTATGACGACGACCTGGAGGACTGGGACAAGAAAAAGAACCCCGCCTTCGAATATTGCCAGGCCCGGTGCTGGCTGGCCATGCGGGACGGAGAGATCGTGGGCCGCATCGGCGCCATCCTCAGCCGCAAGGCCAACGAGAAGTGGCACACCAACCGCCTGCGGTTTACCCAGGTGGACTTCATCGACGACTACCAGGTGTCCCGGGCGCTGTTTGCCACGGTGGAGGACTGGGCCCGGCAGCTGGGCTGCACCCAGATCCACGGCCCCCTGGGCTTCACGGACCTGGACCGGGAGGGCCTGCTGGTGGAGGGCTTCGACCGCCGCAGCTGTTTCTTTACTTACTATAACCACCCCTATTACAAGGATCATCTGGAGGCCCTGGGCTATGCCAAGGATGTGGACTGGATCGAGGAGCTGATCACCGCCCCCACCGACGAGGCGGTGCTGCAGCGGTGGGAAAAGCTCAGCAACTATGTGCTCAAGCGGCAGAAGCTCCATGTGAAGAAGGCCCGGACCCGGCTGGACTATCCCGGCCTGGTGCGGCAGGTGTTCCAGCTGGTGAACACGGCCTATTCCCCGCTGTATGGCACGGTGGAGCTGTCCGAGGCGCAGATCAAGCGCTATGCCGGGAAGTTCGCCCCGCTGATCAACCCACAGCTCACCTGCTTCGTCATGAACGAGGAAAATGAGATGGTGGCCTTCGGTGTGGCGGCTCCCAGCATCGCCGAGGCCCTGCGCAAGCACAAGGGCAGGCTCTTCCCCACCGGATGGGTGGACCTGCTGAAGGCCTTCCGGAAGAACGACACCGTGGACCTGCTGCTGATCGCCGTGCGGCCGGACCTGCAGAGCAAGGGCGTCAACGCCGTGGTCATCAGCCAGGTGATGCGGGGTGCCTTTGACATGGGCATCCGCTGGGCCGAGACCGGCCCCATGCTGGAGATGAACCAGAAGGTCCAGACCCAGTGGCAGGGCTTCCCCCTGGAGCAGCACAAGCGCCGCCGGTGCTTCATCAAGGACCTGGCCCCGGCGGCCCAGCAGGCCGCCCCCAAGGAAATGGCCGGGGTATAACACATCACCTGGGATGGGAGGAACATCATATGATTCGCATTGGAATTGATCTGGGCGGCACCAACATCGCCGTGGGCGCGGTGGACGACGGCCACGCCATCGTCTCCCGGGTCAGCGTGCCCACCCTGGCCTACCGCCCGGCGGCGGAGGTGGTGGGGGATATGGGCGACGCCGTGGAGGCGGCCCTGGCCAAGGCCGGGCTGTCCATCGGCGACTGCCGCAGCATCGGCATCGGCTCGCCGGGTACCTGCAACTCCGCCGCGGGCGTGGTGGAGCGGGCCTATAACCTGGGCTGGGATCACGTTCCCGTGTGCCGGATGCTGGAGGAGCGGTTCCATGTGCCCTGCCGCCTCAGCAACGACGCCAACTGCGCGGCTCTTGCCGAGCAGGTGGCCGGGGCGGCGGTGGGCCACGACAACGTGGTGCTCATCACCCTGGGCACCGGCGTAGGCGGCGGCATCATCATCGGCGGGAAAATTTATGACGGTATGCGGGGGGCCGGGGCCGAGCTGGGCCACACCCTGCTGGTGCTGGACGGCGAGCCCTGCACCTGCGGCCGCCGGGGCTGCTGGGAGGCGTATTCCTCCGCCACGGCCCTGATCCGTCAGGCCCGGCAGGCGGCGGCGGAGCATCCGGAGTCCCTGCTGGCGGGGGCGGAGGAGATCACCGGAAAGACCGTGTTTGACGCGGCGGACCGGGGAGACGAGACCGCCAACGCCGTGGTGGACCGCTTCTGCGACTATCTGGGGGCGGGAGTGACCAACATCGTCAACGCCCTGGCTCCGGAGGTGATCCTCATCGGCGGCGGCATCAGCCGACAGGGGGAGCGCCTGCTGGCCCCGGTGCGCCGGTATGTGGAGAAAAACTGCTTCGGCGGTAAGGATGGGGCCATCCCCATCATCGCCGCGGCCCGGCTGGGCAACGATGCCGGTATCATCGGCGCTGCCGCCCTGTAAAGTATGAAAAAAGACAGACAGCGAGGCTGTGAGGCCCGCTGCCTGTCTTTTTTATCGGATTTTTTCCAGGCGCTGCTGGCGGTCCATGTCCCGCAGGACCCCCAGCACCAGGGGCACCGTCAGGGCGAAGGCGCACACGTCCGACACCGGCTGGGCCAGCTGCACCCCCAGCTCCCCCCAGATATGGGGCAGGGCCAGCACCGTCGGGATGAAGAACAGCCCCTGCCGGGCTACCGCCAGCACCGAGGCCTGCCAAACCTTGTTGATGGTCTGGGTCAGCATGCTGGAGATGACGATGACGCCGCACAGCGGGAAGGCCAGGCACTGCAGGCGCAGGGCCCGGGCTCCGAAGGCGATGACCTCCGGGTCGTTGCGGAACACGGCGATGATCTGGGGAGCCAGGACCAGGCCCAGAACCGAAACCGCCGTCAGGAACACCGTGGACCACTTGACGCAGAAGCGGAAGCCCTCCTTCACCCGGTGATACAGCCCCGCGCCATAGTTGAAGCCGCACACCGGCTGGAATCCCTGGCCGAAGCCGATCATGGCGGAGCCGCCGAACATCATGATCCGCTGCACCACGCCCATGGCGGCGATGGCCGCGTCTCCATAGGTCCGGGCCGCCTGATTGAGGCAGATGGTAGCTACGCTGGCAAGACCCTGCCGGGCCAGAGACGGCAGACCGCCCTTGAAGAATGGATTAGCAAAGAAAAAAGGCAATAAATGAAGCATAAGTGAAAAGCGACAGAAGGTGCGAAAAGCATTTTCTGCTACCTCTTTCAACATTTAAAATGATAATGTAAAAGTAAGTGTTTGTTTAAGATAGTAATTTGAAAAAAGTTGATACTAAAAAAACGAAATACACAAAAACTACAAGAAAAACTGATAAAATAAAAAAAACGGAAAATAAGAGGTAGCTAAGAATGAAAAAAATTTTAATTATAGAAGATGATTTGGATATTCAAGAGCTGATACAGTTTTTTTTAGAGGATCAAGGGTATGAAGTGATTACGGCATCTGATGGAATAGATGGTATTGCGGTTTTTCTGAAAGAACAAATTGACTTGATACTGCTCGATATTTTACTTCCTAAAATGGATGGGTATGCAGTTTGTGAACTAATACGAAAAGAATCGGAAGTACCAATCATTATGATAAGTGCATTGGGAAGAGAAGAAGACCAGATAAAGGGATTTGAAATGCAAATAGATGACTATATCCCCAAGCCGATTTCTCTTCCAATTATGATAAAAAAAATAGAAGCTGTTCTGCGTAGATATGAAGGAGTAGATATAACAAAAGATCACGAGTTAAAATACAGAGAGATAATATTGATTGTAGGAAATTATCAAGTGAAAATAGGGAAAAAGTTAATTGATTTGACACAGAAAGAATATGAAATTTTGAAAGAATTGATTGAAAATCAGGGATGCGTGATAACAAGAGAGAGCTTTTTAAATCGTCTATGGAAATATGAATTTGAAGGTGAAGAACGTGCAGTTGACAATCATATCAAAAATTTGCGGAGAAAATTGGGAAAAGCAGGGGATTATATAAAAACGGTAAGAGGGGTGGGGTATCGAATTGATAAAGCTAATTAGAGAACATTTGTCTACAAAAATATTTATAATTACAGTATGCTTATTGATTACTGTTGGTAGTGCGATTTATGGAATGGTTGCATTGGGGATGTCACGGAGCTATTTTTTAGAGTTGGATAGAAGTTTGAGTAATCAGACGGAAAAAATGGTACTTCAATTATCGAATACTTCAGTGCAGGAAATAGATGGAATATTAAAAATGTTTGCATTGGAGCATGGGATTTCTATTGTCTTAAAAGATAGTGACGAAAAGGTACTTGGTATATATGGAGATATGGAATATTCACTGGCTCCTGGAACAGATGTAGAAGATATTCTGTTAGGCAGTGGGATAACGGAATCTTATTCCTGTAAGTTAACGAATGGAAAAACATATTGGATTCAAGTGTTTGGAAACAAGGAGAAAGTAAATATTGGACTGGAATCATTAAAAAGAATTTTACCTATGTTGGGGGCTATTACTTTTTTGGCAGCATTAGCTATTGCTGCTTTATACACAAAATATATTACGCGTTCAATTTTAAAGGTGAGTGAAGTTTCAAAAAAAATGGCAAATCTTGATTTTCGAGTTCGATATACAGAAGACCGGAGGGACGAGATTGGAATTTTGGGAGAAAATCTGAACGAACTTTCGGAAAAATTAGAGAGTGCTTTGGATGAATTGAAAGAAAAAAATACTGATTTAGAGAAAAGCATCAAACTTGAGCAGCAACTGGAACAACAACAAATGGCTTTTTTTTCAGCTGTTTCGCATGAATTAAAAACTCCGATTACAATTCTAAAAGGACAAATTCAGGGAATGTTATTAGAAGTAGGGGGATATAAAGACCGAGATAGATATTTAAAACGTTCTTTTGAAGTAGCTAATTCCATGGAGAATATGGTGCAGGAAATTCTGTATGTTTCAAAAATTAGAACATCGGGATTTGAGTTGAAATTGATAGATATACCACTTCACCAACTTGTTGAGAATGTGATTAAGGAACAGGAAGATATGGCTATTGATAGGGGATTACAGTTTCATATACGAATAGAAGAATCAACTTGGATACGGGCAGATGAAGCTCTTTTCACGAAGGTCATAAGTAATGTGGTAGGAAATGCAATTAAATATACGAATGAGGATGGAAATATATGGGTTGGAGTGTATAAAAGAGGTGAAGAAATAATTTTTTGGATTGAAAATGAAACGGAATCTATTGATGAGAAAGAAATTCCAAAATTATGTGATGCATTTTATCGTATTGATAAATCCAGAAATAAAAGAACTGGTGGAAGCGGCTTGGGATTATATATTACAAAAATGATTTTAGAACAGCATCAGTTTCCTTATTGTATTGAAAATACAGAAAAAGGCATAAAAGTGGAAATAAGATGTTATGAACCAACCAGAAGGCTGTTGTGACGGAAAATCACAACAGCCTTTTTATACATATAAAATACATAAAAAAAACGGGAAAATCATACATTCAATTTTTATAATATAAAGAAAAAATATGTAATGGAGGATTTTTTATAAATGAAGAAAAAAATATGTATAGTATTATGTTTGGGTTGTATAGGAACCGTATCAGTTGTTGGGTGCAGCAATAAAAATTTTGATTCAAAAGTAACAGGGGATAATCAGACAACTACCGAGAATGTATCTGATATACTGAATGATCAAGAGAAAAAAGAAGGCGGTTACGAGAACGAGTCAAGTAGTAATGCTGATGACAAAGAGAACTCAGCGGACGATTCAGAAGTGTTGGCAAATGCAGATTTGCGTGGAGCTGTTTTGGAATTTTCAGACACAGGATGTAATATCAGCATAGGGACGCAGACGGATGATGCAGAAATGGTTCCTGCTCCGGGAGCGGTTGTTGAAGAAATGAATCAGGTGAAAATAGTATATGGAGAAAATACCTATTTTCAGATTTCTCATTCAACGATGACGGGTATTACGCTTGAGGATTGCCGGAAAGAAGAAGTGAAAAAGCAGTCAATGCTCTATCTGTATGGGGATTACCAGGAGGATGGTACGTTTTTGGCTAAAAGGGTAATTATTGACCGATTTGAAAAGGAAGGAGAATGGGAATGAATTTTGCAGAAAGAGCATTCCGCTACCTTTTCAGGAAAAAAGGAAAAGCGATTATCTTGTTTTGGGTATTGCTTATTACCGAAACAATGATTTTATCTACTGTCACTATATTACGGGCATCCGAAGTAGCAAGAATTGAACTATTAGGGAAATCAAAAGCGAAATTGTTGATCGAACGGGAAAAAGCGGAGGAATTGTTTACGGATGATGAATACAAAAAACTTGAGAAACTGGAAAATGTGAAGGCGGTAAATCGAGTAGCAGAAGTGCAGTTATATCCAATGGATTTTAAAATTATAACGAAAAGTGAGAGTGTTGATGCAGACAACCAAAAATTGCGCATAATGGCCTACGATAGCCTTGAAGATGATGGCCCATTTGCTGACGGGCAAATTCATCTGACGAAAGGAAAATATCCTCGCAAAGAAGGTGAAATAGTAGTAAATCAGTTTCTTGCAGAAGTAAATCAATGGGAAATAGGGGAAACTGTTTGTTTCAAATCTCATTCAGGTGAACAATCACAGGCAAGCATATCAGGAATCTATATTTCGGGTATAGAAGAAAAGCAAGGGAAGGAACCATTAGCAGTAAACAGAATTGAAAATACAATTTATGGAAAACCCGAGTTCGTATGTCATTTACAAGAAACGTGCGGATATGAAAACTTAATCGTATATGTAGATAATCCAGAGCAGTTGAGCAGAACACAGCTAGAAGTAACACGCATTTTGAAAAACTATAGAGTGATGAAAGCAGATAACCTGTTTCAGAAAATGGAAATTCCGCTCTTACAAGTTGTTAGGGTTGTAAAAATGATGTTGGGATTATCGGTTGTATCGTCTGTACTTGTAATAACATTGCTTTTGTCTATGTGGATGAGAGCCAGAAAGAAAGAAATAGCAATTTATGTGAGTCTTGGAAAAACAAAAGTAGATTTGTTTATGCAGATTATTTTGGAATGCTTTTCAGTATTTGGATTTTCTACAATAATAGCTCTTTATACTGGAGATAAGATGCTGATAGTATTGGAAAAGTTTTTAGATTGGAAAAGTATTGGGGCTTTTACATCTATGCAAATATATGCACAAAATAAAGATATATGTTATCTCATATTATCAGGAACAATAATTTTATTGCTTTCTATTTCTATTTCACTTTTTCCAATATTATGTACAAAGCCAAAAAAAATTTTAGCAGAAATGGAGGGATAACATGAATGTTTTACAAAGAGGAGTACGTTCAGTGTTAAGAAAACCGATAAAAAGTATTATTCTATTGTTTATTGTAATTGTTATGAGTGGCCTATTTTTAGGTGCTATGGCAAGCCGTTCAGCAAGTATTTATACACAAGACGCTACAAGACAGGCAATAGGGGCTACCTTTCGCATAGAAGGAAATGAGGAGAATAGGAGAAAGCGATTAGATCAGGCAATGGATGTACTGGGTGATCGGGAGGGCAGTTATGGAGGAGTTACTCATAAATGGTTAGAAAATGGGGCGGATATGGTAGTTACAGATAACTCATTTGAGACGGTTAAGGAAGATGATGTAAAAAAAATAGCTCAGGTGGAGGGGATTGAGGAATATAATTTGATAACAATAGCAACTGTTGTGAATCCGGTCAATTTTTCGAGAATAGAAGATTCAGATATGGATCAAAGTACGGATGTAGGCGGTGTCAACCTACGAGGTAATCGCATAATGGAAATGGATATGGACGTATCTGCAGGTAAGATTTCACTGATTGAAGGAAGAATGATTGAAAAAGATGACAGGGATGTTTGTGTCATCTCGAAAGAATTGGCAGAACTAAACCATTTAAAAACTGGGAACTTATTAAAGTTTAATGATTACCATGACAAAGAACATTCCACAATATACAGTGCCGAGATTATCGGAATTTATGAAACAAAGCAAGAACGAAAATCTATTATGTATGGGGATTCTTATCGTCCAGAAAATACAATATTTACGGATATGAGTTTCCCGGAAAAACCATCCGGAAATGAAGGAAATCCTTTCTATCAGTATGCTATATTCAAAGTCCAAAATGCAGGGAAGTACGATCAAGTTAAAAAGTCTGTACAGAAAGCGAATATAGATTGGTCACGATATGACTTAATTGATAATAATGGAAATATTAAAAATATGACAGAAAATTTTGGGCAGATGGATCAGATGAGTATGGGATTATTACTAATAGTTTCAGTGTCAGGTCTTGTGATTTTAGTTTTAGTTTTTCTGTTTTGGATAAAAAATCGTACGCAAGAAATAGGAATTATGATGTCACTTGGAAAGTGCAAATTTGAAATATGGGTACAGTTTTTATGGGAAGCAGTAATGATAAGTATTATAGGGATGTTGTTATCCTTTGCAATTTCCCCAATTATTGCAGAGACTTCAGCTTCATATTTAGCGAAAGAAACGCAGACCTTAAGGTTAGAACAGCAGGAACAGGAAAATACTGGTACCTATATAGATGGATATATTGCACCGGATTTAAAAATACAAGATGTGGAGGTTCATATAACGAAAGAAATGGTTCTGATGGATATTGGGATGATATCAGGTATTTTGATTATTGCAGTATTAGTAGCAGGAATCACGATAATGAAGAAAAGGCCGAAGCAGATATTAAGTGAAATGAGCTGAATAACGGGGTAGGAGGTTATAGAAATGAGTAAAAATGCAGGAAACATTGTTCTTGAGGCAAAGAATGTTGTCTATTACTATAAGGCGAATAAAGGCAAAAAAGTTTTAGATGATATATCATATGGCTTTGAGATAGGAAAAATGTATGCCATTTTGGGACCAAGTGGTTCCGGTAAGACAACTTTTTTATCGCTTTTGGCAGGTTTGGATTCTCCGACGGATGGGGGAATTTATTATGAAGGGGTAAATATAAGAAAAAAAGGACTACACAACTATCGAAAGAAAAATATGTCATTGGTTTTTCAGAATTATAATCTGATAGATTATTTGAATCCAGAAGAAAATGTGATGCTGGGTGGAAAGAAAGACATAGAGAAAATTTTGGAAGCGGTTGGAATACCGAGGGAAGACTGGAAACGGCAGGTCTTACAGTTATCAGGAGGACAGCAGCAGCGAGTGGCTATTGCAAGAGCATTAGCAAGTCCTGCGAAGGTATTGCTTGCAGATGAACCTACAGGAAATCTGGATGAAGAAATTGCAGACGAAATTATTAAGATATTGATGAAAAGTGCGCATGAAATGGGAAAAAGTGTAATTGTCGTAACACATAGCAAAAAAATAGCTGATGCTGCAGATGTGGTACTTAAAATCCATGAGGGGAAATTGTATCATTTGGTTTAAGTGAATGTAAAGTTATAGTGTTTTATAGCATGAAATAATATGAGGTGAGCTGTATAGGAAAAATTTTATTGCTATCTTTTGATGGAGATGAAGAAAATTTAATAGAATCTGTTATTTCCATTTTGGATGCTGGTAGAGAAAAATTTATATTTCAAAAAATGAATCTAAAATCGAACTTACAACACAAGGGAATAATGCTTGACTTAGAGCGACGAGAGGTTATGCGGAATAATGATAAAATTGCCTTGACTTATACAGAGTTTGAAATCCTCCAGCTTCTCGCTCAAAATCCCGGCAGGGTATTCAGTAAAGAACAGATTTATGATATGGTCTGGCAGGAACCGTATTCCGGTGATTACAACATTGTGATGAGCCATATCAGCCATATTCGGGAAAAAATAGAGGATGATCCGAGTCATCCGGTCTATATTCAGACTGTGTGGGGAGTTGGTTATAAGTTTAATGAAAAAATGTGTGAATAATTAAATCAGATCCAGTGTTGTGTGACTGTCAAAAAATGATAGATATTTCTGATGGTTCGTGGTATGATAAAGACAGAAACATGAGTGCTATTTTAAGAAAGGGTGATGGTTATGGCATTGGCACAGGCAACGAAATCCCGTGAAACAACTTATACGATCAACGATGCAATGGATGTCCTTCTGTCAAAGCTGGATGAAGCCATTGACGATATGGAAAATGGCAGAGTGCAGACAGTGGAAGAAGCATGGGCAGAAATTGATGCAGTATAAGGGGTACGGATGGAAAACAAAAAATACAAAGTTGTCATTGCCCAGAGCGGCAAGCTGGATGTGAAAGAAAAAAAGAAATATATCCTTCAGCAATTTAAGTACCGGGAATATGCAGAAAACTTTTCCAAAAAGATTAAAAAAGCGGTTCTTGCACTTGATACACTTCCGACCGGGTATAATACAACAGGCTTCCGGTATCGTGGTTATGATATTTACATGAAACCGTGTGAATCCTATCTGCTGTTTTATACTGTGGATGAAGCAGTGAAAACAGTTACAGTTCTGCGTGTCATGCAGGATGGAATGGACTGGCAGTATATCATCAATCGGTGGCTGCGGGAAAACGCATAGGATATACAAAAAGATTATAGTGACAGGCAGTATTCAAACAGATTGGGTACCGCCTGTTTTTATGTCCGCTGAAAACAGATGGACAGCAGAAGAAAAATATTAGAAAATAACGGACAGATTGTGAAATTTAAAAGAGAAAAAACTTTTTCAAAAATATTCAAAAATATTGGAACATTTTAATGGGACTTCTGCCATGTATCAGTAGGGGGGTGATTTTGGATGAAAGATGTAAAAGAACAGAAGCAGAATGACAATGGAGAAATCATTGAAATGAAGCAGGGACAGGTGATAAAAATTCCAAAGAACAGCGGCAAAGCATGGCTGACATTATTTTATAGTCTGCCGCAGGAGTTTGTCAGCAAACGTCCTGTTTATCTGAACTTCCCACGCTGCCCTTATGAGGTGCTGCGGACGGATAAATATGACAGTATGATAAACAATGATACATTTCTGGAACTGGTATGGGATTGTGTGGCATGGAGCGCATGGCAGTATTTTGAAGTTCCATATCAAAAAGGCGGCTACCGGGAGATACCCGGCAGTGCGGCGCAGTATTCCGGGGACTTTCCGTTGTGGCGGCTCTCTTACTCTATGCTTCCGCTCCTGCGTGACAAATTTGAGGTCAGCGGATTTTCTTTCCAGCAGCTTTACAACGTGCCGGAGGGAACGGAACTTCCGTGGCTTACTTATCAGCAGTTTGGCAACCTGATCGGTACCCTCGTGCCGGAAATTATACAGGAACAGAACTGGCAGCCTATGATCGATGAAATCTGGAACAACCGAACCATTGAGGACTTCGATAAAAGGGGAAGTCAGGTAAAACTGGACTTCATGCGTTCGTGGGAACACAGCCGTTCCAGGAAAAAGGCGGTATCCATAGAGCAGCTTGCAGAGGATGCAGAAGAAAATAGCATAGACTTTGATATTCCGGATACAAGGAGTGCGTTTGAAAATTCGGTGTTGTCAGAGCTTCAGATTGCGGAGTTTGCTGCAGGGCTTTCCGAACGTGATAAAAAGATTCTGGAAATGAAAATGAAGGGGCATAGGTTACAGGAGATTGCGGAAGCTGTAGGCTATAAGACACACGGTGCGGTGCTGAAAAGAATCCGCCATATTGCAGACTGTTATGAGGATTTTATCTCGGAAGAATATCAAAAATATCTGGAAACATTCTAATCCATCCATCCCATCGGCGGCTATCCTTACGATAGCTGCTTTCTTTTACCCATTTCCGGACAGGGGGTGATTTTTGTGGGGAAAGAATTATTTGAAACGCTGCCGGACGTGCTGGATGCAAAACTGCTGGCATCGGCCCTTTCTATTTCAAAGGCAGGAGCGTATCAGCTATTAAACCGTCCGGATTTTCCAACCTTGCAGGTGGGAGGGCGGAAACTTGTCACAAAGCAGAAGCTGGCTTTGTGGATGGAACAGCATACAAATAAAGCAAAACAGGCGGGAGCCGGAAAGGAGAAAAAAGCAGATGAAACTGACAAAGTATGAGCAGGAAACGATTATCAATTTTAATAATGATGAACAGGAAGCCAGTATTTATACAGCCAGCCCGCAGATGATGCGAAAACTGGATGCACTGGCTGCAGCTTATCCGGAGCATTACCAGGTGGTAGAGCAGACCGAAGTGAGTAAAACCTATTCCTGTGAAAAACACCTCATCAATCTTCGGAAACCGAGAAAGGTAAACGAGGAGCACAGCCAATGGGCAAGGCAGAGGATGCAGGAAATGAACCGCCATAAAAATGCGGGAAATTTATGAAAGAACCGCACACAGAGGTGACAGCTCTGTGTCAGGAAGAAAGCTGTCCGTGAAAATACGGAAATTAAGAAAAATAGAAAACCAAATGGCAGGAGAGCGGCTATGGACATGGAAAAGGTTCAGGCTGTTTTTTTATGCCATAAAATAAAAAATCAAACAGAAAAATGAGAAAAGGAGTATAAACACATGATAAAAAACAGGAATGAAACCAGTGCTGCAATGGATAAGGCACTGAAAAATCTGGAACAGGCAAAGGCAAGATATGAGGCAGAGCGCAAAAAGGAGAATGAGAAACGCAGGAAAGCACAGAACCATCATAAATATCTGATGGGCGGCATTGTTGCAAAGTATTTCCCGGAATGTTATCAGTATGAAGAAAAAGAACTGAATGTGATCTTGTCAGCGGCTCTTGCTTCGGCAGAGTGCAGGCAGGCGGTGGAAAACGTAAAAAGGATGGAGAAAAATGCGGATGAGATGGAAGATGAAAAAGACAGAAACGGCGGTCACGCCGATGAAACGAAGACAAAAGAAAACAGCGGCGGATACGCCAATTCAAAAGATTTTGCGGGTGGCAGTTTTTCGCAGGGAGTGTAAGCAGTATCTCCGGGAGTATGGGTTCACCCCAGTTATGGGGTGCGCACAGATAGACCACACTCCGTATGGTCTTGTGCGCTCTCCGAGGGCACCTGCGGTGGGCGTTGCCTGCCTTGCACCAGTCAAGAGGGGAAATAACCTTTCCCCTCCGTCCGCTGCGCTTCCTACCCCCTTGTATCCTTTGCATCTGCCCGTAACCCGGAAAACACACCCGGCTTTCGTCCATCTGCAAAGGCTTTTCTTGCAGCCCTCTATTTTACGGTAAGGGAGGAACTTTGTGAGTATGCGCACGAAATATGCCAGCACAAGGTTCAGCATTGTAAAGCGGAGCAAAGGGCAGTCGGCGGTAGATGCAGCTTCTTACATCAGCAGGAGTGTTCTTGTCAGCGAGTATGACGGGAAAACGTATCGCCCGAAATACCATGAAGATTTGGTGCATTGTGAAATCAATCTCCCGGAATATGCACCGGAGGAATGGCTGGACAGGGCAGTGCTGTGGAACTCTGTGGAGCTGAATGAGAAACAGAAAAATGCCCAGCTTTGCCGGACACTGAAAGCAGCACTTCCAAATGACTGGAGCTATGAGCTGGCAGAAGAAACGGTGCGGGATTATGTGCAGCGGAATTTTGTTTCCAAAGGGATGTGTGCGGACTGGGCAATCCATGATTCTGTTAATCAAAATGGCATCCATAACCTGCATTTCCATCTTATGCTCACCCTGCGCCCGGTGGAAGAAAACGGGAAGTGGGGAGCCAAGCAGAGAAAGGAATATATCCTTGATAAAGACGGCAATAAAATCCGCAATAAGTCCGGACGGGGATTTAAGAGCAGGGCGGTAGATGTGAATGACTGGAATGAAAAAGGTAATTCCCGGAAATGGAGAAAGGATTTGACGGACACCATCAATGTGGTGAATGACCGGATCGGACTGCCGGAGTACTGGGAACACCGTTCTTTTAAAGAGCTGGGACTGGAGCAGGAGCCGACCAGGCACTTAGGTCCGATTGCCAGTGCATTGGAGAGGAAAGGCATCCGTACCGAAAAAGGGGATGCGAACCGGGCAATCATGGAGCATAACCAGACGCTGCAAAGGGCAAGGATGTTCTATGATATTGCATGGAACAGTGTGAAAAATTTGGAGAAATGGGAACAGGAAAAAGCTGCGGAAGCTGCAAAGAATGCCGCAGAAAAGAAAGCAGGAAAAATGGCAGGAGACATCCCTGCGGCACAGGAAGGTGAAGCAGAACAGACGGCAGTTGGTTCGATACAGAAAGAAACTTCCGGTACAAAGGAAGTCAGCGTATTTGCAGCGATGAAAAATGAGGTTCTGGAAATGCTGGAATGTATTCTTGCAGCATTTGGAAGGCTTCATCTGCCGCTGATACAGGCACCGAATTTAAAAAAGGTAAGTAATCGTGCAGCACTGATGGATATTGAAAACGTGCGGAGGTTCGTGGAAGAAAAAGGCATTGACAGCTTTGAAGCACTGGAAACCTTTGCAGTACAGCAAGAAGCTTCCAAGAAAGAAGCAGAGGAAATCTGCAACAGAGATGGAAGGGAAATCCGGCGGTTAAAGGAACTGTCAGAGGCTTATGCCGCCTATGCTCCATACATTCCCATCCGTAATGAATATCTGCAGAAGAAAGGAATCGCACAGGCAGTTTATCACAGCCAGCATAAGAAAGAACTGGAAACGGCGAAAGAACTCCGTATTCCGGTCTATGAACTTCTTCGGGAAGGAGAAAAATTCACACCGAAAAAGTGGGAAGCACAGATCAAAGAGCTGACACAGGAATACGAGAAACAGTCCAGACGTTACGGCAGGAGTACCGTCAATCTTGCCTATGTGGAGTTGCTTCGTCATAACCGGAAGATAGATGAGCGGGAGCAGAAGAACAAAGACCAGTCCCAGAGCCGACAGCATGAAAAGATGGACAGGGGGCAGGAGCAAAAGAAGAAACGTCAGGAAATGGGACTTTAGATTTATACATCGTTAAGGAAAATCTGCCGGGATGTCCCCCGGCAGGCAGAAAGGAGATTGCAATGAGTAAAGATTGCAGGACTACGAAAAACAGAAACAATAGTTTGACATTTGGTGTGCTGGCAGGGATAATCCTCTGCCAGCATTGGTATTTATGGAGGGATTTTATGCAGAGAAAAGCAGGGAACCGCCGGAGAGAACCGATCCGCTATGTGGTGGAACATGTTTATTCCGGCAAGGAGAGCATGGAAAAGGTACTGACTGCCGTTAGTGAAGAAGCGGCGAAACAGAATGTAAAGGAGAAGCTGGAAAATCAGAAAAAGGTGGGATGAGAAAAGATGCAGATTTCACCGGAAAAATAAAATCAGCAGTTGCAGGAGGTGGCAGGAATCGCTATAATAAAGACAGCGTATTTCTGTCACTGGATATTGAAGAAACCACAGGAGGTCAATATGCAGACAACAGAAATCAGAGAAACATGGACAGCACTTTATGCAAGATTATCATTGGATGACGGCAACGTGGGCGAGAGCATGAGCATCCAGAGCCAGAAAGCGATCCTGACAAGAAAAGCAGAGGAACTGGGGATTTATAATTATCAGTTTTATGTAGACGATGGTTATTCCGGTACGAATTTCAACCGTCCGTCCTTTCAGCAGATGATAGCGGACATTGAAGCAGGAAAAGTTACCTGTGTGATCACGAAAGATCTTTCAAGGCTAGGTAGGAACTATCTGGAGAGTGGCGCTTATATCGAGGTATTTTTCCCAAAACATCAGGTACGGTATATCGCCGTCAATGACGGTGTGGATTCTGCAAACAGCGGGGAGATGGATATTACCCCGTTTAAGAACATTCTTAATGAGTTTTATTCAAGGGATGTTTCCAAAAAGGTGAAGTCAGGTAAATACATCCGGGCAAGCCAGGGAAAATTCATGGGAACACACGCACCATTCGGGTATCAGAAAGACCCGGAGGACAAAAACCACCTGATTGCCGATGAGGAAACCGCACCAACCGTCCGTTATATTTTCCAGCTTGCACTTCAGGGAATGGGAAACAATAAAATCGGGAAAATCCTTTATGAACAGAAAATCCCAAAGCCGGCATATTATAAGCCGGAATACTTCGGAAAGTTTCTGGTAAAAGAAGATGATGCCTATAACTGGAAACAGGAGACCATCATCCGGATTTTACGAAACCCGCTTTACAAAGGCTATTTCTGGGTGCAGAAATATGATAAGAAGCATTTCAAGCAGGAAACAAGGGGGTATATCCCCATGAGTGAGCGTACCATTATTCCCAGTGACCATGATGCACTTGTTGATGAACACACATGGGATACGGTGCAGGAAATCCTTGACCGTCATACGAAAGTCAAGCCCTGTACTTCCGGGTATGAGAATAAGTTCCGGGGCATTTTAAAATGTGCCGACTGCGGAAGTACCCTGATGGTGCATACCGATGGCAGGAATAAGGAGAAGCCAGTCATTGAACGGACTTTTTACCAGTGCCGCATTTACCGTGTGAGGGGAACCGGGTTCTGCAGCCAGCACCGCATCAATGCGGACGATCTGGAGGAACTTGTACTTGCGGACATCCAGACCCATGCAAAAAGGGTCATAAAAAACAGGGAGAAATTCATGCGGAAGGTATTGGGGCAGATGGATACGACAGCGGCGAATAACCGGGAAAATATCCAGAAAAAGCTGGAGAAACTGGAGAAAAAGCTCCTCGAATCGGACAGACAGTTCATCAAGCTGTATGAGGATTTTACAAAGCAGCTTGTGTCAGAACAGCAGTTCCGGATGTTGTCCACTCATTTTGAACAGGAAAAGAAAGAAACAACCGAAGAAATTGAAAAACTGAAAACTACGGCTGACAATCTGAAGGACAGCACCTGCAAAGCGGAACAGCTTGCCAATGAAATGGTGGAATGTGCAGAGATCAAAGAGCTGACCACAGCCATAGTAAATCGTCTTATCGAAAAGATTGAGGTATCTGAACCTCAGACCATCGACGGAGAGAAAGTCCAGAATATCAGGATTTTCTACAAGTTCGTTGGAGAAATCAATTAAATTTCCATAATGTACCTATAATTCAAGAGCCATTGAACTTGCACCGGAAGGAACTGGATATCGAGCAAAATCAAGATTCGCCAGATTCT
>OGYK01001323.1_pt1 | contig 18328 bp, 26 predicted proteins | sample 1576501 | NCBI WGS metagenome assembly OGYK01 (sample SAMEA3541530, study PRJEB24748) | human gut metagenome | biome: human gut; feature: human-associated habitat; material: faeces | place: China | collected 2012
AACGAGAACGGCGACCTTATCGAGAGCCGGCCGGCGTACAGCGCCTTCCGGCGGACGATTTTTCATTCCGGCGCACGCAAAGTTCAGAGCAGCTGCTTTGCCGCTTCTCGGTGAACTGCCTCAGTTAGTTCTCGACTAAAGCCTGCCAGATCTCCTGATCCGTTGCTCCGTCTGCCAGCATCGTCCGAAGTAGGCACTGCCCAAACGTGTCGTTCTTCGGTACCAGTTCGTCCAGCGTCTTCCCGTCCTCGATGATCGGCGCCGTCGGGGCTATAACGCTTTTCGTCTCGCAAGTCTCTTGTCTCTGTGCGAGCTTCTCCCATGCTCCGTCCAGACTGTCGCACCCCTCTTCCGCGATCTCTTTCCAGAGATCGCCCTGCGTCTCCTGCTTCGCCGTTGCGGGCAGATCCTTGCCCGTCAGCTTCTTGTACTGCTCCTCGAATGGCATCCCGAACGCCCGATCCAATTCCTCCCGCGTGTAAGTCCGGTCGTACCCCTCTTCCGCGATCTCCTTCCAGAGGTCGCCCTGCGTCTCCGTGCGCTCAGAGGGCGCACCGCTCTCCGCAGACAATGCTTTCGCCGTGTGTTTTGTCATTCCGTTTCCTCCTGTCCCCGAAAGCTCCGGTCAGTTCTCGACCATGAACTGCCAGATCTCCTGATCCGTTGCGCCGCGCTCTCGCAGATGCTTCATCAAGCTCTGCCCCAGCGCGTCGTTCGGTGCGATCAGTTCGTCCAACGTCTTCCCGTCCTCAAGGACCGGGTGCGCGGTACGCTCGTCGGCATTTGCGCGGCCGACCCAAAGATCCTTGAGCATCCCGAGGTAGGACCTGCCGAAGCCGGCGTGCGCCGCCGCATGAACGATCCGCTCCAGATAGCCCTGTACCCGCGCGCCCTCGTTTGCCCCGCGCAGCGAGACGTAGACCAGCGCCTGCGTCGGCACACCGGTGCGCTTCGGCACAACGGACAGCGTCACCTTCTCATAACACCTGCTGCGCACACCCTCGTAGGCATCGAGCTCCGCCTCATCTGCATCCGACAGCATCCAGAGCAGCCCCGGCACACTCGCTCCGGCTTCCGGAACGACCGTGGCATACCCCACCTCATCCAGTGCAAACTTCCAGCCGTGCAGCACCGCCGTGTCGATACGCTTGGCGTCCGGACAGCGCCAGCGCATCTGCTCCATGTCCATGTTCGAGCCATACGCAAAGTAGTAGATCGGTTTCATATACTTGCTCCTTTCAGTCTGGTTGTTCATTACAGGCACAGTATAGCGGACGGCGCGGCAGCCGTGGTCGTTTTGAAAACGACCCGGCGATTGAAAATGGAAAGAATTCATTATATAATGTCCGCAGCACAAACCAGCACCAAGGAGGCACGCCTATGGCACTCGCGATCCGACTGGACGACATCACCCATATGCACTGTGACGCGATCGTCACCGCCACCGACACGGCGCTGTCCGGAACGTGCGGCGTGGATCAGGACATCCACCGGGCGGCAGGTCCGGAGCTGGACGCCGCCTGCCGCGCGCTTGCGCCGTGCCCCGTTGCGGGCGCGGTCTGCACGGACGGCTACCGCCTGTCGCGGAAGATCATCCACGCCGTCGGCCCGGCGTGGCACAATGACCCCACCGATCTGCAGACGCTCGCCGCCTGCTACCGGGCGGTCTTTGCCTGCGCGCGTGAGGCGCGGTGCGCATCGCTGGCCATGCCGCTCATCTCGGCCGGCCGCCTCGGCTTTCCGCCGGACGATGTCCTGCATCGCCGTGCAGGAGGCACGCGCTTTCCTCGAGCGCTGCTCGATCGACATCTTCATCGTCACGCACTGCCCGAGCACCTTCAACCTCGGCGTGCGGATGTTTGCGGGCAGTCTGGAGCGCATCCATGACAAGAAAATGCGCTTTGCCGCCGAACACGGTACGCTCTCGCTCGACGAGGTGCTCGGGCAGCGGCACGAGTCGTTTCGCGATATGCTCCTGCGGGAGATTGCCGCGCGCGGCATTACCAACGCCGCCTGCTATCAAAAGGCGCACGTGTCCAAGAGCGTGTTTTCCAACATCGTTAAAAACGGCACGATCCCCAAAAAGCCTAACGTCGCAGCGCTCGTGTTCGCGCTGGAGCTGCCGCTCGAGGACGCGCTGACCCTGTTCGGCAAGGCGGGCTACTATCTCACGAACACCGACCCGTTCGACACCATTCTGGAATACTTCATCGAGCAGGGAAACTACGACCTCTTTGCGCTTAACGAGGCGCTGTATCAGCGCGGGCAGCCGCCGCTCTGGAGCTGAGCCGGTTGCCGGATAGGCAAAGATGTGGTATACTGACGGAAATTTGAGCAAGGTTACAGGAGGTACTGCGCTTGCACAATGATTTTTTCGACCGCACGGCAGCGGAGAAATGGGAGCTCATTAAGGAGGTCTTCTGGCGCATCTTCGCGCCGCGCGCATACGCGACGCTCTATAGCCAATATCAGTTCCTGCGCAGCAGCATCGATGAGATGGAAGAGGAGGCGCGCTGCGATGTGATCGACGCCGAAAACGAAGCTCGCCGTCTGCAGCGTGAAAATCAGGCGCTGCGGCAGCAGATCGACGCGCTGACCGCGCAGCTGCAGGCTCTTCAGACATAAATAATAATCCGCCGGCCTAGCCGGCGGTTTTTCATAGACGGGCAAAGCCCTCTGTTACTAGCTTGCACGTCACGTCGTGCAAATACGATCTGCCAGCCGCGAGAGTTCTGCTACTTGCAGCCCGTGAACGGGCTTAGGAATTCCCCATTGTCAGTTGTTCCCCAGCTTTGTCCTCATCCAGCTGGTGCTTGATGTATTCTTCTATTCTCTTTGCATTTTTTCCCACGGTATCCACGTAATATCCTCTGCACCAGAATTCCCTATTTCTATACTTGTATTTCAGCTCCGGGTATTTCTCATATATCATCAGACTGCTCTTCCCTTTCAAATACCCCATAAAACTAGACACCGACACCTTCGGTGGGATTTCCAACAGCATATGATTAGCGCCTATTAGGAAAACACACTGTCAAAGGGGTTTGTAGCGGGGGTTAGCCCGCTACTGCGGTATCTTCCGTAATGTTAATTTCAATGTACTCGGCAATCTTGCGGAGCTCGTCAGCAAATTTGAATTTCACGCTGATATTGCCGTTTTCATAGACCTTGATATAGTCCACAAGTTCAACCAAGATTTCACGGTTGAGGGCTTCAATGTTCTGATACTTCATAAAGGCTACCAGTGCAGGATGCTCGTTGTCCACACCGTTTGCCAGTTCTGCGCGTTCAGCGTTCAGCCGGGTAAGCACCGCGGAAATATCAGAAGTCTGCCGTTCATAGTCAGCCTTCATATCCCGGTATTCCTGCTGGGTGATTTCACCGTCTTTCCAGTCCTGATAAAGAGATTGCTTGTAGCGTGTTATCTTTGTCAGTTCCCGCTCTTTTGCAGCTATCAGATCGTCCAGTCGGTAAGACTGGCTTTTTTTGATTGGAGCGGAATTGATCTGCGTGACGATTTCCGAGTAGGAAACAGCCAAATGTACCTGATGCTGTACAGCGAACAAAACAGCAGCCTCCAGCCGTTCATGCTTGATTGAGTGCATGGTGCAGGCTGTCCGGGAACGGTTCTTGTAGGTTGAGCAAGAATAATATACATTGTTGTTCTTGCCAACGCATCGGGTAATGGCCCGCCCGCAATCGGCACATTTCAGAAAGCCGCTGAATAAATGTACCTCACGGCCTTTCGGGGAAGTACGGGTATCACGCTGTAAGAGAGCCTGTACCTTGTCGAAAGTTTCATAGTCGATAATGGCCTCATGCGTTCCAGCCACTTCCACCCATTCCTCGCGTGGAACAGCTTCAATCTGGTGTACCTTGTAGCTTTTCACCCGGCTTCGGCCTTGGGCTAAATCCCCGGTGTAGGTCGGATTGGTAAGAATGGAGTGGATCATGCGGACTCCCCACATAGGATCGTCATACCCTCTCGTCGAAACAGGCAAGCCCTTTTGTACCTTGTAAGCCGAGGGGCTCGGTACGCCGTGTTCGTTCAGGTACAGCGCGATAGCACGTTTTGATGACCCTTGAATAAGCATTGTGAAAATGAGTTTGACATTTTCAGCAGCATCGGGATCAACAATCAGCCTGTGCTTGTCCTTTGGGTGCTTTACATAGCCGTAAGGAGCAAATGCTCCGATATACTGCCCGTTGCGCCGCTTGTAATCAAATACCTGACGGATCTTCTTTGAGGTCTGGTAGCAGTATTGATCGTTCATTACATTCGTAATCGGGACGATAATACTGGAAACGCTGTCCGGGTTGAGATAGCTGTCCACATTTTCAGCAAGACTGATAAAACGGACACCCATCTGAACAAACAGGTTATCAATCAGACTTCCCGCATCGCTGTAATTTCTTGCAAAACGGGAAAGGTCTTTTACTACCACGCAGTTTATTTTCCCGCTCATTACATCGGAAAGGAGCCGTTGAAAATTCTCCCGGTTGGCGTCCGTTCCTGTGTGTCCATCGTCTACATATTCGGAAACACTTTCAAATTCTCCGATATGCTTCTGGTAAAAGTCATTGAGCAGATCACGCTGGTTGATGACGCTGTTGCTGTCGTCCTTTCCCTTTTTCAAGTCCTCCTTGGAAAGCCGGATGTATTCGCCCAGCCGCCAGCGGCGGACGGTATAAGAGGGAGAGAAACTCTGTTGCAATCCTCTGTTTTTTGTTCGTGCCATTGTTCCTCCTTCCCTATCACATTACATCTATATTATACCTCTGCCCGGGCGGGACAACAAGGATGCCTCCGCCTCGGGACACTTTGTCTCGAAGTAGAAACGGGCCATAACCGAAGTTACAGCCCGCTTTTTTGCCGGAGCAGGAAGTCCGTCAGCGTGTCCTGCAAGGACGGCCCGCTTTCCGCAAATTCAATCTTTACACCGATCCCACCGATGCAAAAGCAGTATGGATTTTCTACCGCCTGCAAAAACAGAGCGATCCGCTCCTCCCGGGGGAGAGAGGTGTCAAAGGCCATACCGCTCACATCCGGCAGGGACTCGGGAGCCACTGCGCCGATGTCAACGCTTTTCATTTGTTCCAGTTCCTTTGCCGTTAATCTCACGGTAAAACCTCCTTATCAAAAATAGGATACGCCTCCCGCATATCGTGGGGAAACGCAAGAGGGCAGCACCTAAACGATGCCTCCCTTTTACCTTTTGTGTGGATATAAGCCTATCTGCCAATCCATCCGTCGATTTGACGGAAAATGGGCGTAGAAAAAGGACAGTCGATTTCTCGGCTGCCCTTTCGATATGAAGATAGCTCATTCAGTTTGCGGCAGGGTCTTGTTCTGATACTTCTTCACCAGAAGTTTGGTTATTGGGGAGCGGGCCATACCCGTCTGGGTTTCCGTCGAGGTCTGTGCTATGATAGTTTTCATACAACCAGTATTTCCCGCCAATCCCAACGACGATGTTTTCGCCATATTGATAAACTTCTGCGCCAACAATAGGGTGATTTGCCTGAAAGTTTTCTTTGGGTATCCCGTCCAAATAATTACCTGCGTCATTTGTGCCTTGGATGTTGGTAACATCACTTTCAATGACGCCTAAATAAACAAAATTATCTTTCAATTCGGTGAACGATGTTTGCGAAGTGGACTGCTTATACAAGGTGTCATTAACATAAATCATCGGTGCCGCGTCTGCTATACCCGGAGTAGTAACACTATCGTTGTTGTGGAGAAAAAGGGGAATTGCCACAACGCATACTAAAACCAAACAAGCTGCAATAGCTCCCCATTTAGCCCAGATGGACTTTTTTGCTTTTTGATATGCCCTTGCCTCGCTGACATATTTCTCATTGATATTGCCGAGGACTTCATACAGTTTTTCGTTAGTCATAGTTCAAAGCCCCTTTCTAAAAGGTAGTTGTGTAGTTTAAGGCGGAGGCGGTTAAGGGTCATTGATACTGCCCCATCATTCATGCCGTGCCGGACAGCAATTTCTGAAATGCTATCGGTGTACCAGTATCGGCTGATAAAAATACTTCTTTTCTCTGGAGAAAGACTATCCAGAAATGTATCAATGGCTTTCGTGAGTTCCTTTTGGTCAAATGCCTGTTCAACCTCATCCTTGCCAGATACCAGGTCTGAAAGTTCCTCCAAAACCACAGGCAACTCTCCACCACCTCGTTTGTCGGCAGTGTTATGCTTGTATCGGTTAAACGATAAGTTGCGGACTATTTTCCCAAGGAATGTAGATAGAATGCTCGGCCTATGCGGTGGCATGGAGTTCCATGCGTTCAAGTATGTATCGTTCACGCATTCCTCTGTGTCCTCATGGTTGCCCAGTATGTTCTTGGCAATCGAGGTACAGTAGCTTTCATACTTGTCTGCTGTTGCGGGGATTGCCTGCTCATTCCTATCCCAGTATAACTGGACTATATTTGCGTCATCCATCAGTGTTCACCTCACTTTCAAACTTACCCTTTCACCTATATACACAACTTTTGAACTCAAATCTCACATATTTTTTCAAATATTTTTCTATCCCATAATAACACAATGTTCTACAATTTGGGCATGAAAAGATGCCGAAGTTGCCTTCGGCTCTTTTCGGTATCCAGTACCGGTTAAGTGCGTGATTTAGTGAAATCACCGGAGTTCTACCCTATCCTCACAAAGGTTAAAAGGGAGCGATTGGTGATAAACTTGTATTGTTCGAGACGAAGAACTATAATGTACTCTGTGGAGGTGCAGAATGGATTATATAACACTAAAAGAGGCCGCCGAAAAATGGGACGTGACACCTCGTAGAGTAAATTATTTATGTGCCGGTGGGCGTATCCCCGGTGCTGTGAAGATGGCTAATATTTGGCTGATACCAAAGGATGCGGAGAAACCCGTTGACAGAAGATTAAAAAAATCCAAAACCACACTTTAATCACAAATTTCTATGATATGCTACATTTGGAGGTGATATCATGCAAAAGATTTTAGTCGTTGAGGACGATTTTGATATTCAAGAACTTTTACAGAATTTTTTGCAAGAAGCAGGATATGAAGTAGCTGTTGCAAATGATGGTGTCGAGGCACTGTCGCTATTTGCGGGGCAACGATATGACTTGATTGTGTTGGACGTTATGCTCCCCAAAATTGACGGTTACGGTGTCTGTGAATTGATACGCAAACAATCTGATGTTCCTATCATCATGCTAACCGCATTAAGCGGAGAAGAAGATCAGATTAAAGGATTGGACTTACAGGTGGATGACTACATCACAAAACCGTTTTCCATGCCTGTTTTGCTCCGTAAAATTGCGGCTGTTCTTCGACGTAGCAACCGAAAAGCGGAAGAAAGCTATCAAGTCATCGCTTATAGCAATTTGCTTTTGAATTGTGACAACTACACCGCCACCGTGGACGGAGTTACTTATGAACTGACGCAAAAGGAATTTGAAATATTGCGGGAACTGTTGACCCATCAAGGCCGGATATTGACCCGGCAGAACTTGTTGGATAAGCTGTGGCGATATGATTTTTATGGGGACGAGCGTGTTGTTGATACCCATATCAAAAATCTACGCAAAAAGTTGGGAATAGATTTCATTCAAACAATCAGAGGGGTGGGATATAAAGTTGATAAAGAGAATTAAAGGCAGTCTGTTTGCTAAAGTCTTTATTCTGACTGTGACAGTTTTGCTCTGCGTGAGCTTTCTTGTCTATGGCGTTTTGGCTTGGTATATGCCTCAAACCTATTCTAACAATCTCAATGCGGCATTAGATGAACAGACAAGCGACTTTATATATGAATTAGAACATATCCGTATGCAGGATAGCGGCGGACTTTTTGACCAGTTTCTTCAAAACACAACGATTAGCATGGTGGAGCTTTATACTGCTGATGGTGTTCTGATGGAAACACCGTCTAACCAAAATAACTTTAACGATGGGATCACCGGGGAGGCTCTTGGCGGAACATCTTATGAAAGTGCGCCGATTATATCCAACAGCTATTACTTCTCATTTGCAGATGATAATAGCCAATATATTTTAACAGTTTATGGAGAAGCCTCTCAAATCGCAGAACTGCGGCAATCATTTGTAAGCGTATTACCGATTTTGTTTTGCGTTATTCTCCTTGTATCATTGGCAACTGCTTGGGGGTATTCTCGTATCATTACAAACCCGGTATTAAAAATCAGTCGGATTTCTAAAGAAATGTCTGATATGCGGCTGGAATGGCAACTTGAGGAACGCCGTTCTGACGAGCTGGGTGTACTGGAGAATAGCTTGAATACGCTGTCCCGGAAACTATCTGCTACCTTGGAGGAGTTGCAAAGTGCAAATCTCCAGCTCCAAAAGGATATTGAACATCAAAAGGCGCTGGAACGGGCACAACAGGATTTCTTTTCTTCCGCTTCCCATGAACTGAAAACCCCTATCACCATTATCAAGGGTCAATTAGAGGGGATGCTATTGGGTATAGGGGCATATAAAGACCACGAAAAGTATCTTGCCCGATCCTTGGAAGTTGCGGCTACGCTTGAAACGATGGTGCAGGAAATATTAACGATTTCAAGGCTGGAAACCAATGTCGATTTCAAAATGGAGCATTTTGATTGCGCTCCCATGATACATGGCTATTTGAGGGAGATTGATGATTTAGTGGCAACAAAAGAGCTGCAAATACATCTTGCTATACAGTCTCCCGCTTTTATCAATGGGAACAAATTACTGATTGAAAAGGTGTTCTCCAATTTGATTTCAAATGCTGTAAAGTATTCGCCGCATGGAGCAAGCGTTGATATTATTTTACAAAATACCAACGGACGCTTTTTGTTCTCCGTAGAGAACACAGGTACACATATACCAGAAGATGATATTCCCAAATTGTTTGACGCTTTTTATCGTATGGAGCAATCCCGCAGTAGAAGAACAGGCGGCAGCGGTTTAGGGCTTTATATGGTTCAAAGAATTTTACAACAACATAACAGCTATTGTGAGGCTTGCAACACAGAAAACGGTGTTAAATTCTTCTTCACGATTTAGCGGACAATCAACGGCAGGTGAACAACCTGCCGCTTTTTTAACTACACATAAATCACAAACTAATCCCAAAGGTATCCCAAAATGCTTTGCTATACTTGGGGTACATTCAAAGAAAGGATTGGTAAACACTATGAAACGAATGGCATTATGCGCTGCGTCCATGCTCTTGTTAGGCTGTTTGGCCGGATGCAGCACGACACCACAGAATAGCCAGGAACAAGGTAATCCCGTTATCAAGGAAGAAATCAGTCAACCTCTTGGCGGCTCTGAGGCGCTGGGAAACAGCGAGGACAGCTCGGCACTCTCCGCCGCAGACAAAGAAAAAATGTTTGCACCTTATGAACAATACGGGATGACCTATGACGCGGTCAAAGATGAACTTACCTATAACGGGAATTTGGTTCGCTGGTTTGAGGACTATTATCCCATCAGTAACAATGAAACCGCCGGTATTGATTTTCTAAATGAGAACGGCACAGTAGATGTGTATGCTGTACGGGATTTAGAGAGCTTTTCAAAAGCGGCTGACGGCTCCGTTGATCCGGCGGGTAAGCTGATTGGCTTAAAAGAGTTTACCCAGCAGGAATTTGACGCACGGGATATTGAGGCGTTGAAAAACAGCACATCCGTTGCTATGGCAGGAACGCCGCTTGAAGATAGCGAAACTGCAAAGCTCGTTGCAGAGTATGAGGCATTTGGAGTAACCTATGATGCCGAAAAAGATCAGTGGTATTTCAATGGTGAGGAAGTCCGCTATTTCCGGGATGTTCTCACTTCTAATGGTGAAAGCCTCACCAGCGGAAAATTCCGAGGCGAAATGAGAACGCTTGGAAGTGGTGTTGGCACAATAGACATTTATACCGTTCGTGATTACGGCCACTTGAACAGCGAACATCACGGAACATTAACTGGCATCGAGAAATACAGTCAAGAGGAATTTGACGAGCATACACAGGCCGGAATGTCTGGAAATCAGCCCATAGGTAATGCAAGCCATAACTAAACAAATCATCTATCTGCCGCACGACGGCAAAAGAAAAAAAGCCGTCGTAGAGCAGACAATTTGACACGCCCATTTGAAACGGCGGCTTTGATTTTCAGAGCCGCCGTTTCTCTTTGGATATTCAGTAACCCCACGGCGGCCCATAGGAGGGTGTCGCCGTGTCCATCTTACTTTCTCACAATTCCCATGACCTTCACCAGCTAAAAAAAGCGTAGCTCCCCCTCCGGGACAGTCTGGTTATGAAGGTACAATATATCAGTATAATTATGACAATGTAATTTCATGCGTCTGCATAGCGTCTTGCTGTGCGGGCGCATTTCTTTTGCTTTGCTTCGGGCCAATTTGGCCCGAAGTCCAGCCCCGGTGCCGTTCTCCTCCGGCCTTCGTTTCGATCACTTGTCAACACCCAACACCGAAACGGAGGCACACAATGAAGGAAATCAATTTGCGGGAATTTTACCCGTGGTATATGGAAGATGTTATGGTCGAAGTCACGGAAGAAGTTGCGGAAGAACTGCTGGCGGGTCAGAGGTACATTAAGGCCAGCCGCCGTCGTATCTATCGCAATAAGGCGCACTATTCGCTGGATGCCGAGGATGGTATTGAATATTCCGCTTGCTTCTCTAACCCTTCTCCGCAAGAACTGATCGAGCGCATGGAACGCTTCGAGCATATCTGCCATGCGCTGAATAGTCTGCCTGACGCACAGGGCCAGCGGGTGTTTGAGCACTATCTGCTGAACCACTCGGTCAAAGCGATTGCTGCCGCCGAAGGTGTGACGGAAAGGGCCATCAACGCCGCCATCCAGCGTGGCTTGGAGAACATGAAAAAATATTTGGAAAAAGTTCTGTGAGCCTATTCTTTTTCCTGTTCTAACTGACACGGTTAATGAGAGGATGAACCTTCCTCACACAACTGAATAGCGGGTAACTCGGAGTGCTTGGCAGGGAGCCAAGTAACAGGTACGCCAAGACTTTTTCCATAAGGAAAACGAGCGACAACTACTCATGCCGCAGGTGGGGACAAGCCATCTCCACGGCCACGATCTGCAACAGGCCGCAAGGAATAAGTTGGCAACTTATTCGCTCCGATTTGCCGCACAATCCAGCGGGGACGCTGACGGAAAAAACAGTTGTCTTGTGACAGGCCAAACATATAGCGTCAGCGCCCCCAGCTTTATAAGAAAGAAGGTCTTGACCATGAATGAGGAATGGAGCAACGACGCTTGCCGTGGCTATGTTATCAAAGCCATGGAAAACTGTGGGTTCCATGCAAAGGACATTCATCAGGTGCTCGTTGAGCTTTATGAAGTCTTTGACTTCTGCGCTGTTGAGGAGGCGGCGCACTACTACGAAAATTGGCAATACTGACCTCGGGCCAAGTTGGCCCGAGGCGTGGAGAAGAACGAAAGGACAGCACTCTTTGCCGGGTGCTGTCCTTTCGCTTTTCCCCACTGGGACAATGCGGGAAATGCTGGCAGTCAACCAACTACGCAAAGGAGGCTTCAATGGTACAATCCGTTACTTATCAGAGTGAAACCAAAACCGTCCATTTTCAGGGGAAAAGCATTGTGCTGGAAAGTCTTACGCCGGTACTCTCTCCGAAGGAAAAGGAAAAGCGGAAAAAGGAGATTGAACGCTGTCTTTATGAGGTGTTCAGCAAGTACAGAAGGGCCAGCGATACCCCGGCCTGACCATCGACAACATTGTCCTTCGGGGCTATCAATGGTATAATATACTTGTAGGTTGGTAGCTCCATTCCACAGGAAAGGAGCCCAACATGAATATTAGAGAAGATGTAATTTATGCAAGACAATCCGTAGACCGCAAGGACAGTATCAGCATTGAGAGCCAGATTGATTTCTGCAAGTATGAGTTGAAAGGCGGCAGTTGCCGGGTTTTCAAGGACAAGGGCTATTCCGGCAAGAATACCGACAGGCCCGAGTTTCAAAAGCTCCTTAGCGAGATACGCAAAGGCAAGGTACGCCGGGTAGTTGTCTACAAACTGGACAGAATAAGCCGCTCCATTTTGGACTTTGCGAATATGATGGAGCTGTTTCAGGAATACGATGTAGAGTTTGTTTCTTCCACAGAGAAGTTCGACACCTCGACCCCCATGGGCCGGGCCATGCTGAATATCTGTATCGTGTTCGCCCAGCTTGAACGGGAAACAATTCAGAAGCGTGTCACAGACGCTTATTACTCCCGGTGCTTGAAAGGCTTTCACATGAGCGGCCAAGCTCCCTATGGCTTCGACTTGGAGCCGACGGTGGTTGAAAATATCCGCACAAAGATGATGGTAGCCGACCCCATAGCCGCAAGCCATGTACGCCTGATGTTTGAAATGTACGCCGAGCCCGAGACTTCCTTCGGAGATATTACCCGGTATTTTGAGGAACGGGGTATCAAAGTATATGGGAAGTCATTGACCCGTTCCTACTTATCCCAGCTTTTACGCAACCCGGTCTATGCACAGGCTGACTTGGAAATGTACGAGTTTTTCAAAAGTCAGGGTACGGTGGTAGTCAATGACGCCGCCGACTTCGCCGGGACAAATGGCTGTTATCTCTATCAAGGCCGGGATGTGAAGGAGGACAAGGACAAGAGCCTGAAAGACCAGATCCTTGTGATTGCGCCCCATGAAGGATTTGTATCTGCTGATGTTTGGCTGAGGTGCCGCAAGAAGCTGATGACAAACACCACCTTCCAGAATGGCCGCAAGGCTCGCAACACTTGGCTGGCAGGGAAAATCAAGTGCGGGAAATGCGGGTACGCACTCAAAACGACCCACAATCCCTCTGGTTATGAATATCTCCGCTGTTCCAAGCGGGCCGACCACAAGGGCTGTCCGGGGTGCGGCACTCTCCGTAAGACGGAGTTTGAACAGTTCATTTTTACCGCCATGGGCGAAAAATTCCGGGAGTTCAAGCTGTTGCGGGGCGGCGAGGAAAAGGCCAACCCGAAGATTACCGCCTATCAGGTGGAGCTTGCACAGGTAGAGGCCGAGATTGAAAAACTGCTTGATACGCTGACCGGGGCCAACGCCACCTTGCTGGCCTATGCCAACAAGAAAATCGAGGATTTGGACAACCGCCGAAAAACACTGTCCAAGGCGATAGCCGACTTGTCCGTTGAAACGCTGTCCTCCCAGCAGATTGAATTGCTGTCCGGGTATCTGGACGATTGGGAGAATATCAGCTTTGAGGACAAACGAAAAGCCGCTGACGGCCTGATTTCTTCAATCAGCGCAACCAGCGACTATGTAAAGATAGAGTGGAAAATCTGACACTCTTTCCACTCTATCAAACCACTTGTTTCTTTATACTGCTTGTAGCCCCTTGTACACCGTTGCTTACGCTTGTTGATATAATCTGCCTCCGCAGAAGTCAGTTCAATATCTATGCCGCCGACCATATCTATAATCGCCTCGAACCCCGTAAAGTCCACTTTAAAATTACCATCAATGGAAACACCGAAGTTTTCAGTCAAAGTCGCATCCAGCAATTCAAATCCGCCGAACACATATCTTTAACGAGGACGGCCACGGCGTGGATTTTATTTTTCGCTACTGCAATGCGCAAATGGCGGTGGTGGAAGGCGTTCCCATAGAAGAAATGCTGAACCGCTCTTTTTACAAGGTGTTCCCCAACGGTGATAAAAAGTGGCTTGTAGCCTATGCAGATGTGGCGTTAAACGGAACAAAGCACACCCTCCATGATTACAGTCCCGAGATAAACAAAAATCTTATCATCCATTGCTATCAGCCCGAACCCGGCTATTGTGCCTGTGTGCTGCAAGTGACGGAGCAATAAATCAGCGCGAAAAGCATCACGGAAATCGATGCGCATCTTGAAACCACTGCTCTGCCGGAAAAGCTTCCTGCACCTTGCTGTTTGTGCGCTCCGCCCCCTTTCTGCCGTCGTTGACTATTTCTGCCTTTAGTATATGCCTACTACATATTTTACGAGTGGAAATCCGATTGTTTGTAAAGGTACTGATTATACAGGTGATACAACCTATCAAAATGAATATAAAACCGTGGTGAACCACTATGTTACAAGGGAAGAAATCGCAAAGGTCAATATTCCTGATATGGTAGAATCGGATACACTAAGCACACTTACCATTAATGCAAGTAATAGTAAGAAAAACAATCTTATCGGATTTGAAGCAAACTTCTCAACTATGGGAAGTGTAAGAATCGCACACGGTACAAGTTATGATGCAAACAGGTCTGCTTCTATCGTTGTGGATGCAACAAACATATATCTGTATGATAAGTCAACTAACCTTCGTGCTACTTATCCACACGGTCTGACTATGAGTAAATTCATCACTGTTTCTATCGTGGTCGGGCAGATGAGGACGGCAAAGATTATTCTTACTACTGCGAGCGGCAGATTTATTCAAGACAGTGTTTTTTGGGGTGGTTGCCGTGAAGATGTTACAGCACAGGCTATCAGTGGAACGTTCACAAATGCAAGATTGACGTGGTATGTGCCTGACTACAATCATGATTTATGGGCGTTTGGTGATTCCTACTTTGATTTTTGGGTTGCGGATGTGATTCAGAACCTTGGTTATCACAATTTTATGTCCGATGGCTTTGGTGGTAGACGTTCGACAGGTGCATTTATTTCATTGAAATTGGCACTTGAAAAGGCAATACCTAAAAAAATACTTTGGTGTCTTGGCATGAATGACCCTGACACAGAAGATTCTATCAATGCGGAATGGAAGACAACAGTAGATAATCTTATTAATCTATGTGACGAGAAGGGAATTGAACTGATTCTGTGTACTATCCCAATCACACCGGTTACAGAGCATAAGTATAAAAATGCTTATGTAAAGGCAAGTGGAAAAAGATATGTTGATGTGTGTCATGCTGTTGGGGCAGATATTAGCCCAGAATGGTATGATGGTATGAGAACCAACACAGAAACAGATAAAATTCATCCAACCAATCCACTTGGAACAAGAACGATTGCAGATTATATGCTTGAAAATGTTCCCGAGTTGGCAAACTAAAGGAAACTTTAGCCGACTATCAAACAGAAAGGACAACAAATCATGAGACTTTCAAACGGTGAAGTCCTGCTCCGCTGGCCCCTGGCCCAGCACATTATCACTGCGGGCTGGCTCTACAATGACGGCAGCCTGCACCGGGCGCTGGATTTCCGCGCAGCGGTGGGCACGCCGGTATACGCCGGTATACGCCGGTATACGCCGGTATACGCCGCAGAGGGCGGCACAGTGGAGACGGCCTACCGCTGGAACGGCAAGCGCACCCAGGGGGACATCAACAGCTATGGCAACATGGTCAAGCTGCGCCACACAACCTACAAGTACGGAACCCTCGAAACCCTGTATGCCCACCTGAGCAAGCTCTGCGTGACTCAGAGCCAACAGGTGCAGGAGGGGCAGCTGATCGGCTACAGCGGCGATACCGGCAACTGTTACGGGGCACACCTGCATTTTGAGGTGCGGTACAAAAACCGCCGGGTCCACCCGCTGAACTGGCTGGATGCAGATTTTGCGGCGGCATCTACCGCGGTGCGGCTGGGCGGCTACCAGAGCGTTGCCCGCCCGGCAGCGGAAAAAACACAGCCGGTTCAAATGCAGACGGTAACGGTGGGGCCAATTTCTAACGGGGACGCTGCCCGGCTGTATGCCCTGTGCGGGGACCTTGGCCTGGTGGAATCGGGGCTGTACCACGCCGCCTATACGGAGGTGTGAGCAGGATGGAAGCAATTCTGGTGGCGCTGATCACCGGCGGGCTGAGCCTGCTGGGGGTGGTTATCACCAACATGATGGCTGCCCGCCGCGCGGAACAGCGGATGGTAACGGCCCAGGCGGTCACGGATGCCCGCTTGGAGGAGCTGACCCGCGAAGTGCGCGCCCACAACAACTTTGCCCAGCGGGTGCCGGTGCTGGAAGAACAAATCAAGGTTGCAAACCACCGGATCGCGGACCTTGAAAACAAAACTGATTGAAAATCACACACAGAGACATAGGAGGAAAAATCATGGATATTGCATCTTTTGGCATCGCATCCGTTGCCTGCATCACCGTTATCTGCTACCTTGCGGCAACAGCGGTCAAACAAACGCCGCTTGCCAATAAATGGCTGCCGTCCATCTGCGGCGCGCTTGGCGGCCTGCTGGGCCTGGCCGCCATGTACATCAACGTGCCGGACTTTCCCGCCGCTGATCCCCTGACCGCCCTGGCCGTGGGCATTGTTTCCGGCCTGGCTGCGACCGGCACGGATCAGGTTATTAAGCAGATCGGCAAAGGCAACTGACCAGCAAGTTACCAGCAAGTTAAATAATCCATAATTAAAGCGGCGGGCTTTTCCTCTTTTCAGGGATTGCCCGCCGCTTATTTTGTTGTAATGTGTCTCTAATGATGTTCTATTTGTTCACAAATTAGACTTAATTTATTTCTATTTCAGGCCCGGAAACGGACAAAACAAAACGAACACATTACCTATCATCGTGATAAAAGTAGTGTGTTCGTCTTGATGGTTTATGGTGGAGCTGACGGGAGTCGAACCCGTGTCCGAAAAGAAAGCGGTTAGAGTATCTCCGGGCGCAGTGCATTTATTAAGATTCCCGCAGTGCGAGCGAGTGCACACGCTTGACACATTGGTAGCTTCATAAATTCATGACGGGCGGCAAAGCTTAGGCCCGTGCACGTTCAGTACCTAATCGACGCCCTGACCCTGTGCGGTACTAAAACAGGCAGGACGGTCGTGCCTAATTAGGCAGCGACGGCAACAGTATAATCGTTGTCAGTTAATTTTGTTTGGCGCTTTTATCGTGGTGCACCGCCACGGCCCGCTGCTCACGCCTCTCTCTCCCCGTCGAAACCATTACAGCCCCGCATATTCGGTGGGGTGTCCCCCACCGGGAAAGTGAAGTGAAAACAACCTTATCGCTGCGTTTTTATAGCGCGGTCAATATCGCGCTTGGCATCGCGCGCCGCAGCAGACGCACGCTTGTCATACAGCTTTTTGCCCTTACACAGGCCTAGTTCCAGCTTGACGCGACCTTTTTTGAAATAGAGCGACAGCGGAACCAGCGTGTATCCCTGCAGCTTGATTTGCTGGCTCAGACGGCGGATCTCTGCCTTGTGTGCCAGCAAACGCCGCGGGCGGCGCGGATCTTTATTGAAGATGTTTCCCTGCTCGTAAGGGCTGATGTGAATGCCCTTTGCAATCAGCTCTCCATCGTCAATATCGGCCCAGGAATCCTTCAGGTTTACCCCGCCGGCGCGCAGACTTTTGACCTCGGTGCCGACCAGCTCGATACCAGTCTCCAACGCCTCGATCACAAAGTACTCATGGCGTACCTCGCGGTTGACGGCAATCATTTTTTTTCCGCTTTTGTCCTCAGCCATGGGTACACCTCCTTTGCACTGGCAGGATACTCATTGTAGCGCACCTGCGCTTAAAAGTCAAGAAAAATTGTGTCACAGCTCGCCGCGGCCTGCCATGGCGCGGTAAAGGGTGGTTTCATCGGCATATTCCAGACTGGAGCCGACAGGCAGGCCGTAGGCAAGGCGGGTCGTTTTGACGCCAAGCGGCTTGATAAGCTTGGCGATATACATGGCGGTGGCTTCCCCCTCGACCGTGGGACTGGTGGCCATAATGACCTCCTTGACGGTGTCATTCAGGCGGGCCAGCAGCTCCTTGATGCAGAGCTGATCGGCACCGATACCGTCCATGGGCGAGATTGCGCCGTGCAGTACATGGTACAGACCATTATACTCATGGGTGCGCTCGATGGCCTTGATGTCGCGGGGGGATTCCACCACGCAGATCACGCTGCGGTCCCGTTTTTGGGACGAACAGATCTTGCAGACATCACCTGTGGTGAAGTCCTGACAGATACGGCAGCGGTGCAGATCCTTTTTGGCGTGCTCGATAGCCTGAGCCAGCTCCATCGCCTGTTCCGCAGGCATGGACATGACCTGATAAGCCATCCGCACGGCGCTTTTGCGGCCGATACCGGGAAACCGGGCGAACTGGTCAACCAGATTTTCCAGCGGCTCCGTTTTTTGAAACATGGTGTGCCTCTCAGCCCAGGCCGGGGATGTTCAGACCGCCGGTCATCTTGGACATTTCCTCCTCGGAGTCCTTGTCAACCGCAGAAGAAGCGCTGTTGACAGCAGCTGCGATGAGGTCCTCCAGCATCTCGATATCGTCCGGATCAACAGCCTCAGGCTTGATCTTGACGGCGGTGATCTCGTGCTTGCCGTTCATCGTGACAG
>OGYK01001334.1_pt1 | contig 18268 bp, 13 predicted proteins | sample 1576501 | NCBI WGS metagenome assembly OGYK01 (sample SAMEA3541530, study PRJEB24748) | human gut metagenome | biome: human gut; feature: human-associated habitat; material: faeces | place: China | collected 2012
CGGTGGAAAGGCTGTCCAGCACGAACACCCGCTTGCCGGGGTTCTCCTGCTGGTATTCCTCGGCGGCCAGCTGGGCGGCATTGTAGCTGCCGGACAGAGTGCCCGTGATGGTGATGGCATACACCTCGTCGGCTCCCTCGTAGGCGGCCAGCCAATCGCTGACGTTGGGGCAGGAGGTCGAGGTCTTGCCCTTATAGGTACGCAGGGTCTGGGCCATGCCCACGGCATCCATCGTGCCGTTGTCCAGATATTCGGCATCGTCGGTGATGATCTTCAGGGGAACGCATTCAAAATCCACGCCCTGCAAGGTGTACAGGCTGGCGGAGGAATCCACAACAATCTTGGTGTTCATAAGCATTTATCTCCATTCCGGCGGCAGCGGATGCCGCAGTTTTTCCTGTTGTCTGAATCACTATATCAGCTTTTCAAAACCCTGTCAACTGTTTTATTGAATTATTTCAAAAGTTTTCAATTTCCTGTTGACCGCATTTCCAAAACATGGTATACTGTCCGCATGAAATTAGAATCAAACCGCCGCGTTGCGGCCTGCGCCGCAGGGTTTGCCCTGCCCCGGTATGCAGAACTCCCCACCGTAGGGCTTTATCTGGATCAGAGTGTACAGTTTGTCAACGGGTGTTTCCGCACATTTCAGGGGGTGGAGCTCACCGCTTCCATGGTGAGCAACTACGTTAAGAAAGGGATCATCAGCCACCCCATCAAAAAGAAGTATACCCGGGATCAGCTGGCCTGCCTGATCTACATCGTGGTTTCTAAAAATGTCCTGTCCATGGAAAACATCGACAGCCTGTTCAAGATGCAGCGGGCGCATTATACCTCCGCGCAGGCGTATGATACCTTTTGCGATGAGCTGGAGAATTACCTGCCCTATGTATTCGGCCTGACCAAAAGCTTTTCCGAGCTGGAGCCGGATGTTGATGATGCACGCAAGCTCCTGCGCAGCACCATCATCTCGGCTGTGAACAAGATCTATCTGGACTGCGTTTTCACCGACCTGCGGCAGGAGCAGGCCCTCTGGCCCGATATCTTGCCGGATCTGGCATAATAACAAAAAACGACCCTCTCTGTCACGCTTTGCGAAGCATTGACGGAGAGGGCCTTTTTTTCTTAAAATGTAAGTGCAGGGCTGATCTCATTGCGGCGCTGGGCCTGCACGATGCAGTCCTTTTCCGGCACGACACCTGCCGCACCCAGGGTGTTGAACATGGTCTGCAAAGCAAGCGCCGGGGTGTTGTTCTCCTGCGAGAGATGGCAGAGGGCAAACTTCTTGCATCCCTCTTGGATCAGCTCCAGCAGCTTTGCCGAGCACTCATCGTTGGAAAGGTGGCCCCGGTTGGACTCGATGCGGGAGCGCAGGTAGTAGGGATACCGCCCGCTGCGGAGCATGTGGAGGTCATAGTTGCTTTCCAGCGCCACCAGGTCACAGCCGCTCAGGGCCTGATGCACCGGCGGGGTCAGGACTCCCAGGTCGGTGGCAATGGTCATGGTCTTGTTGTCTGGGGTGTGGATGCGGTAGCCCACGCAGGGCACGTCGTGGCTGGTGGGGAACATCGTCACGCCGAAATCTCCCACATCCTCTTCCCCGCCGGACAGGGTGCGCAGCGCACAGCTGGCGGGCACGATGCCGTTTGCATCCAGAAAATCCAGCGTATCGTCTGCGCCGTATACCGGCAGCGGATTCTTTTTGAGGAAGGTGGCCAGCCCCTTGACGTGGTCAGAGTGCTCGTGGGTGACCAGAATGCCCGCACAATCGCTGATGTTCAGGCCCAGCTCCTTGAGTGCCGCCGAGGTGGTGCGCACGCCCTTTCCCATATCGATGATGATGTACTTTTCCCCCGTGCGCACCACGCTGCAGTTGCCGGAGGAACCAGAGTATAACGAGATGAATTCAGACATTTCAAACCTCAAGAAACGAACCTCTCCGTCGTTGCTTCACAAAAGCTCCCTGTCAGGAAAACTTCTGCAAAACAGACTGAGAGGTTCTGAATGATCACATTGCCGATTCCAGTGCGGCAGGCATCCGATCCACCTTGCTGATCTCAGCGCCCAAGCCGCGCAGCTTTTCCACGATGTTCTCGTAGCCGCGCTCAATGTGGCCGATCTCCTCGATCTCGCTGGTGCCGTCTGCCATCAGGGCAGCAACGACCATGGCCGCACCGGCACGCAGGTCAGAAGCACGCAGGGGGGCAGGGTTCAGCTTGTCCACACCCTCAAACACGGCCACCTGACCGTCCACCTGCACCACTGCGCCCATCTTGCGCAGCTCGTCCACATAGCGGAAGCGGTTATCCCACACGCTCTCGGTGATGGTGGAGGTACCCTTTGCCACGCTGAGCAGCACACCCATCAGGGGCTGCATATCGGTGGGGAAGCCCGGGTGGGGCATGGTGTTGATCTTCAGCGGCAGGATATCGCCCTTGCGGGAGACGCGGACGGAATCATCGAATTCCTCCACATCCACACCGGCACGGCGAAGCTTTGCCGTGATAGGCTCCAGGTGCTTGGGGGTAACATTTTTGATCAGAACGTCGCCGCCGGTGGCAGCAGCGGCAACCATGTAGCTGCCCGCCTCGATCTGGTCAGGGATGATGCTGTAAGTGCAGCCGTGCATCTTTTCCACGCCGCGCACCTTGATCACATCGGTGCCGGCACCGCGCACATCCGCGCCGCACATATTCAGGAAGTTTGCCAGATCAACGACATGGGGCTCCTTGGCGCAGTTTTCCAGAATGGTCTGACCCTGTGCCATCACAGCGGAGAGCATACCGTTCATGGTAGCGCCCACGCTGACTTTATCAAAGAAGATATGGGCACCGTTCAGTTCCTTGGCACGCACGGTGATCATGCCATAGTCCACGCTGTCCTCTGCGCCCAGCGCGCTGAACACCTTGAGGTGCTGGTCGATGGGGCGGGGGCCCAGATTGCAGCCGCCGGGCATGGCCACCTGTGCCTTGCCAAAGCGGGAGAGCAGTGCACCCAGGAAGTAGTAGCTGGCACGCATCTGGCGGGACAGATCGTCCGGGACGTTGGTGCAGTTCAGGTGGGTGGTGTCGATCTCGTAGGTATTGCGGTTCAGCATCTTGATGCCGGCACCCAGGGTGCTCAGGATCTTCAGGCTGACTGCCACATCACTGATGTCCGGCAGGTTTTCGATCACACAGACATCTGCCGCCAGAATGGTGGCAGGCAGAATGCCCACAGCCGCATTTTTTGCACCGGAAATGGTGACTTCGCCATGCAGGGGCTTGCCGCCCGTAATAACAAACTTTTCCAATTTTATAATCTCCTTGTCGCAGGCCCGCCAGCGGCAGGGCCACTCAGGGTTCTTACTTGATCTCTCCGCGCACCGCTGGGTACACACCCTCACGATACAACTATCTTATTATACACAACTTCGGGCAAAAAGCAAAGCCCCCTTTTCCCCTGCCCGATTATTTTCTGTTTTGCCCAGAATCTGCGGAAATATTCGATATTTTTGTTTCTTATTTCAAAAATTTTACAATCAGCGCCCCTTACCAGACGCAATCCTCGCTGCAGGTCTCCTTGATCCAGCCCAGCTGATAAGCCTTGACCAGCTGTTTCAGGTCATGCACCCGCTCCCGCAGGATCTCGCCCTCGTCCGTCTCTTCCACCAGAATGCGGTGGTTCTCCGTTTCCAGTATGTTCTTCTGCGACACGATGTCGATGTTTTCGTTCACGGCCTTTTCGGCACTGACAAAGGGCTGATGGGTCCGCAGGGACATGGTGCGGCTGGAGTACACCAGCGTATACCCTGCAATGCCGGTCTTTTCATGGTAGGCGCGGCAGAACCCGCCGTCAATAACGACCAGACGGCCCCCGCCCTTGATGGGGCTCTCGCCGCTCTTCTCCCGCACCGGCACATGGCCGTTGACGATGTGGCTGGTGCCGGGCAGACCGAATTCCGCTAGGATGCGGCGGCAGGCGGCCTCTTCATTGTACCATGTATAATAGGGGTCCTTGACTTCCTCGTGGGTGGCGGGGTCGGCAATATACAGCCGCTCAAAGGTGGTCATGGCGCTGCGGCCGAACAACGGCGACAGCTTGCCGCACCACAGATACCACAAAAAGTCCTGACCGCTCCGCCGGGCAGCGCTTCCATCGGGAGCAAAGTAGCCGCAGCGTGCCCGCTCGTCACAGTAGTCCATCAAGCCGCGGCCCGAGTAGTTGTGTCCCTCGAACCGCTCCACGGCAAAGCTGCCGTTTTTGGTCATGGGCACCACGCCGTGGTAGAGCAGGTTGCCGTTCTCGATGTGGTAAACGCTGCCCTTGGCGTACAAAAATTCCACATGCTGCTGCAAACGCTCGCTCTGCCGGAAGGATTCCACCAGCTTGCGGAGCACCAGCCGCTCATCATCATTCAGGGCGGCGGGGTCTGCCGGATCCACGGTGGGGAAGCTGGTGTCCCGCAGGGGGTATGCCTGCCCGTTCAGGGTCACTGTTCCCTTTTTCCAATCGATGTGCCGCAGGAAATCCCGACCCTGCATCTTGAAATCCGGGTTGCGGTCGATGACTTTGCACTCCATCTTGAGCATCAGAATGGTCACGGCCTTGTGCATCACGGCACAGCGGTGGAGCATGCCCTCGGTGTAAGGGCCGCGCGCCGCGTCGGTGTGGGGCATCCAGAGGGTCAGGTCGTCATTTCCGTAGAACTGCTCGGCCATCCGCTGCAGATGCCGCAGGTTGATGCCGTAGCAGTCCTCGAGCATGGCATGGTTGTGGTAGGCCAGTGTCGTTTTGAGCACGGTGCAGACGCAGATGGGACTTCCGGCGGCGGCACCCATCCAGACCACGTCATGGTTGCCCCACTGGATATCCACATGGTGGTGGCGCATGAGCCGGTCCAGTATGATATCAGGCCGGGGGCCGCGGTCAAACAGGTCACCCACGATGTGCAGCTTGTCCACAGCCAGCCGCTTGATGAGCTCACACAGCCGGACGATGAACCGGTCGGCACGGCCATTTTCGATGATGCTGCCCACGATCTGCCCGTAATAAAGGTCCTTGTCGTGGTCCTCAAAGTGGGCATGGAGCAGCTCATCCAGAATATACCCGCAGCTGGACGGCAGGCAGGAGCGCACATGCTGCCGGGTATGCTTGGAGGACACCAACCGGCAGATATCAATGAGCTGAAGCAGGGTCTCTGTGTACCAGTGGTCAAGCGCTTCCTCATCCGTGCACTCGGCTTTGAGCTGGGGCAGCTTCTCGTTGGGGTAATAGATGAGCGTTGCCAGCTCTGCACGGGTCTGTTCCGGCACACTCTCCCCCAGCACGATATCCACCTTTTCCCGGATGACACCCGAAGCCGAGTTCAAGATGTGGACAAAAGCCTCGTTTTCACCGTGCAGGTCGCTCATAAAATGTTCGGTGCCCTTGGGCAGCTTGAGCAGGGCCTGGGTGCTGATGATCTCACTGGCGGCGGCCGCCTGCGAGGGATAATCCCGTGCCAGCAGGGAGAGATACTTCAAATGATCCCGGATCTCCTCGTTTTCGGTGCGCATGACATCCTCCGTCCGATATGTAGTATTTTTGCATGATATATAATATTCTATCATAGTATACCACATTCCATGTCATAAATGGTATAATAAACAAGAGTAATTCTGTCAAATCTTTTGCAAAGGACTTGGATATTATGCCCAAAACCATTTCTGTTGCCGTGCCGGAAGCCTGCACTCTCTGCCCCCGGCAGTGCAAAGCCGACCGGGCCGCCGGTCAGACGGGCTTCTGCGGGGCGGGCCGCACCCTGAAAGCGGCCCGCGCTGCCCTGCACTTCTGGGAGGAGCCCTGCATCAGCGGCACCCGGGGCAGCGGCACGGTGTTTTTCTCCGGCTGCACCCTCAAGTGCTGCTTCTGCCAGAACTACCCCATCAGCGCCGAGGGACTGGGCAAGGAGATCACCGTAGAGCGCCTGGCCGAGATCTTTCTGGACCTGCAGGCGCAGGGAGCCCACAACATCAACCTTGTCACGCCTGGGCAGTGGCGGCCCTGGATCATCGCCGCCCTCGACCTGGCCCGGGCGCAGGGGCTGCATCTGCCCATCGTCTGCAACACCGGCGGCTACGAGACCGTGGAGAGCGTGCACGCCTGGCGCGGCTTCATCGACATCTGGCTGGCCGACCTGAAATATGTTTCTCCTGCCCTTTCGGCAGAGCTTTCCGCCGCGCCGGACTATTTTGCACAGGCCAGGCCCGCCATTGAAGCCATGATGGCTCAGGCCGGGCACCCTGTTTTTGACAGCGAGGGCATCCTGCAGCGGGGCGTGATCCTGCGCCACCTTGCCCTGCCCGGCCATGTGGACGACAGCTTTGCCGTGCTCGATCAGATGGCGGCTTGGAACAAGGCCGACCCCGGGTGCTTCCTGCCCAGCGTGATGAGCCAGTACACCCCCTTCTATCAGGCGGCAGACCACGGCATCGGGCGGCGCATCACCACCTACGAATACCGCCGGGTGGTCAACTACGCCATGGATCTGGGTCTCAGCTCCGGCTATATGCAGCAGAAGAGCAGTGCAAAGGAAGAGTATACGCCCAGCTTTGACCTGACGGGGGTGTGAACCCCACCGTCATCCCTGTGGGATGCCACCGCCCCTAGTAGGGGCGGCCTTGGCAAAACCATAAGGCTTTACGCAATGCCAAAGGCTCCACTATCAGGTTGGCTGTCACCGCAGGTGACTGAGGGGTTCTTTCGTCAAAACAACCAAAATTTCTTTTTCTTTTTCTCTCGGCCGAAACAGCATTTGCTTGCTATCCGGTGCGCTGTGCGGTATAATGGATACAACAATGTGTTCTCACATGAAATGGATCCCAGAAACGACTTTTTAGGAGGAGCGTTATGGAACACTACAATCCCATCCTCGGCAGCGAGCCCAACGGCCAGAAATTTATCACCTGCGGCGAGATCATGCTCCGTCTGACCCCGCCGAACTACGAAAAGATCCGCATGGCATCCAGCTTTGAAGCCAGCTACGGCGGCAGCGAGGCCAACATTGCACTGGCCCTGGCCAACCTGGGTGTGGACAGCACCTTCTTCAGCGTAGTGCCCAACAACAGCCTGGGCAAGAGCGCGGTGCGCTGGCTGCGCTCCAACGATGTGCATTGCACCCCCATGATCCTGACCGAGCCCAACGAGACCCCCTCCAACCGGCTGGGTACTTATTATCTGGAGACCGGCTACGGCATCCGCGCTTCCAAGGTCATTTATGACCGCAAGCACAGTGCCATTACCGAGTATGACTTCTCCCAGGTCGATCTGGACGCTCTGCTGGACGGCTACGACTGGCTGCACCTGAGCGGCATTACCCCGGCACTGGGCCCCAACTGCCGCGGCCTCATCATCGATATGCTCAAGGTGGCCAAAAAGAAGGGCCTGACTGTCAGCTTTGACGGCAACTTCCGCTCTACCCTGTGGAGCTGGGAGGAAGCCCGCGATTTCTGCACCGAGTGCCTGCCTTATGTTGACGTTCTGCTGGGCATTGAGCCCTACCACCTGTGGAAGGATGACAACGATCACAGCAAGGGCGACTGGAAGGACGGCGTGCCCCTGCAGCCCAGCTATGAGCAGCAGGACGAGATCTTCCAGCACTTCATTGCCCGCTACCCCAACCTCAAGTGCATTGCCCGCCATGTGCGCTATGCCCACAGCGGCAGCGAGAACAGCCTCAAGGCCTTTATGTGGTACGACGGCCACACCTTTGAGAGCAAGCTCTACACCTTTAATATTCTGGACCGCGTGGGCGGCGGCGATGCCTTTGCCAGTGGTCTGATCTACGCCATGCTCCACAACTACCGCGCCATGGACATGATCAACTTTGCCGTGGCAAGCAGTGCCATCAAGCACACCATCCACGGCGATGCCAACATCACTGACGATGTCAGCTCCATCCGCAATCTGATGAACATGAACTACGATATCAAGCGGTAACATTCCTTTATACGCAAAGATCCCCTCCGGTACGCGCACACCGGAGGGGATCTTCTTATTATGTTTCAATCTTACAGAAACACATCCAGCATCTTTTCCAGCGGGGTGCGGGTGTCAAGCTCCAACCCGGCTTTCTGTTTCAGCATCAGGATGCGGCGGACGCTCTCGTTGAGGCGTTCCTCACTGATGGTTCCATTCTGCACAGCCTCCAGTACACCGTCAAAGGCTTCCGGCAGGTCGGGCGGCATCAGCAGAAGATCTGCCCCGGCGTTCAGCGCCGCTACAGCCGCTTCTGCTGCAGAATAGTGGTCACGAATGGCTTGCATGGACAGCGAATCGGTGCAGATGACCCCAGTAAAGCCCAGCTCCCCCCGCAGACGCTCGGTCAGCATAGTGTAGGAGAGCGACGCAGGCAGGCCGTCCTGCGTTGCATTGGGGGTGGTGATGTGGGCGGTCATTACTACGTCGGCCCCAGCTGCGATTCCAGCCGCAAAAGGCTTCAGCTCCGTCTCCCGCATCTCTGCCCAAGTCTTGGTGCTGCTGGCCGTGCCGTAGTGGCTGTCCTCTGCGGTATCTCCGTGGCCCGGGAAATGCTTGAGTGTGCAGAGTATGCCCGCATCGTGAAACCCTTGTACAGCGGAGGCCACCATCTGTGCCGCCACTGCCGGGTCCGACGAAAATGCTCGGTTCCCGATCACGGTATTGGCCGGATTGGTGTTCACATCTGCCACTGGAGCAAAGTCAAGATTCAGGCCGTAGGTTTTGAGGTAGCCTCCGATGATCTGCCCCATGGCACGGGCATTGGCCGGGTCCCCTGTTGTACCTACTGCCTGGGCACTCTGGTATTGGGGCAGATCAAAGCCGGAAGCATTGGCCAACCGGGCCACGCTGCCGCCCTCCTCGTCCACGGCGGTCAACAGACCGGTTCCGGATGCTGCCTGAAAATCTGCCAGAAGCTTTTTCAACTGCTCCGGGCTTTTCACATTCTGCCGAAACACCACAATGCCGCCCACCGGATACTTTTTCAGCCCCTGCCGTTCTGCCCAGGTCAGCCTTGTGCTATCAGACTGTCCACTGGGGTCCAGTGCCTCGACCCGCACCACGAACAGCTGCCCCACCTTTTCCTGCAGAGGCATGGCAGCAAGCCGTTCCTCTACCGGGTCAATCTGGGCTGCTGCCGAAGCCGTTCCCGTCAGCAGCAGAGCCGCAGACAACAGCACAGCAGCTGCCTGCCGGATGATTTTTCGCACGAGAGACACCTCCTCTTTCTCTCAGTGTAGCACACCCTGCAAAGGTGCACAAGATGCAAAGATCCCCTCCGATACTCACACACCGGAGGGGATTTTCCATATCAGAAATGCATCAGGAAAGGATCATGCGGTCGTTGGCGAACTCGCCGCCGGACGCGATCTGGAACTTGGCCAGCAGGTCGGAGACGTGCAGGTTCTTTTTCTCTTCCCCGGAGACATCATAGATGATGTGGCCCTCGTGCATCATGATCAGGCGGTTGCCGTACTTGATGGCATCCTTCATGTTGTGGGTGATCATCATGGTGGTCAGGTGGTTCTCCTCCACGATCTTGGCCGAGAGGGTCAGCACCTTGAGCGCCGTCTTGGGGTCCAGAGCGGCGGTGTGCTCATCCAGCAGCAGGAGCTTGGGTTTGTTCATGGTAGCCATAAGCAGGGTCAGTGCCTGACGCTGACCGCCGGACAGCAGGCCAACGCGGGCGGTCAGGCGGTCCTCCAGGCCCAGGTCCAGGCTCTTGAGCAGTTCACGGTAGCGCTCCCGTTCGGCCTTGGTGATGCCGATCCTCAGGCCGCGCCGCTTGCCGCGCCGGGCGGCCAGGGCAAGGTTCTCCTCGATCTGCATGGTGGCGGCGGTGCCGGTCATGGGGTCCTGGAACACGCGGCCGATGTAGGCGGCGCGCTGGTGCTCCCCCAGTTTGGTCACGTCGGTGCCGTCAATGATGATCTTGCCGCTGTCCACGGGCCACACACCGGCCACAGCGTTCAGCATGGTGGATTTGCCCGCACCGTTGCCGCCGATGACGGTGACAAAATCACCTTCGTTCAATTTCAGGTTCAGACCATTCAGGGCCGTTTTCTCGTTGACGGTACCGGCGTTGAAGGTCTTGGAAACATTCTGGATCTCAAGCATTTTTTGCATCCTCCTTCTGTGCCTTCTTTGCCGCGGGCTTTGCGAAATACTTGCTCTTCCAATAGGGCACGGCCAGGAACACGGCCACCACGGAGGCGCTCAGCAGCTTGAGCAGGTTTGCATCAAAGCCGAGGGTCAGCACCAGCTGAATGACGATGTAGTAGATGATGGCACCCAGCGAGACGGACACCAGCTTGAGGGCAAAATTGTGGAAGATGCGGCTGAACAGGGCCTCGCCGATGATGACAGCGGCCAGGCCGATGACAATGGCACCACGGCCCATACTGACATCGGCAAAGCCCTGATACTGGCTCAGCAGTGCGCCGGACAAGGCCACCAGACCGTTGGAGACCGCCAGACCCAGCACCACATTGAAGCTGGTGTTGATACCCTGGGCGCGGCTCATGGCGGGGTTGGAACCGGTGGCGCGGATGCCGCAGCCCAGCTCGGTGCCAAAGAACCAGTACAGCACACCGATGACCACAGCGCTGACCAGAATGACCATGATGATGGGGTTGTGCAGGGCAAGCTCCTTGACCCAGCGCAGGGAGATGAGCAGGCCGTACTTGTCCACGTTGATGGACTGGTTGGCCTTGCCCATGATCTTCAGGTTGATGGAATAGAGGGCCAGCTGGGTCAGAATACCAGCCAGAATGGCCGGGATGCCCATAAAGGTGTGGAGCAGGCCGGTGACAAGGCCGGTGGCCAGACCGGCCAGCATGGCGATGAAAAGCGCTGCCCAGACGTTCATGCCGGAGAGCAGGCACATAACGCAGACCGCGCCGCCGGTGCCAAAGGAACCGTCCACGGTCAGGTCAGCCACATCCAGGATGCGGTAGGTCAGGTACACGCCAATGGCCATGATGCCCCAGATGAGGCCCTGCGCACAGGCACCGGGCAAAGCACCGGGCAGGTTGGCAAGTCTTGCAAGAATATCCAAAACGTTTTCCTCCTGTAACTACACTTTTTTCTGATACGGGAAAGCGGAGAAGAACCAAAATTCGCTCTTCTCCGCTGATTTTATTGTAAAGCCTCTCCGTCACCGCAGCGTGGACCAGGCTTCCCTGTCAGGGGAGCTGTCTGCGAAACAGACAGAGCGCCTGTTATTCCTCAATGGCCTCGTAACCCTCGGGAACGGTCATGCCCAGATCATCGCAGATGGTCTTGTTGTACTTCTTGGTCACGTTGGTGTACTCAACGGGCATGGTGGAGATATCGGCCTCACCGGTCAGGATCTTGGCCGCCATCTCACCGGTGGTGTAGCCCAGATCGTAGTAGCTGATGGACAGGGTCGCCACGCCGCAGCCGGAGCAGATGCCCTCCTCACCGGCGAACACGGGCTTCTTGGCCGGGCGGCAGATGCCATCGATGATGCCGGTGTTGGCGGCGCAGGTGTTATCGGTGGGGACATACACCGCGTCGTTCTCGTCGGCAGCCTTCTGGCAGACAGAAGCCAGATCGTTGGAATCAGAGAAAGCGTACTGGGTGGCGGTAATGCCCTTGGCCTCCAGGTACTTCTGGACCTCGTCTACCTGATACTGGCTGTTTGCCTCGGCAGAGCAGTAGAGCAGGCCCACCTTGGTGGCCTCGGGCATCCACTCGGTGATCATATCCGCCTGCTGATCCAGCGGAGCCAGATCAGAGGTGCCGGAGACATTGCCGCCCACGGTGCCATCGAAATCGGTCAGGCCCAGAGCAACACCGTACTCGGTGACGGAGGTGCCCAGAATGGGGATGCTGTCGGTGGCAGCCTGTGCGGCCTGCAGGGCGGGGGTAGCGTTTGCCATGATCAGGTCAACGCCTGCGGAAACAAAGCCGTTGGCGATGGTGGCGCAGGTTGCAGAATCGTTCTGGGCGTTCTGGAAGTCAAAGGTGACATTCTCGCCGAACTGTGCGGTCAGAGCATCCTCAAAGCCCTGGGTGGCAGCGTCCAGAGCGGCGTGCTCCACCAGCTGGCAGATGCCAACGGTATACTTCTGGCCGTCAGCCGCTGCGGAAGAGGCCGCAGCAGAGGAAGCGGTGGAAGAAGCAGCCGTGGAGCTGGAGGAACCGCCGCAGGCAGTCAGGGCAGCAGCTGCGCCGCAGACAGCGGCGGCAGACAGGAACGAACGACGAGAAATTTTACGCATGATATTACTCCCTCAATTCTACTTTCGCGGCAACAGGACACCGCATGAAAGTCAGTATTCAAGCGGCCTATCGCATCGCGCTTCCGCTTTACACTCGTGAAGTATATCACACTTTTCTCCTCAAAACAACCGGGGAACAGCCTGAATTATCAATCAAAGTAATTTTATCTATCACTTTTTTCGATGGTTCTGTGCCGCATCTGCATCCCTTCGAGCTTTTTCAGCTCACCGTCCAGCCAGAGCAGATTTTCTTCCAGCTGGGGGCGGTACTCTTTTGCAAAGTCGTACCGGTAATACAGCGCCTGCCACAGCTTTTCCTGCATCCGCCGGGCAAACACCGGCTCAAACAGAGCGTCCAGCCGCTCCACGGTATCTTCCAGTTCCATGCACACCTGCGCCCAGCGCACATCGGTGGCCTCCCGGGCGGGCACATCGTACCGGGCCAGATAATCCCCCACCCTTGCCGCAATGACCTGCCCGCCGCACTGGGTGGGCTGCAAAAAGTAGGATACCTGCCCGTCCTTCGTGATCTCCTGCGCCAGCGGGTAAAGGGCGCAGACCAGCGGCTCGGCATCGTGGATGGCGCAGTGGTTCCCGGTGAGGAAGGGGCAGTTGCCGCGCTCCTCCTTCAGCGGGGCCAGCCGCAGCACCGGCAGGCGGCTGACCCGCCCGATGCTTCCCCGGCAGAACGCCCGGGCCACGGTGCGGGGCGGCAGGCGCAGGCGGGCCGCGATGCGCCACAGGTCAAAGCCCGACAGCACGATATCCTCCCGCCCCCGGCAGCAGCCGCCGCAGCCCGCGCAGGCAAACGAAAACGCCTCGTCCCGGGCAAGCAGGGGCGCGGTGCGGGTAAAATCGGTGCGGCCGCAGAGATCGACCTGTGAATCCTTGAGCATGATGGTTCTCCTGTTCTGTGAATGGTTTTGTTCCATTGTACCACAAAGCCGGACATAGAAAAAGGGAGCGCATCCGCTCCCCTGTTCAGGCCCCCCGGCTCACACGGCGGTAGGCCGTTACGGCATCCTCGATGTGGTAGGGCGCGGTGCTGTGGTTTCCCCCTGCCCCGGCCGTGACCAGAATGTATTCCCTGCCCTTCACCTCGGCCAGACTGGCAAGGCAGAGCCCTGCCTCCCCGGTGTAACCGGTCTTACCGCCCAGGATCCGGCCACTGTGCAGCTCTGTGCCGTCCAGCTGGCTCAGCAGGGTGCTGTGCATCGTGAACCCCTGCGGGTGGCAGTTGGTGGCCGGAACGGTATACCGCTCCGTGGTAAACAGCTTGCGGAAGGTCTCGTTCTGCAGGGCTGCTTCCGTCAACCGGGCCATATCCCGCACGGTGGAAACATGTTCCGGGGAGTGCAGGCCCGTGGGGTTGCAGAAATGCGTGGCGGTCATCCCCAGCTCTGCCGCTTTCTGGTTCATCCGGGCCACAAAGGCTTCCTCGCTGCCGCTCACCTCCCGGGCCAGCGTTTCGCAGCACTCGGCCCCCGAGGGCAGCATGGCCCCGTACAGCAGATCCCGCACCGTGGCTGTTTCCCCGGCCTGAAACCCCGCCAGCGAGGCATTCTGGGCCTGCAGAGCCGGAAAGATCTCCTCGGGCAGGGTCACGGGTGTGTCGAGGTCCGGGTTTGCTTCTATGGCCAGCAGAGCCGTCATCATCTTGGTCATGGAAGCCGGATAGATCGTGCTGTCGGCATCCTTTTCGGCCAGCACCTCCCCGCTGTCGGCCCGCAGTAAAATGGCATGGGGACTGTTCAGCCCATCCAGCGTGAGCCGCCGGGGCCACAGCAGCAGAAGCAGGGTTGCCAGCACCAGCAGCCAGAACAGCCGCCGGAAGGGTCTGCGCCGGTGCTTCCGGCGGCGCGATGAATCTTTCATTCTCGTTCTCATCCCTTTTTGCAAAATCAAAAGCGCTTTCATCCCCTAATACGAGACGAGAGCGCCTTTTTCTGCAAAAAGTGGGTCCGCCCCACAAGAAATTGTGCAGCGGCCCCAAGCCAGTTCAATATTTTACCTTTTTACGTCATCTACAAGAACGTGTTCAGTGCTGTGCCTTGTAGAACATGCTCTTGCGCTTACGCTCCAGCAGATAGCCGGCAGCCAGCAGAACACCGCCTGCACGCACCAGAACATCTGCCACCCAGTTGGTGGTACCGGTCTGGATCAGCTTGCCGCTCTCCGGGCGGGCATCCTGTACCGGCGGGTTCACGGGGGTCTCCGGGGCGGGCGTGGTCTTAGCGACTGCCTGCTCCACGGTGGGAGTGGTGGGCCGTGCATTCTGCACAGCCGGGGTAGTCGGCATAGTGGAAGCCGGGGTAGTCGGCGTAGTGGAAGCCGGAGGAGTAGGAGCGGAGTCCTCGGGCGTTTCTGGAGCCGGAGGAGTAGGATCGGGGTCCTTGGGCGTTTCCGGAGCCGGATTCGTGGGGATCACAGGGTCGGTCACTTCCCGCAGAGCGCCGTAAATGGTCACGGTATACTTTGCGGAGTCGGTGCCGTCGACGGTTTCACCGGTGACCTTCACGTTGGAATCCGGGCCAAAGGCATCCAGCACACCCGCTGCTGCGGTGGTTGTTGGGGTTGTTCTGGCTCTCATAGCCCCAGACGATGGTATAGGTCTTGCCCTCATACTCGTACTCGGTGCCATAGACCATATCATAAGCGCTGGGAGCACCCTCTGCCTGCTTTTCGTAGTTGCCCCAGATGAGCTTGGTGTTGCCCTCTGCTTCGGTGGTCTTGGTGAAGTTCAGGCTCTTGCCGTTCACCACCATATCCCGCAGAATAACGACCTGATCGCCATTCTCAGCGGTTTGATAGGCAGTGTCGAAATTGTATCCGGCCTGCTTCAGCTCTTCCAGCGCCTTGCCGATGATCTCCGGGTCGTGGGAACCATCTACATCCAGCATATAGTTCAGTGCGGCGGCGGGCACCCACACGGAGAGATACTGCTTCCCGGTCTCTTTTTTCAGGTCAGAGAGGTAGGTATAGGTCTGGCCTTTATAGGAAAGGGCATCGAAGTTTGCGTGGGCATCATCCTTGGTCAGCAGGAAATTGGTCAGCTTGTCGCCCTGCTCGTTCACCGGCCACAGGGTGTCGTCGGCGCTATAATCATAGGTCAGCGTACCGCCGGTCACGATGAGTTTCTGGTTTTTATTCTCAGCGCCATACGTAATCGATTCAACATCTACATGCGAATTGTCCTTGAAACGGATATCGACATCATTACCATAGGCATTGATACCACCATACAGATACTTACCGTTTGTGGTTATAACGCCGTTATCAGCAATCAAAGAGACCCCATCGTCCATCATAATACCCGCAGAAGCAACATATGGTGAACCGGCCGTATCACTGATGTTCATTGCACCATTATCGTTGACCAGAATCGTATGAGTCGGCTTTCCTTGGTATGCACCATCTGCTACACATGCCCATACGCCATAATGAAAAGCGGTCGTCAAATTATACAAACTGTTTGAAACATTCAGTTTAGTCGCATTCCCTTCACTACCGGTCAGGATGATGCCTGCTGCACTCGAGTTGGAATTCACAACGCTTCCATCTCGAATATTCACATTCTTATATCCCGCCCTAATACCATAACCATAAAATGCGCTGGCATCAATATCGAGCTTACTGTGAGCGATATTCAAATCGCCCTTACCGCCTTTTTCCGGGCCATAAATTGCAGTGCCTCCTGCGCCTACGGTTATTTTAGCTTCTGTATCGTCAAGTTTAATGGAAGAAGTACCGTTGTTTCCGGTCATAATACCGATATTGCCAGCATCAATATTAACCTTTGCCTTTTCAAACGTAATATCACCGGCAGATTTGAGTGCCTTTCCCTCCTTGTCTACACCTGCACCCTCGTACTCAATGGCTTTTTTAACATCGCTGATATTCAGCGTACTATCCTTCACAGTCAGGCTTGCATCCGAGCCTTGATGTCCGTAAATACCGGTCGCAGCACCACTGATATCCAGCGTACTGCCATCCTCGACTGTGATATCATCCCAGCTGGCAATACCAATACCGGTATGCGGCGCTTTATTGTCCTTCACACCGTCTATCGTTAGGGAAGAGCCGCCGGAGAGGGTCAGATCACCGTGCTGGGTAACAGCGCGGCCTGCCTGAGTGGAACTGGAGGTCTTAGTATCCTCAATGGTCACATCAGCGCCGTGCGTGATTTCCACGTCCGAGCCAACTGCCATTACCAGACCGCCTGTGGTCTTACTGATGGTCAGTGAGCCGCCAGCGGGGCTTTCCGTTTCTTCCGTGTCTGCATCCGCAGTTTCGGTCTTTTCTACACCGCCGCTGATAGTCAGATGCGTTTTTGCACCCTCGCTGGTGCCCGAACCGTCACCTGCGCCACCATCGCCCACACGGATACCCTCGACATTGACTCTCTTTGTAAGGATATTCTCTTTTTCAGTTGCCTTGGAGCCATCAATGGCATTCTCGCCCTTCAGGGTAAGATCCACATTAGAATTGTCCTGTACGTTGATACCCGCCTTTCCGTTTTGTGTCAGGTTGACTTTGGTATGATCCAGCGTCAGGTCAACATCGGCTCCCTTGTTTTCATCTTTATCTTCCAGATTCACACCAATATCAATGCCATGGCCGCCGGTGGTCAGGTTGGAATTCTTGACTGTCAGGTCAACATCTGCACCCTCGCCCACCTTGATGATGGTTTTATCCCCTGTGCTCCCGGTATCTGGGAGTGCTTCAGTCTGGGTGCTGGTATCCACATTCACACCGTCAACCACGATTTTCACATCATTGCCTTCGGTACCATCGGTCTTGTCCGTCTTTTTTACATTCTCCATAACGGTGATGGTGTTTCCAGTTGTGGTCTCAGACGTGGAACTGTTCTCTGTGTTGTTGCCAGAAGCATCGGTGGATTGTGCGGCATTATCCGTAGGTGTGGGCACCTCTGTGCCATTGTCGGAGGTATCAGTGGATGGCAGAACATCTTCCGTTGGCGCGTTGCCGTCCTTGACGTAGATCGTACCTTTATCCGCTTCATCCTCATTGACGTAGGTACGTTTGCCGTCCTCACCCTGATAACTGTACGCGCCGCGATTCTCATCCTGGTCAACAGTTATATCACCATTGCCCAAATAATACGTCACCGCAGAAGCACTTGGGCCAACCGTGCTCACGGCAACCGCAGTGGCCAGCGACATTGCTGCCAACTTGAATTTCTTGTTTGTCATTTTTCTTCTGCTCCTTTCCAGTTCATGCTCACATGATCGAAAAGTGGTGGTCAAACAGCAGGCCGATCCTTTGTCAACTGTTTTTTGCATGGGAACGCGTTTCTCCCAAAAGCGTTTCCAGCCTTATGATAGCACACCGTACGAAAAAATCAGGCAGAAATAGAAACCTTTGGCATTTTCTTTGCTAGTGAAAGAAAATGCCGCACAAAAACAACAAACCCCCAAGGAATTTCTTCCTCAGGGGTTTCATGTAAGTCGGCGACTACCTATTTTCACGCGCCGTTTCCAGCGAACTATCTTGGGCACGAGTGAGCTTAACTTCTGTGTTCGGAATGGGAACAGGTGGAACCTCACCGTCATCGTCACCGACCAATATGACTGGTTCAGTATAACATTTCTGTTTTACTTTGTCCAGTGTTTCTTGAAGGACGTGCCTTCAAAACTGAATAATCACTGCTCACATTTTGTCATTGACTTGAGAATTCAAGCGAATTGTGGTCAAGCCCTCGATCTATTAGTACACACTTGCTGAATGGATCACTCCACTTACACATCGTGCCTATCAACCTCGTAGTCTTCAAGGGATCTTACCTGATTGAATCAGTGGGATATCTTATCTTTGGGTCGGCTTCACGCTTAGATGCTTTCAGCGTTTATCCGATCCGTACATAGTTGCCCAGCTATGCCCTTGGCAGAACAACTGGTGCGCCAGAGGTACGTCCGCTCCGGTCCTCTCGTACTAGGAACAGCTCCCATCAAATATCCTGCGCCCACGACAGATAGGGACCGAACTGTCTCACGACGTTCTGA
>OGYK01001339.1_pt1 | contig 18222 bp, 17 predicted proteins | sample 1576501 | NCBI WGS metagenome assembly OGYK01 (sample SAMEA3541530, study PRJEB24748) | human gut metagenome | biome: human gut; feature: human-associated habitat; material: faeces | place: China | collected 2012
ACTACCTCGGCAAAGAAAAAGCGTATGAGGTTGTCGTCACCAATACGAACAAGATCGCCGATATGATCGAGGAAATCCGCCCCATCCCGGAGGGTGTTTTCCCACCGTTCATCGACGGCGCAGAGGAGCAGCTGAACTCCATTACGTGGGCGCGCACCAAGGAAAAGTACGGTGACCCGCTGCCGGAGATCGTCGAAAAGCGATTAAAGCGCGAGCTCGGCTCCATCAACAAGCACGGCTTCTCCGTTTTGTACATGACGGCGCAAAAGCTCGTGGCGGACAGCGAAGCGCACGGCTATCTCGTCGGCTCGCGTGGCTCCGTCGGCTCGTCGTTCGTCGCGACCATGTCCGGCATCTCGGAGGTCAACCCGCTCGAGCCGCACTACATTTGCCCCAAGTGCAAATACAGCGAGTTCATCACGGACGGCAGCTACCTTTCCGGCTTTGATCTGCCGCCGAAAAAGTGCCCGCGCTGCGGCGAAGATCTCGACCGCGACGGTCACACCATCCCATTCGAGACGTTCCTCGGCTTTGACGGCGACAAAACGCCGGATATCGACCTCAACTTCTCCGGCGAATACCAAAGCGGTGCGCACCGCTATACGGAGACGCTGTTCGGCCGCGAAAACGTCTTCAAGGCCGGCACCATCGCAACCGTCGCGGATAAAACCGCGTTCGGCTACGTGAAAAAGTATGCCGAAGAACGTTCCCGCGTGCTTTCCCGCGCGGAGGAAAAACGCCTTTCCATTTCCTGCACGGGCATCAAACGCACCACGGGCCAGCACCCCGGCGGCATGGTCGTCGTGCCAAAGGGCAAAGAGGTCTACGATTTCTGCCCGGTGCAGCACCCCGCAAACGACCAGAATTCCGATAACATCACCACGCACTTCGACTTCCATTCCATTCACGACACCATCTGTAAACTGGACGAGCTCGGCCACGATGTGCCGACCATCTATCGCTATCTCGAAGATTACACCGGTATCCCCGTCATGAAGGTCTCCATGAGCGACCCGGCGGTCATGTCGCTGTTTACGTCCACGGAAGCGCTCGGCGTCACGCCGGAGGACATCGGCTCTTTAACGGGCACGTTCTCTCTGCCGGAGTGCGGCACGCCGTTCGTGCGCCAAATGCTCATCGATGCCCAGCCGAAGACATTCTCCGACCTTCTGCAGGTCTCGGGTCTGTCCCACGGCACGGATGTTTGGATCGGCAACGCGCAGGACCTCATCAAAGACGGCACCTGCACCATCGCCACCGTCATCGGTACGCGAGACAGTATCATGACCTACCTGCTCTTAAAGGGCCTTGAGCCGAAAATGGCGTTTAAGATTATGGAAATCACCCGTAAGGGCAACGCGAAAAAGCTCTTCACGCAGGAGCACATCGCCGCCATGAAGGAGCACAACGTGCCGGATTGGTACATCGAGTCCTGCTATAAGATTAAGTACATGTTCCCGAAAGCGCACGCTGCCGCCTACATGATCGCGACGCTGCGCCTCGGCTGGTACAAGGTGCATTATCCTGTGGAATACTACGCGGCGTACTTCACCGTGCGCAGTGAAGATTTCGACGGCGCCACCGCCGTGCAGGGGCGTGCCGCCGTGCAGCGCCGTATGCGCGAACTGGAGCATGCTTTTTTTGCCTGCTGGGCAATTGTTGTTCCGTAGAGACCGGAGCCGACGATAAGGTAGTTGTAGGTCATATTGCAAATCTCCTTCCAAATATTTAAAATAAATCATTCAGACAAGTATTTATACAGCTTTTCTATAATTTCGTTATCTATTTTCGTACTAAACTTTCTCGCAAATATATTGTCACTATTCACAAGTAGCTCATAATCGCATTTTTGGTAAACATACGGATTGCCCCTCTTCCAGTCTATCTCTCTTAAACATTCATTGATAACTGTTTCTTTATACGGCGATGCCATTACCATTGTTTGAAGAAAAATTTCATCTGCACATACTGTGCGATCAAACATCTTATCATATTTATAAAAATTTGAAACCACATATGAAGCAAGATCATGATTTATGCTAAACCAGTTTGCACCTTTATAAATTTCATCTTCTTTTCCTCTTATTCGATTAACTTTGATGATTTTCTGGAGAATAAGTAATATCTTCTGAATATAAAATAGAAAAGATTTGCGGTGACCTGCAGCCTTCTGAAAAAAGTAATAATATTTCAGTCTGTCAATGGCATTTTGGTTACGCTCCCCAAAATCAATAAAATTTTTTCCGTTATGATCTTCAAAAAACTGATTTATATATTCTGGTTTCTTCAATGGAAAATCTACACCTGAAAGAAGGTGATAATATTTATACTTTTTTTTGATTGCTTCCCTTAACATGTTGATTTCAAGATCTACTTGAATTCTATCACCCCATCGTATATCTGATGAAGTAATAAAGTACATGTCGGATTTATCAATACACTTTTTTAATTCATCTAAATCAAAATCTTTTGCCTTGCAATCTATATGTATATAAAAATCTGCATCTTTGTCGTCAAGAATTGAAATCGTTTTTTTTAGGATTTCAAAATCTGTATGAGCCATAATCAGATAAGCATTTTGTTTACACATCTTACATTCCTCGTAAATGACATTTATATAATAAGAGTTTAATTTTAAATTTCAATTGAGATTTAAAATTAAGTGAACCATATTTCTTCATAACGTACTCTATACCTTTTTGGTTGAAGTCCGTCCAGAAATCCTCTGTTGATTTTGAAAAAGCACTTGGATGTTCAAGATTTGGCTGTAGACAATCTTTTTTATTTGATTCTCTATAGTTAAGGTCTTTGCTTATGGCATCAAATATTTTTTTGCCTTTTTCAGTGTTTATAATGATAAGAGAAACGCCTTTATTATCATTAAAATTTTCAACTGCCTTGTCTATTCCCCAGAAATCTGCGAGTGTAATATCTGACGGTCTGTTGAAATTGGCATACCTGCATTTGGAACACGAAGGTCTAAACATTATGTGCTTATAAAATAAATCAGTATATAAATTAGAAAAATGTTTTTTATTTGTTGTAAAACTTTCGATGTGAGCCGCCCAGCCAAAATACTTATCACGGAAACTAAACTGAGTAATTTTTGCATTTGTTTTTTTTGATAAATAATCGAGATATTTCTCGTATACCAAAGGACTTGGAACGCCATGACACACTATATCACACAATATCAGATTCGTTGTATCCGTATTCTGTTGCCTCAGATAACTTTTTAACCCTGCTGTCTGACATCCTGTTCCAGAAAATAAGACGACTCTGTGATCGTTCAGATCTCTTCTTACACTAAGAAAAGTATCACCCATTTCACTCTGAACATATTTAGAACCCTTAAAATCATTCACAGCTTTTTTGTCTTCTGCTCTTTTGTGTACTACTTTCAGATTTTCATCAAATGCAGCCCCATAAATAACGCCCTTTTTGTCAAGCACATACTGACAGATTGCCATAAATGTACCACCTGATCGACTTGTAAGTCGTTCATTGAGATTTTTATGTTTTACAGCATATATAAGGTTTTCTTTAATATCTAGGTGATTCACAGCCTTTGTTTTTTGAAAATCACATACTTTTACACACATTTGGCAGTTCACGCAGAGATTTTCATCAACAGCTGGATATAAAAATCCTTTCTCATCCATTTTCATTTGAATTGCATCTTTTGGACAGATACTGCAACAGGCAGTACATCCACAGCATTGATTTTTTGATGAATAAATATTCATTTTGGCTATCCTCTTAATTTTACTTACTCTTTATTGTGCTTTTGACTCTTTTGATCAGAGAAAATAGACATTCTCTATCAAATAGTAAACTTTCAATTGCTAGAATCAAAGTTATAAATATTGTATAAATGATTGCATAAACAGCCCAAACCAGAAAATTTGAAACTGCAATTTTTATGAACATTGACGGAATAAAACAAATAACAGATACTATTAGCAGTCTGATTATTCTTACTACACTTTCTGACACTTTCATGTGTGTAACATTTTTAGGGATAAAGAAAAGAAGATCTATAACTCTATACAGATTTGAAAGAGAAAGTGCTGTCATAATACCGTATAGGCCAAATGGTATTGCGAGCAATATTCCCATAATCACTGCAATCAATGCCTGTGTTAATGACTGCCATCTGGTTTCTTTATAAAGTCCTGCAGAAATTACAAGCATTCCCTGTGGAGTCTTTATATTATAAAGAAGTCCGTTTACAACAAATAATATTGCGAGTAAAGGCTGGTTATAATTAACATCAGTCACTTTTGATGTATATATATTGACAAAAAATTGGAGCATGACAGCTGCAACAGTATAAATAATGAAGATCAAATGATAGTATGCATATTCAAATTCACTATAGGCTTTTTGAAGCTTTTTCTGTTCTTTTCTTGCGATAAGATCTCCAAATGATGCGGAAAGTCCATTCTGAAATATATTCAAGAGAGAGTTTATGCCATTCATCACCATGTTAAAAATAGAATAGACACTAACTGTTTTTAATGATGTGAAAACAGTTGCAATTACTGTTGGTGCTCCGACCTGTACTGCTTGAACTATCTGCAAAAATAAGGCATCCCATCTTTTATCCAACGCAGAATTGTCAGGGTCCTCATTATAATTTAGATACTTGTAATTCTTCTTTACATAAAATGAAAGGATTAACGTTCTTACAACAAGTGGAATGATGGCAACAATGTAAAGTATCAGGACATTTACATTTCTCATTGAGAGTACCACAATAACCAATGTATTCAGAATGATATGAACAGTGGAGGCCAGTGAAATCACATATGTTTTCTGATCTGCTGTTAATATTACTCTATATTTTGCTAAGGAGAAGAAGTCAAGAAAACTTTTTGAACTCAAAGCAATTACAAGAAAGGATATAATAACATATGGCATGTTTTCCACTTTTGCAAATGATGGGTATACTGCCGCAAGAGCTACCACAAGAACTGCAAAAACGGCACCGGACACATAGTAAAAATGTTTTGCAGCCGAAACTATCGCATTGATACGCTTATGATCATTGTCTGCAAGCGGTTTATACAGAGAATAAACTGCAGCACTGCCCAATCCAGCCTCTACAAGATTAAAATATGTTATAAATTGATTTATCGATGAAACAAGTCCGTTTATTTCTGAACCATAATGTACAAGCATAAATCGAGGAGTAATAAATCCCGCGATCATTACTATAGCTTGATACAATGCGGTAGACATGGAATTGTACAAAAATTTTTTTGTTCTATTCATATTATCCTTTTATTATTTTTTTGAGGTAATTTATACTTTTAACACGTTCATTGCCAATGACATTGTCTACTGATTCCCAGTCGATTGATGTATCCTTAAGTGGCTCCTCACTAATAATCTCTCTTCCCGTTATATTCAGCTTATTTAAAAGTTCTTCGGCTCTGCTATTTCTGCCGTTTTTAGTATGATATTCAACAAAGAACTGTTTATGAAATATAACGGAAAAAGCTGTTCCATGAAATGAATTTGTCGCAACATATTCAGCATTTTTTATGTAACCGAGAAATTCTTCAGGAGAAACTGCTGTTTTATATTCAATGCCTTTTACTCTCATAATGGGTTTATCATTAATGTAAATAACTTTTAGGTTCTTTAAAGCTGCAAGCTTTTTTGCATATTCCAGCAAGTTTACAGGCATATTTACACTAAATACGAGGATGTATTTTTCTTCAGGAGGTTTTATGGCAATGTTGCTGTAAATATCAGACGAGAGCAAAAATGTCGGATCAATATTTACATCCATATCCGACGCAATACCAATTTTTCTTAAAATGTCAACGGCATTTTCTTCCCTGAGAGATATATTTTTATATCCATTCAATCTTTTTTTGTATTCTTCTTTTTTGTTTTCTGGTATGGACTTGCATCCAATACTTGCTGCATAGGAATTCTTTTTCTTATCTTCAGCAAATGTCAAAAAATAAGCTCCATCAAATCCAACACAACTCGGACTCCAGACCTGATCACTTCCTGTTATAAATGCATCGTACTCTTTGTTAAGAGATTTTAATTCTTCTTTTTCATATTGGTTTTTAGAAAGCGAAATGCAGCTGCTTAAAAAAACGTTGAATTTCTTTTTTTTCTTTGCTATAATATGCCTTTTTATCAAGCCCTTTAAAACACCTGCAATAAGATTATTCCTTTTAAAATCAAATATTTTGTATGTTTCTTCAAGAGGAATGGAACGATAATCTATCACTTCACATTCAACTCCCATGTTGTTTATAAATTTACATAAGGCAAAAGCCTGTAACACTGCACCATAATTTATTGCTCTATGAAATGTCATTATGCCAATTTTCAATTTACAACAGCTCCTTTTTCTTAAAAATCTTAAAAAGATAATTGAAATCGTTCATGCTTATCATATTCCCTTTATAATAATCAATATACATGATGCTGAAATAATATGGGAATAATGTTGCGACATCGTATAGTGGATTTCCAGTCATTCCATACAGGATAAAAAACACCTGAACAAACAAACAGAACGGCATAATATTTTTTGCTGATTGTGGGAAAACTTTCTCATTCTTTCTATACGCCTTGAATAATGTAATTGCATTAAATAAATTGTATAAAAAGAATGCCACATATAAAGTAAACCCTACAATGCCAACCTCACATAAAAGTTGCAAGTAAATATTATGTGCGTGTCTGTATTTGTATACAGTCATATACTTTCCAAGATTTTCGTAGTAGTAAGAAGGATAGCTTCCCCATCCATGCCCAAAAATGGGTTTTTCCTTAAACAGACGATAGGCCAATGCATACAAAGGACCTCTTCCTGCTGTAACATCACCGCTATCTGATTCACTAAAAAATCTATTTACGACATTAAGGAGCTGCGGAATCCATATAGATGCAATTAAAAGTGCAATGACGCCTAGTAGAATCAAAGAAATTATTTTTAAAATTCTTCCCTTTGGTTTATTCGCTTTAAAAAAATAATATATAAAAACTATTGCAATGATAGAAAAAAGAAGTGGACCTCTTTTTCCTGTAAGAAGCAACGCACTCAGCATTATAACAGTACATGTTATATTTTTTAATGACTTAAGATTATTTAGGAGTTTGGCTGCAAACGCACCAAGACCGATAGATAGATACATTCCATTAGTGCTATAATGATCTGTAAAACCTGCCATAAATCCATTTTGATATGCCTTTATCAATTGTTTCTGAGATTCAATATCAAAAAGAGGCAAAACAAATTTAAAATAAAGAACAGGTGATACAAAAGTTAGTATTGTCATAACAGCATAGAACATTGTAAATACCTGAACCAATATATACAATTCATTCTGCCAACTATTAAGACGTTTTCCCATGATCATCATTAGCCATATTGACCAAAAAGAAATTACGTAATAATAAGAGCCATGCTTTATATCATAATTGTTGACTGTAATATAGAATCCTATAACAGCCATAATTACCTCTGTTCCATTTAAATTTATCGAAGATTTTAACTTTCCTGTTCTTTTATATCCAAAACAATATGCACAAAAAAAAATAAAAACCGCAAATAAAAGCGTAAGATACTTTACAACTGTTGAAGGATAAATATAATTATCGATTGAAACTGTATATGGATATAAAACAACAAAAAAGACCGCAATGTACATTAAAATTTTCAATGGTGAAAAAGAAAAACTTTTGAATGTATTTTCGCTCATTTTGATCGCTCCTCCTTTCAATTACCGTAAAGCAATACCAAAAGTTATAATGATATTTTTGAATTTATAAAGTTCGCTTTTTTTACAATAAATTCAGTGAGAGGTCTTGCAATCTTTATTGGTATAAAAAGAAGCTTTATTGTCTTGCTATTGTAAAATTTCACATCTGAAATTTTGATACTTCTTATTTTCTCTTCAATAGCTTTTTTCTCTTTGCTAAATTTTTTGCAGTAATCAGGGCTTGAAGTTATTTTCACCCATAATCTAATATAGCTATTGAGTCTAAAATAATTTATATTTTTTATTTTCTGTCCAGAAACTTGATTGGAAATAATATCTGTAATTTTTAAAGAATCAAAATTTTTAGAAGACAGTCTTGCTGACATGACAGACAGCGGATTTATAAAATAATAATAGCCGCAATAAGGGATATAAACTATTTTGTTGGACAAAACGATGAAATTATATATGTACATCTCGTCTTCTGCAATTTTATATTCTTCCGGGAATAAGATTTTATCTGCAATGTTTTTACGAAATATTTTGTTCCATACTCTGAAATCTACTTTATCAAATAAAAGGAATTGCTTTGTTGCTTCGTTTTTATCCATTACAACAGGATTATTTCCTTTTTTATTACACGAAATTTCTTTGATGCCATTTAACTCCGTATAACCTGAACAGACCATATCCGCATCAAATTTTTTTGCTGTTAAATAAAGAGTTTCACAAAAATCTTCTCTAATGTAATCATCAGCATCTGTAAATCCTATATATTCGCCTCTAGCATTTTGTATTCCAAGATTTCTCGCTGAGGATACACCTCCATTGGTTTTATGGAAAACTGATATTCGGCTATCTTTTTCTTTAAATTCATCACATTTTTTTCTACATTTATCAGTTGAGCCATCATCAACAAGAATGATTTCTATTTCTTTTAATGTTTGCCTTAAAAGTGAAAGAACGCATCTCTCCAACAATTTGATTTCAACTTTATAAATTGGGACTATAATACTCACTTTAATCATTAATCATTTTTACCTCTAATAATATTAGTCAAGGCACCCGATATTTTATTTTCAAAAATATAATTTACAGGTATTGCAATTACAATAACAGCCGTAACGCACACCACACTTATCAATAAAGACATAACAGAAATGTCATCGAGATTGTAAACAATTCTGGATATACCTTTTACAACAAATTCATGGGTCAAATACATTGATAAACTGATCTTGCCAATAAAAGACATCATTTTTGTGTGGATAAGCAGGCTCCCAAAAATTAGCACAACCAAAAACAATAAAATCGGCAAGAGAAGCTTTATGTAAGCGTTTATTTTTAAATAGCTGAACAACATTCCCAAGCCTATATAAATAAGATAAAAGAAAACGTTAAAGAAGTATTTTTTTTCTTTGCAGTACTCTTTGGGAATTCTCTTTTTTCTTATCATGATGGATGAAAGAATCATTCCTGCTGAAAGAGTGATCATGCCATTTCTGTAAAGTAGAAATATGGCATTATCCGAAAAGAATATTTGTCCAATAGCTGTTAAAATTAATAGAATTGCTGTGGAAATTTCTCCTCTATACTTATATGAAATAAGCATAGAGGCCTTAAAAACGACATAATAGAACATTAAAACATTGATATACCAACCCACATCAAGTAAAGGTCTTGAAATGCCATTACTGTTTACATATGGTATAAAAATCAAGGATCTCAGCAAATTCAGAACTGTAGGTTCTGCCGTATGAAAAAAGGAAGGCTTTAAACGTGCAACGGCAAAACAGAATAATGTAACAATATAGTAAAGTGGTGCAATTTTCAAATACCTTTTTAAAAAGAAAAATTTTCCATTTTTATTTTCTGTTGAGTAAACTGTCAGAAAACCACTTATTAGAAAAAAAATACAAACAGCAAATCCTCCCGGATTTCCTCCAAGCAGCATATTTACACAACCTATATGTGAAAGCACGACCATTATTGCCGAAACTGCCCTCAAGTCATCGAACGCTCTTATGTGTTTCATACATTATACCTATTTCTTTATTTTTTCGTATAAATCCCAGCAAATTTTATAGGCAGGATAGCCGCACATTAATAATTTTATGGCTAAAACATCTCTTTTTGGAACGTTGTCATCATTTAACAAAACATTTTTTCTATCTTTTATATAAGAAATCATCTGCTTTTTCTCGCTGTCAAAACCTTTTGAATTTCTCATCTGATTCAACGTACTAAATCTTGCATATACCTGTCTTCGCAAAATGGCCCGATCTAAGTCGGGATATACTTTCAAAACATCGTCTGCCATTTTATCCGTCATCTCTAACAAGTCTAGTTTCTTAGGACTAAATGAACAATTGACAATAGAACCTTTTCTGACTATATAGTTGTACTTTGATTCGTATCCAACAGCTATCTTATCACACTGTAACATCAATTGATAAGTAGTTCCAATATCTTCGAAAAGCTTTCCTTTTGGGTATTCGACATTGTCAAACAAATTTCGGTGGTAAAGTTTAGCCCATGCGGACGTATCTATAACATCATGGTAGAGCATTCTTTCTAAACAACTTTTATTAGAAAGAATCTCATCGCCTTTTTTTCCGTTTTCTTTTATTTTTCCATTATCGAATAAAACTCTATGTTGACATATAGACATTTTCGTATTGTATTTCATCAACAATGCATACAGATACTCAATATAGTCTAAGTCAACAAAATCATCTGAATCAATACATGTTATGAAATTGCCGGACGCTCTCTGAATACCATAATTTCTAGCATCTGAAAGTCCGCCATTTTCTTTATGAAAAACAATTATCCTATCGTCTTTTTTCTTATACTCATCGCATTTTAATGCGGACCCATCTGTCGAACCGTCATCAACCATTATAATTTCGATATTCCTATATGTTTGGTTAATAACGGATTCCATACACCTATCGAGATAATCGGATACATTGTAAATTGGTAGAATAACTGATATAAGATCTTTTTTCATTTAGAAGCTACCCTCATATTTTTTATGCCCAAACTTCGCACCGATAAATGACTTGATTTTTCTATTCCAGTCAATTTTCTCAGTATAAATGCAAGGAATTTCTTTTATGTCTTTTTGTTGTATAGCTCCTGATTTCACTTGATAATCAAGCCAGACATTAAATATTATCTCGCTGACTCTGCCATAAAAGCGACCTTGAAAAAATGATAATTCCTTGGAAGATTCTCCGATTCTTTTTTCTAGTTCAAAAAGAATGCTGAAAAGCCATTCACAGTAGTTCTGGAACAAATCTTTTCTCATAATCATCATGTTAAACATATACCCATAGGTCTGCTTGTATACTTTGTCGCAGGAATCCATGTACTCAGGATACTTTTCGGCGATAATCTTTTTTGTCACATCAAGATGCTCTGCATAATGCGTATGTGCATAATGCGAGTAAAGTGTCTCGATATAATATTTGCGTTTTTTAGGAACAAACACTTTGTAATTATCCAAAAGTGGCTTCAGCTCGTCATATGTAAGAATATTGTCAAAGGAATTCTTTGATTTCTTTTTCAAAGAAAAATGACGCCTATAATGAGCCAAGCCTATATAATCAGAGTTAATATTTTTCCAAGCCCAGTAAAGACCTGTTAATTCGCAAAACGAAGGATTTTTTAGAGAAATGTTTTCTCCTGTATTGTCTTTGACATATCCTAAATCCAAATCATTTCCATCAGCATCTTTTTTGCCTTCTGCACCCACATGGACAGGTAAGTACATTTCATCTGATGGCATTTGGTATTTTTTATGCGTAGCTATTACAATCGTAGCTTTATTCTCCAAAACCATACCCCTCTTTTTTCTCTGCTTGCCCATTATAACTGTAGAATACTACAATTTATTAAGCAAAAAGTGTTCCTGGAAACAGTCGATTGCCTTCTAATATCCGTCTCCACCTATATAACACAATTATACCACACGCCCCCACAAGTGTCAAGCAAATCCCTCGACAAATACGCTCACAAACTGAAAAAATAACACCGAAAAATTAATTTTTTCTGTTCATATTGTCAATTTCCCGCCGGAACATCTGCCAATTTCGCAGGAATTCACGCTGGGGAACGAAAAAGCAGCATTTTCTGCACCATCAAAAAAGCCCGATGGATCACCTTCCATCGGGTAAAAAATCATTTTAAATTCGGGTGATTTGTGCTTTCGGAGCGGAAACTCAGTCTTCTGCCTGCTCTTCTGTCACCAGTGCTTTTCGCTTGATGCCCAGGTAGCAGCGCTTGGGGTTGGCATCGCTGCTTTTACGCTTGCGGCCGGACTTCAGTTGCAGCTCTGCTCTGACAGCCTTCGTAAAGGCATCGTAGTTCGGGAAGCAGTACGCGTAGCTCTCATCCAGGGCATATTCCTTGTAATCGGCGTACATATCCTCGGTGAAAATGTAGTCATCGTCGTTCTCGGTGCGTACATAACAAGCCGTAAAGAAGAAGTCCAGAGACTTGCTGGTGCTGCGGCTGACTGCCGTGGGCGGCACATAGCTGTCATAGCTTTCGCCCTCTTCGGAGTCGCTGAATTCGTAGTGGTTGTCCTTGAGCACCTTGTACGCCAGAATCAGCTTTCTCACAATAGCTGCCTTCTCACGCTCCAGCTTGTCCATCAGTACCTCAAAGGGCTCTGCATTGTCGGTCAGTCTGTGCTTGAACGGGATCACAAGCTTACGCATATCAAACGCCGCATCCGGCATCTTCGTGGTAATGTCGTAGTTGGAGGCGTTGATGATGTGTGCACGGCTTTGGAACGGGACACTGCCGTTTTCGCCCTTGAATTCCGCTGAAAGCATATCAGCACCGGAGATGCCCTTGAGAAAGGCAGTCGCTTTGGTGTTCAGCGGTGCGGAGTCCATGTCCATGCAGCAGCAGAGGGATTTTCCATAGACCTGCTGGGTGCAAACTGGCGACCCAGGTCGTTTGGCTGCATGGTAACGGTTGCTGAGTTGTTGAACAGACGCATCAGAAAGCTCAGCAGAAAGGTCTTGCCGGAGTTGGTCACACCCAAAAAGCAGAACAGTTTCTTGACCATATCGTTGGTCAGGCAAACGCCCAGGACTTCGTTGATTCGCTTGTTCAGCGGCATTTCGTGATTGGTGTAGGTGTTGATGACCTTTTCATATTCCGGGCAGGCTTTGTTTTCCGCAAGCCAGTCCGCATGGATCATGCTGGTAAAGAATTTCTGCGGTATTGCCCTATTTGTTCATGGAGTTCGTCTCGAAACACACTTTGAAGTACGGTATAGCTTTTACAAATACGGGATATGATGATGTTTACGAGATAATTCAAATCATCACACATCTTTGACTCTTCTTTCTTTGTCATAGCAGGGGGTCCGGCAGCGTCAGACAGATCTTTTCTCCGGAGGGAGCAGGTATTGCCTTATAGTCATACTCTTTCATTCCTGCCTGTTTTTATTGACATTTTTGGAAATCACAAAAGTCAGAATAACAAGCACAAGTGGAAAAATACAGCCTGCAAGCACGCCCTTGCGAATATCATCTCCTGCACTTTGTGAAATGTTTCCTACGATACCCGGACCTATTGCACCGCCAAGGTCGCCTGCCATGGCAAGAAGGGCAAACATTGCTGTGCCGCCTGAGGGCATTTTCCCCGAACAGATGCTTATGGTTCCAGGCCACATAATTCCAACGGAAAAGCCGCATATTATACAGCCTGCAAGCCCAAGCATGGGAATATCCGACAGGGAAGCAACAAGATAGCATATCAGGCAAAGCATGCCTGAGCCTATCATAAATTTTATTAGGTCAAGCCTGTCGCCGTATTTTCCATACAGTGAGCGACTTATTCCCATAGTCACCGCAAACAGGCAAGGCCCGGCAATATCTCCCATAGCCTTTGAAAGATCCAAAGCAGATTCCGCAAATGCAGATGCCCACTGTGCCATTGAAAGCTCCGACGCTCCCGCACATATCATCAGCAGTATGGAAATAATGAACACGGGGGTTTTTAAAAGATTTCCGATACTCATACCTTGCCCGTCCTCGGCAGGGTGTTCAATGGGACAGGTGATGAAATTAAACATATTATACAGCGGAATTATTGCCCAGATACAAGCAAGCCATTTCCAATTGCCTATACCGAACACCGAGAAAAATACTGTGGAAAGCAGGATAACTCCTACCGAGCCCCAACAGTAAAAGGAATGGAGCAAACTCATTGCCGCCTCTTTATGCTCAAAGGGACAGGATTCAACGATAGGGCTGACAAGCACCTCCGTAAGACCGCTGCCCACCGCATATACAATTGTGCTGATGATTATTCCCATAAACGGGTCGGGCATTATCTGAGGAAGAAACGCAAGTCCCAGAAGTCCTGCTGCCGAAAACAGCTGAGAACCCACAACGCATCTGCGGTAGCCTATTCTGTCCGCAAACTTTGCACAGAGAATATCCACAATAAGCTGGGTGATAAAGAAAACGGATGATATGAGTGCAATTTTTCCGAGAGGGATATTGTAAACATTGTGGAATGTGAGAAATAGCAGCGGTGCAAAATTTGCTGTAATAGCTTGTGTAACAAATCCAAGATAACAGGCAATAAGAGTTTTTCTGTAATTCATCTTGACGTTCCTTTCGCTTTTTGATATAATTGTATCATATCATAACAAACGGCATATTTCAATGTACAATATCACATTTTTATTACACTATATCGCAAAAATGGAGGATAAATTTGAAAAACCTAAACGACGGCTACGCAAAGATCATCACTGACGAAACTCTTCGTGAAACCATAAGTCACGGCAGTGAGGAATATCCCTTTCGATATTATTATGAGGATATATGGCTCTTTGACCTGCACTGTATTGACTGGCACTGGCACCCAGAGGTTGAGTTTGTGCTTGTAGAAAATGGGACGGCAGATTTTTTTGTGGGCAGCAGCAGATATGTGCTTAACACAGGGGAAGCAATTTTCATCAACACACAGGTGATACATCGGTTTGAGAGCAGCGAAAGTACAATTATTCCCAATATGGTCTTTTCTCCGCTTCTGATAGCCGCAGAAAACAGTTTGATATACCGCAAATATATAAAGCCTGTGCTTATGTCCTCAGTTGAATGCCTGATAATATCGCCGACAGATGAAAAGCAGTGTGAGATGCTTGATACAATACGAAATGTGTTTGCCATACAGGAATCGAAAAGCATATCCGAACTGAAAACCGCCGAACTTATTATGAAGCTATGGGGGCAGATTTACGAAAGCATAAGTTGGAACGACACTCAAAACATAAACAAAACCTCCGCACAGGCACAAGCACAGCTGCAGATAATGATGCAGCATATCCACAAAAACTATTATCGTCGGATAACCTTGGAAGACATTGCAAGATCTGTTTCTATAAGCAAAAGCAGTGTGCTGAATATTTTTAAAAGCTATCTGCATACATCGCCCATTAATTATGCTCTGGAATATCGTTTGAAGCGTGCTGCCAAGTTTCTTACGGAAACTGAAAACAGCGTTTTCGTTATAGCTCAGACAGCAGGCTTTGAAAATGTGGGATATTTTTGCCGCAAATTTAAGGCACTCTATGGAATGACGCCTAAGGAGTACAGAAATCACAGGCGGTCGGAACGGAAATAATAAAAAGCAAAGGATTTGCTGCGATTGGCAGTGACAAATCCTTTGCCTATTTTAAGGCAATACCGCACAAAGAGCGTCTGGTGACTTTGCACGGTATTGCCTTTGATTCGGATAGGCTGGAAGTGTAATGACGGGGTCTATAGGCTGTATGCTTTTCATATTTTTGTTCAAATCCATTTGCCTTCTTTCTTGATTGGACAACGCTGCCAACTCTAAAAATTTCAACAACTGGCACAAACTGCCCGTTTCCCACTTGCCATTTTACTTGCCATTTGCCCGTATTTACTTGCCATTTTAGGAAAAAACCTGTTTTTCGCAAAACACCCCAGGTAACGAAAAAAGGCTGAATTACGAGCTTTTTTCGTAATTCAGCCTTCTGCAATTGGTCGAGGTGACAAGATTCGAACTTGCGGCCCCTACGTCCCGAACGTAGTGCTCTACCAAACTGAGCCACACCTCGATTGACGACTTCATTAGTATATCACATTTTCGGGCACTTGTAAAGCCTTTTTCACCACTTTCGAAAAAAGAAAAGTTTTGCATTGCCAAACAATCAATTTTCAAATCAAACTATAGAAAATTTGTCGAATCAGAGCGTATGAAAAGATAAAAGCAAAGGGCAGCCTTTCGGCTGCCCTCGCGGTGATTGTCTAGGGAAACACTGTGTTTGTTATCGTGCATTCGGCACATTGGTGCGGACGGCACTGATCACGGCATAGCTGTTCTTCGGCAGGATCACGGCATCACCGTCGCAGATGCCGCTGATGACCGTGCTGAATGCATAGCGGCCGAATGCCTTGTCGCGGAGCGAAACCATTGTGGTATCCCCGCCGCGGTTCAGCAGGATCACAGCACTGGAACCATTTTCCGGAATATAGCGGGCAAATCCCACAACATTGTCCTCCAGCACCAGAAATTCCATAGCACCCTCTGCAAACGCAGGGTGTTCCCGCCGGATCTTTGCCAGCTGGCGGGTGTAGTCGATGAGGTCGGTGTCCTCCTGTCCCCACGGATAGCAGCGGCGGTTGAACGGATCCTTCCAGCCCTGCAAGCCGGCTTCGTCGCCGTAGTAGATGCTGGGTACACCGGGGAGGAAGAACTGCAATACCATAGCCCCTTTCAGGAGCGTCTTGCCGCGTTCGTATTCCTCCGGCGACAGTTCATTCGATGCCATCCAGTCCTTGCTCTTGTCGTCGCAGGGCTGCCCGCCGAACCGGTTGATCGCCCGTTCGATGTCGTGGGTGGAAACGAAGTTCATCAGCACATCGACAGTGCACTTGGGATAGTTCTCCAGAATGCCCATGATGCGGTCGCGGAATGTGGTGGCAGCTTCGCCCTTCATGTAAGCAATAATTGCCTCGCGGAACGGGTAGTTCATCACGCTGTCCAGCTGGTCGCCCAGCAGATACCGCCGCTTGACACCATACGCCTCCTTGTTGGAAGCGTCTTCCCAGACCTCGCCGATGACGATCTTTTCCTCGTCAAACTTCTTGACGCAGGCACGCAGGTTGTCCAGAAATTCGTCTGGTAGTTCGTCGGCAACGTCCAGACGGTATCCGGCAGCCCCCAGACTGAGCCAGTAGTCCAGTACACCGTCATCGCCGCAGATGTACTTGGTATAGCTGGGGTTGTTCTCGTCCACGTTGGGGAGGGTGTCAATGCCCCACCACGACTCATATTCCTTGTTGCCCCAGAAGTGATACCAGGAGTAATAGGGGCTCTTTTCGGACTGATACGCACCGGGGGCGGGATAGCGGCCGAACTTGTTGAAATAGATGCTGTCTGCACCGGTGTGGGAGAATACGCCGTCCAGAATTACCGAAATGCCGCGGGTTTTGGCAGCCTTACACAGTTCCCGAAAGTCCTCGTTGGTGCCCAGCAGCGGGTCTACATTCCGGTAATTGGCGGTGTTGTAGCGGTGGTTCTCGTGGGATTCGAAGATCGGGTTCAGATAGATGCAGGTCACGCCCAGATCTTTCAGATAGTCCAGCTTGCTGCGGATACCGTCCAGATCGCCGCCGAAGTAGTCGTTGTTCCAGACGTGTCCGTTCTGGTCGGGCTTGTAGTAGGGGAGTTCTCCCCATTCCCGCATCACGCGGTCAGAGGGCACATTGTCATGCATCTTGCCGCTGCTGCAAAAGCGGTCGGGGAAGATCTGATACATCACGCCGCCCTTGAGAAACTGGGGTGTCTGATAGTCCTCGTTGTAGACTGTCAGCTGGAACATTTCTCCCTGATCCAGTGTGCCGTGGCAGGCATCGCCCCGCTTGATATAGTGCCGTACACCATTGGAGGTGTAGGAGAAATAGTAGTAGTGTACGCCGGAGTACTTGGGAATGAGATCTGTGGTGTATGTGACATAGCCGTTTTCGTGTTCTTTCACGTTCATCGGCAGAAAACGTTCCTTGAAGCCGGTGCGGAAAACCACCAGCACCGGAGAAAAGTCCAGCGGCGTTTCTTCCGGCAGGCGAATGGTGAACTGACAGCTCTGGTTTCTGGCAATGGCACCGAAGTGCGACTTATACGCCGAATCCCAGCTGTTGTAAAAATAACGCATACAGAGATGCTCCTTTCTTTGTGAAGTGAGAATATGCAAATTGTAATTTCGCGGACACCGTGCAACCCGTTCATTCAAGAAAACGGAGCAGGGTTTGTGCTGCTCCGTTTTCGTCAGATTATATCAGTTCCGGGAGAGATTCCCCAGTCCGCAGGGCAATACTGCACAAAGAGCGTCTAGCGACTTTGCACGCCATCTGCTTGCAAATTTTCCGCCATATTTCACAAAAATGCTCGTGAATACATCCAGTATTCACTCCGCTTTTTGTTT
>OGYK01001343.1_pt1 | contig 18190 bp, 10 predicted proteins | sample 1576501 | NCBI WGS metagenome assembly OGYK01 (sample SAMEA3541530, study PRJEB24748) | human gut metagenome | biome: human gut; feature: human-associated habitat; material: faeces | place: China | collected 2012
TAGTAGCTCCTCCAGCCGATATAGGAGCCAGATTACCGAACCAGCGCACCAGCAGCGCCGATCTGCCGCAGCTCAATGCGCGTGCGGAACATGCCCGCAAGGTCTTTTACCAGCTCGCGGAAGTCCACACGGCCGTCCGCCGTGAAGTAAAAGAGGATTTTACTGTTGTCAAACGTGTACTCCACGTCGACAAGCTTCATTTCGAGTCCGCGCTCCGCAATTTTCTTTTCGCACTGCGTGAACGCATTTTTTGCTTTCAGTTCATTTTCCGCCACGCGGCGCAGGTCGTCTTTTGTCGCCTTGCGAATCACTTTTTTGAGCGGCTGCACAATGGAATCATCCGCAACATCGCGGTTGGCCATCGCCACTTCGCCGCACTCTACGCCGCGCGCCGTTTCTACAACGACGTGGTCGTCGGCGGAGAGCTTCTCGCTGTTCGGGTCAAAGTAATACACCTTGCCCATGTTCTTAAAACGAACACCGATTACTTCTGCCATATTTATATCCACAGCCCATAAAGGGCTTCCTTTCTTTCCGGGAAAAATCCGTATTGTTATTTTGACATGATTCGTGAAGACTATACAAACGGACTTGACCATATTGACCGTTCGTTGTATCGCAACTGGCTGAACCACAAAGGACGTCAGCTGAAGGTTTCCTTCCTGCGTAAGACTGGTGATTTTTCGAAGGTTGAGGTGCTTATCAATGACTCTTTGGCGATGGATAAGTTCAATATGGGATGCCGTTTCGAATCTTATCTGATTCATACATTGCAGGGAAATACTGAAGCAGCCGCTGCCGCAAAGGCTGAAATGAAAGCTTTGATGCGCGGTGCCGTACACAGCTATCTGGAATATGCCATCGACTATGCATCGGCAGGTATGTATGAAGAAGCTACCCAGTTGTTGTCTTTTGTAGCAGAAGGAAATGAAGCTACTTATCCGATGGTATATTATGCATTGGGCTATTTTGCTTCCAAGATGGGTAAGAAAGACGAAGCGCTGAATCTTTACAAGAAAGCTGAAACCATGTGTCCGGACTACTGCTTCCCGAACAAGCTGGAAGAAGTGCTGATGCTGAACGATGCGATGTCGCTTAATCCGGAAGGAGCTAAAGCACCTTATTACTTGGGTAACTTCCACTATGCAGCTCGTATTTACGATGAAGCTATTGCTTGCTGGGAAAAATCAGCATCTATCGATGATACGTATCCTACAGTATTGCGTAACCTGTCATTGGCTTATTACAACAAACAGCATAATCCGCAGAAGGCATTGGCTACACTGGAAAAAGCTTACAATTTGGATACTACCGATGCACGTATTCTGATGGAGCTCGACCAGCTTTACAAGAAACTTCGCTATCCGCACCGCCAGCGCTTGGACTTCCTGGAAGCACATGCTGACGTGGTAGAACAGCGTGACGACTTGTGTATTGAACGAATTACGCTCTATAACCAGTTGGGTGAATACCAGAAAGCATACGATTTGATTAATTCCCGTAAGTTCCATCCGTGGGAGGGAGGTGAAGGAAAAGTCACCAGTCAGTATTTACTCTGCCGTGTGGAACTGGCTAAGATTGCCATCCGTGAGGGGCGTTTTGCCGATGCGGTCCGCTTGTTGAAGGAAACAGAAAAATATCCGGATAATTTGGGCGAAGGCAAACTGTCTATGGCCGAAGAGAACGACATCCACTATTGGATGGGATGTGCTTACGAGGGTCTTGGCGAAGAAGCGTTGGCTAAGGAATACTTTACAAAAGCTACCAAGGGGTCTGCTGAACCTGCCATCGCCTTCTTCTATAACGATCAGCAGCCCGACAAGATTTTCTATCAGGGACTGGCATGGCGTAAGCTGGGTGAAGAAGACAAGGCACGCAGTCGCTTTAACCGCCTGATCAAGCATGGTGAAAAGCATCTGTTCGATAAGGTGAAGATTGACTACTTCGCAGTATCACTTCCCGACTTGCTGATTTGGGACGACGACCTGAACGTACGCAACCAGATTCACTGCAACCTGGTGATGGGTATGGGCTATCTCGGATTGGGTGACAAGGAACAGGCTCGCAAATTCCTGTCTGAAGTAGCTCGTCTGGACATCAACCATCAGGCCGGAAAGCAACTTCTGGAAATGTGTGGATAAGGCTATGTGCTCACTTTTTACAGTATCCCTCCTCTTAAGAAAATACATGTAAAAAGTAAAAAAGTACATTTCTAAGAATGGTTTGATTTATTTCCTTTGTAAGACAAATTAAGAACTATAAAACTTTTAGTTATTAACCTTTATTTATCTATAATATGAAACATGTTTGTTCAGCACTTTTGTTTGTAATGTTTGGTTGTATGCCTATGTATGGTCAATCATTGGGGCAGACCGTAAAGTGGGATTCCAAAAGCTTATTGTTTGATGGGAAACGCGTGGTTCCTGTGATGGGTGAAATACATTATTCACGTATACCTGAGAATGAATGGCGTCAGGAACTGCAAAAGATGAAGGCTGGAGGAGTAACGATGATAGCCAACTATGTATTTTGGAATCGCGTCGAGGAAAAAGAAGGAGTTTTTGATTGGAGTAAACAACGTTCGTTGCGGCATTTTCTGGAATTGTGTAAGGATGAGAACTTGCCTGTAGTGCTGCGTATCGGTCCTTTCTGCCATGGAGAAGTTCGTTGTGGCGGTATACCGGACTGGATACTGGAGAAGAATGTGGAGTTGAGAAGTGAGGACCCTAAATTTTTACACTATGTCAAGTTGCTTTATCGGCAGATTTTTACTCAAGTTCAAGGGCTTTTGTGGAAGGATGGTGGGCCGGTAGTGGCTTGTCAGTTTGATAATGAGTATGGAGGTGAAGGCTCCTATTTGATGGCTTTGAAACATATCGCTCAAGAAATAGGTTTTGATTTACCGTTTTATACGCGTACAGGCTGGCCGGAATTGAAAACTCCTATTCCATACGGTGAGATGATTCCACTTTATGGAGATTATGCGGATGGTTTTTGGGATCGCAGCATTAAAGAAACTGCAGGAGATTATTGGAAAGCATTTAACTTCAAACCGTTTCGTTCCTCTTCTGCCATCGCCAGTGAGCAGTTGAAAGAGGGGAACGGACGGATTACAAAGGGGGATGAATTGTATCCTTTTTTTACTTGTGAATTAGGAGGAGGGATGATGACTAGTTACCATCGTCGGGTGTATGTCTATCCTCAGGATGCTTATTCTCTTGCCATTGTAAAACTAGGGTCTGGCTCAAATCTCTTGGGATATTATATGTATCATGGGGGAACCAATCCGGAAGGTCACGCTTATCTGAATGAGATGCAGCGCACGCCTTATACAAACTGGAATGATCTTCCGGTTAAGACTTATGATTTTCAAGCTCCTTTGGGAGAGTTCGGACAGAAAAACCCTCATTATTATATTTTACGCAAACTTCATTTGTTTATGCATGACTATGGCGAGACTTTGGCCTCTATGGATGCGTCTTTCCCACAGGCTGACAAGCCTTAAACAAAGGGAATAGACAGTTATTTGCGTTGGAGTTATCGTCAAAAGGATAATAGTGCGTTTGTTTTTGTCAATAATTATGAGCGCTTGCAAAATATAACCGATAAAAAAGGTGTACAGTTTGAGGTGTGTGGTGTGAAATTTCCTCAAAAAAAAATGATCGTTCCTGCGGGTACCTGTTGTATTTTTCCAGTTAACATTGACGGTATACAATATGCGACTGCTCAGATTGTAGCCAAGCGGGATGGAAAGATTTATCTTGAACAAATAGCGGGCATCCCCACTGAAATAGCAGTGGATGGAAAGGTATTGCGCAATGTGAGGGCAAAAGGGCTTGTTTCACCGATATATAGGAATATTTATTTGCTTACTTCCGCTGAGGCTGAAAACTTGTTTTTGCCGGGAGAAGAAAAGTATCGAGTACAATCTTCCATACCAGTTTCGTTTCATAAAAAACAGGATGCCGGTCTACTTCGTAAAATCACTATCGGTGTGGCGGGTGTAGCTGAAGAACCAGTTGATGCCGATTTTGAACAAGCTGCAATTTATCGGATAGATGTTCCTTCAGAAAAAGGATTGCTGTCCATCAAATACCAGGGAGACTGTGCCCGTCTTTACGCAGATGGCAAGTTGTTGGCTGATAATTTCTACAATGGCCGTGAGTTTTTGTATGGGCTATGGCGCTTGCCTCAGGGTGTCAAACAGTTGGAATTACGTATTCTGCCTATGCAGGCCGATGAACCAGTCTATTTTCCGCGCGAGGCGGATACCACACCGGGCGAAAAGGTCATTGCCTGTGTATTGTATGACTAAAAACAGGAAAATGTTATAGTGATATTATCTATATTGTTCAACTCTTTAAATTTTAAATGCAATGAGAAATACAATTCAGAATTTCGCATGTAATTCATGGTCTAAGCGGCTGGGATTGTATGTTTGTTTTCTACTATTGATGGTGGGAACAATTTGGGCACAAAACCAAACCATTAAGGGAACAGTGCTTGATGCAAACGGGGAGTCTATTATTGGGGCTAGTGTACTTCAGAAGGGCACTACTAACGGGACTATTACTGACTTTGAGGGAGGTTTTATCTTGAATAATGTGCCTTCAGATGCTACGATTGAGATTAGTTTTGTGGGATATAAAACACAAACGATTCCGGTAAATGGTCGTTCCACATTCAATATCGTGTTGAAGGAAGACAATGAAATCTTGGATGAAGTGGTGGTTATTGGCTATGGAGTGCAGAAGAAAGCGGATTTGACAGGGTCAGTTGCTAACGTAAACGCGGACAAACTTAACACACAGAGTAATGCCAATATCGGTCAAGCGTTGCAAGGAAAGATTGCCGGTGTGGATATCGTTTCACAAGGTGGTTTGCCTGGACAAGGTACACGAATCATGGTTCGTGGTATCGGAACGTTGAATAACGCTTCTCCTTTGTATATTGTGGATGGGATGTATATGACCAGTATAGATCATATTAATCCGGCAGATATAGAAAGCATAGATGTGTTGAAGGATGCTTCATCTGCTGCTATTTACGGTTCGCGTGCCGCCAATGGAGTGGTTATCGTCACCACAAAGAGCGGGCTGAACACAGAAGGAGCACCTATCATTGATTTCTCAGCGAATTTAGGAGTGAACATGCCTTCCAAGTATCTGGATTTGCTGAATGCCGAGGAATGGGCTTCTGTAACGACTAAATCGCGTGAGGCGGCCGGACTACCTCCTTTGGAGATGGCTCAGGATTTGGCTAATAAGGAAGACAATGACTGGCAAGACATCATGTTCAATCCTGCGCTGATGCAGAACTATAATCTTTCGGTAAAAGGTGGTGGAAAATATTCCACTTATTATACCAGTGTGGGATACACCAATCAGGACGGGACTATGAAAGGTACAAATTACCAGCGTTATACTTTGCAGAGCAAGCTGGATTTGAAAAAAGGTATCTTTCAGGCAGGAACGAACATTGTGTTTACCTATGACCAGAACAAACCGTTGTTGAGTGATATTCGTGGTGGTATGGTGGGACAAACTATCCAGTCTATACCGACACTGGCTCAGTATGATTCTGATAATGCAGGCGGATACGGCGGAACGTATGGGGATGTGTTTAACTTGTATCATCCGTTAGGGATGGCCGATGACAACTTGATGAAGCGCCAGGAAGATAATACGAAAGTGTTTCTGAATGCATACGCTTCAATTGAACCGATTAAAGGGTTGAAGTACAAAATCAATATTACACCTGATTTTCAGTTTTATCGCTATAATAACCATACCGAAGAATATGATTTTGGTTTGAATACAAAAGATTTTACAGAGACTACTGAAACTCAAACTCGTACGCGTAATGTGTTAGTTGAGAATTTGCTGACTTTCGACCGTACGTTTGATGTGCATAAGATTTCTGTGCTGGCTGGCTACACTTATCAGGATACACGTTATCGTTATCTGAGTGGAGGCGGACGGAATATGCCCGCTGGAATAAGTGAGATTGATGCTTCTGCTGATGGAATGAGTGTTAAGGGGAATAGTACACGTTCTGTGATGACTTCTATTTTAGGACGTGTGTTTTATTCTTATAAAGACCGTTATTTGTTTACGGCTACTATTCGTAGGGACGGTTCGTCTAAGTTTGGAAGTAATAACCGTTACGGGAATTTCCCATCTGTGTCTGTCGGTTGGAATATGGCTGAAGAAAGTTTTATTAAAAACAAGTTAAGTTGGTTGGACCAGTTAAAGATTAGAGGAGGATATGGTGTATTGGGAAATCAGGAAATTGATGATTATCAGTATACATCTGTCGTGACTACTGGTATTAACTATCCAGATGGAGACGGTGAATTGTTGGTTGGGGCTTTCCCGAAAAATTTTGCTAGCCTAGATATCCGCTGGGAGGAAACGGCTATGACAAATGTCGGTATTGATTTTATGGCTTTTAGGAATCGGTTGAGTCTTACTGTTGACTGGTATGTTAAGAATACAAAAGATATCTTATTATCTGTTCCAATTCCTATTTCGACAGGTGGGGCTAACGATCCCGTACGTAATGCTGGTAAGATTCGTAATAAAGGTTTTGAATTCAATATTGGATGGAACGATCGTATTAATAATGATTTTTCATATAGTGCGAACTTTATCGGTTCATTTAATAGAAATGAGGTGATTAATATGGGGACAGACTCACAGGTTATTACAGGTGGTACTATTCATGGAGGTACATGGACTACACGTACTTTGGCAGGATACCCGATTGCAGGTTTCTGGCTTATTCCATGTGACGGATATTTCAATAGTGTGGAAGAAGTGAATGCGCATCAGAAAGATGGAGTATTGATTCAACCGAGCGCACAACCCGGTGATATTCGATTCAAGGATACCAATAATGATGGAAGTATCACCGATGATGACCGTGTCTATTGTGGAAGTCCTTTCCCGGACTTTACTTTCTCCATAAACGGCAATGTGACGTATAAAAACTGGGATTTGGCTGTGACTTTCCAAGGAGTATTGGGCAACAAGATATATAATGCCACTCGCTTGGAACTGGAAGATGTGACAAGAGGCGGTAACTATATGAGTACAGTATTGGATTACTGGACTCCGGAAAACCCGAATGCTTCTGTGCCCCGTCTGACTTGGAATGATACGAATCGAAATGCGCGTTCTGAGTCTGACCGTTTTTTAGAAGACGGATCTTATTTCCGTATGCGTAGTTTGCAGATAGGGTATACTTTCCCGAAAAAATGGTTCAAAGGATTTGTAGAGAAGGCTCGTGTGTATGTCAGTGGAGATAATTTGTTTACTATTACGTCTTACACAGGCTATTCTCCCGACGTGAACTCTACTAATATGTATAGTCGTGGTTTCGATGAGTTTATTTATCCGAACAGTCGTACATTTATGATGGGTATTAATGTTACCTTTTAAATGAGAAGAGTATTCATTCCGATACGACAAATGTATTACTTTAAAGAAAAAAATATGAAACGAATTAATAGTTTACTTTATATGGGATTGATGGGCATCGTGTTGTTGTCTTCTTGTGATGCACAGTTGGATCAGGTCAATCCGAATGCTGCTACTGAAGAAACTTTCTGGCAAAATGAAGCAGACTTTGAAAAGGCTTTAGTGTCTTGTTACACTCCGTTAAAAAATGCGCTGAATGGAGGGTACTATGGGACACGTGGTGTGATGATGCGTATTGCACGTGCCGATGAAGTAGAATTCCGAAATGATATTAGTGAAGTGTATCAGGCATGTTATTTTACGAACTCGAATGGAAATTCCTTGTCGCAAGGTATGTTCTATCAGTTCTACAATGCCTTGTATCGCACGAACTCCATTTTGCAGAGACTGGAAGAAAAACAGGAAATATTGTCCGCTGACTTTATAGACAAGGTAAAAGGAGAATGCTTGTTTATCCGTGGCTTTTATTTGTTTCAGTTGGCCAAGGAGTTTAAGGACGTGCCTTTACGTTTGACGGCATCCCAGTCTCCCTCTACCTTCCCTTTGGCTAAATCTACCCAACAGGAGGTATGGAACCAGGCATTGGTGGATTTGGATGCAGCCGCTTCCTTTTTGCCGATTCAGCCGACAGGAAAAGGAAAACCGAGTAAAGGTGCGGCTTATGCTACGATGGGGAAGATTTATTTATATATGGAGGAATATGATAAAGCTATCAAGGTGTTGGAACCATTGACCCACTCGCCTTATACATATAAACTGGTGGATTTTGCTTGGAACTTTGATGAGGCACACGAGAACAATGAGGAGAGTATTTTTGAACTGTTGATAGACCAAGTCGGAGGGACGGATGTCTGGGGAGACGGGGAGAATATTAATTCCACTCAGACAAACAGTCGTCCGGTAGAATATGCTGCTGAGGAAGTTGGAGGTTGGTTTGAAGCCCAACCCACTCAGCAGATGATGGATATATTCCTGAAAGAACGTGACAAGGACGGGAACTATGATTATCGCGCACGTATGAGTGTGGCATGGGATTATCCAGAATGTATGTATTATTTGCGTCCGTTCCGCGATGTGTTTCCTAAAGCGGATTGGAATACGTATTGGATATTGAAATATCAGAATTGGAATACGATGGAACGGGAACCGGCTAGTTGTATGTCAAGCATTAATGAGCGTGCAATCCGTTATGCGGAAGTTCTTTTACAGTTGGCCGAGTGTTATTTGTTCAGTCCGACACAGAAAGATTTGGTAAAGTCTGTCTCCTATATCAATGAGATACGTCGGCGGGCTAATCTGAATGATTACAGCGGAGCTATGACAGAAAATGCTATTTTTGAGGACTTGGAACATCAGCGTGCTATTGAGTTTTTTGTGGAAGGGGAACGTTTTTACGACTTGCGCCGCTGGGGGCTGTTAGAGGAACGCTTGAAGACTTGTAATCCTGTACGTTATTCGCAGTTTATGACGGGTGTAGTGAATGGTACGAACCGTTATTATTATTATCCTATTCCTGCAAAGGAGTTGGAGACAAATGATTTGTGTACACCAAGTGAAGGATGGTGATTCAGGGGCAAATTGTTCGATAATATTTAAAAAAAGAAGGGATGAGTTTTTCTCATCCCTTTTTCTTCATCCGATATTCTTTAGGTGACATGTGCATGTATTTGGTGAATACTTTTGAAAAATAATACGGATCATTAAAGGCGAGTTCAAAAGCTATTTCTTTTGCTTTCTTGTCGGTAAAGTCCAAGAGCTGGCATGCCTTCTGAATTTTCAACTGATTGAAATAGTTGATGGGAGACATACCCGATTTTTGTGTAAAGAGTGTACTCAGATAAGTAGGTGAGTAGTTCACGCTTTTGGCCATGTCTTCCAGTGTCAGTTGCTTGTCCAGATTAGCCTTCATGTAGTTGATGACTTTCTGTATGGTATCTTGTGTTTTGGGCTTGTTGATTTCGCGAAACTGAGGAATGTACCGGAAGGAGCCGAGCAGGTACCATAGGCAGAGCGTGATGTACTCTAAGTTTTCAATGCTGTATCCCATTTCAAGGTTTACTAAAATCTCATTGAACAACTGGATGCGGTCGTTGAAACGGGCCGTAGGCGAATCGTCAATGTAGATGGTACGGTTGAACAGCTCGGAAAACAGGTGGCTTTGTTCACCGGTAAAATGAATCCAGTAAATGCTCCACGGATGGCTGGTAGAAGCGGCGTATACATGCGGTGTACCCGCTTCGATAATGAAGAAATCGTTCTTTTTTACCGTGCATCTTCCTTTTCCGATATTGTACCAGCCTTCTCCTTCGTGGCAGTAAATCAGAATGTGCTGCGGGCTTCCTTCTGCACGTTCCCGGTAGTGACCTTCCGCATGCGGATAGTAGCCAACATCTGTGGGATGCAGCAGACGAGTCATGGGGTTTTCTTTTATTTTCAAAAGATTCTCTTGAGGAATGACGATGGCTTTCTCATTGGGGAATCCGTCTTTCTTCTTTTCCATAGTGTATTTGTTTGTGAGGACAAATGTAGGTATTTATTTGGATTTTAGTGGAGACTTCCTGAAGAGATTTCTCCTTTCAGAAAGATAAAACTTAAAATCGAAAAATATTACATCCTTTTGCGAAAATACCACATTCGGAGATGGTGGTTTATGCGTAATTTTGTCATCTGTGAAATGGTTTGTAAACTCAAAATTTGATAATATGAAAGCAGCAGCATTACTCTCATTTTCTTTGCTTTGTTTTTCTTGCAGTCAGCAGACTGACAAGATTGATCTGTCTGGCTCATGGACGTTCTCTACGGACAGTATGGACTGGAGCCGGGTGATTGAACTGCCGGGATCAATGGCTTCCAACGGTTTGGGGGAAGATATTGCCGTGGGGACTGATTGGACAGGCGGTATTGTAGATTCTTCCTATTTCTTTAAACCTTCGTATGCCAAATACCGTGAGGCTGGAAATATCAAGGTGCCTTTTTGGCTTCAACCGGTAAAATATTACAAAGGTAAGGCGTGGTATCAGAAAGAAGTGGTGATTCCGGACAGTTGGGAAGGAAAGGATATTTCTCTCTTTCTGGAACGCTGCCACTGGGAGAGCCGTTTGTATGTAGACGGAAAGGAAATCGGTATGCGGAATGCCTTGGGCGCTCCTCACCGTTATGACCTGACAGGCAAGCTTTCAGCTGGAAAGCATGTGCTGATATTGTGTGTGGACAACCGGGTGAAGAACATCGATCCGGGGGAGAACTCACACAGTATTTCCGACCATACGCAAGGAAACTGGAACGGGGTAGTGGGCGACATGTTCTTAGAGGTAAAGCCGGAAGTGAACGTGTCTTCCGTCAAGATTATGCCAGACCGTCTGGCTAAGAAAGTCAGTGTGTCGGCTTCCTTGATGAACCGTTATGAGAAAGAAACGAGTGTGGTACTCGAAATGACGGTAGGCAATGAAAAAGTACAGCAACAGTCTACCTTGAAGCCGGGCAAGAATCAGGTGGTGATGTCGCTGGCCATGAAGGGAGATATTAAGTGCTGGGATGAGTTTTCTCCATCCTTATATGATTTGAAGCTGAGTGTGAAGGATGCAGAGAGCGGTGAAACGGATGTCTATACGGAACGCTTTGGTTTCCGCGATGTGAAGGTCGTAGACGGAAAATTGACCATTAACGACCGCCGTTTGTTCCTGCGTGGTACGCTGGATTGTGCCGTATTCCCGAAGACCGGTTTCCCACCTACGGATGTAGAGTCCTGGAAAAAGATTTATACCACCTGCCAGCAACACGGATTGAATCACGTGCGTTTCCATTCCTGGTGTCCGCCGGAAGCTGCTTTTGTGGCTGCCGATGAGATGGGTATGTACCTGGAGATAGAATGTTCTTCCTGGGCTAACCAGTCGACTACCATTGGCGACGGAGGTGATCTGGATCGCTTTATCTGGGAGGAAAGTGAACGCATCGTCCGTGAGTTTGGTAACCATCCTTCTTTCTGCATGATGATGTACGGTAACGAACCGGCTGGTGAGGGAAGTAATGCCTATCTGACTAATTTCGTTACTACCTGGAAAGAGCGCGATGCCCGCCGTTTATATTGTTCGGGTGCCGGATGGCCCAATTTGCCGGTTAACGACTTCTTGAGCGATTCTAACCCTCGTATTCAGGCATGGGGACAAGGAGTAAAGAGTATTATCAATGCACAGGCACCGCGTACCGATTATGACTGGTCGGAATATGTCGGGCGTTTCCAGCAGCCGATGGTGAGCCACGAAATCGGTCAGTGGTGTGTATATCCCAACTTTAAGGAAATGGCTAAATACGATGGGGTGATGCGTCCGCGCAACTTTGAGATATTCCAGGAAACACTGGCTGAAAACGGTATGGCACATTTGGCAGACAGTTTCCTGTTGGCTTCCGGAAAATTGCAGGCTTTGTGTTATAAGGCCGATATTGAAGCCGCCTTGCGTACAAAAGACTTCGGTGGATTCCAGTTGTTGGGCTTGTCTGATTTCCCGGGTCAGGGTACGGCGCTGGTAGGAGTGCTCGATGCGTTTTGGGAAGAGAAAGGCTACATCCGTCCGGAAGAATACCGTCGTTTTTGTAACAGCACGGTGCCATTGCTGCGTTTGCCGAAGCTGATTTATACCAACAAGGAAACCGTGAAAGGTAGTCTGGAAGTGGCGCATTTCGGAGCCGCTCCGTTGGAGGTGACCTCTACTGCCTGGACTCTGAAAACAAAAGAAGGAAAGACTATCGCTTCGGGCAAGCTGGCACATCAGCCGGTAGGTATCGGCAACTGTATTCCGCTGGGACAACTGGAGATTCCGTTGGATAAGGTGGACGTTCCTTCATGCCTGACACTGGAAGCTACATTGGGAGATTACGCCAACAGCTGGCACATCTGGGTATATCCTGCTGCGGTACAGAAAGTAGCTGATGAAGCACAACTGCTGATGACCGACCGTCTGGATGCAAAAGCGTTGCAACGTCTTCAGGAAGGTGGCAACGTACTGCTTTCTTTACGGAAAGGCTCCTTGCCTGCTGAAGCGGGAGGTGAAGTTGAGATAGGTTTCTCCAGCATCTTCTGGAACACAGCCTGGACACTGGGACAAGCACCGCACACGCTAGGTATCTTGTGTAACCCTGCTCATCCGGCACTTTCAGAGTTTCCCACAGAGTATTACAGTGATTATCAGTGGTGGGATGCCATGAGTCATTCCGGGGCTATCGAAGTGGCTAAAATTGACAAGAACTTACAGCCGGTTGTGCGCGTTATCGACGACTGGTTTACGAACCGTCCGCTGGCTTTGCTGTTCGAAGCGAAGGTGGGTAAGGGCAAGCTACTTGTATCGGGAATCGATTTCTGGCAGGACATGGATAAACGTACGGAAGCCCGTCAGTTACTCTACAGCTTGAAGAAATACATGTGCAGTGACCGCTTCAATCCTTCTTCTGAAGTCGATGCGAAAGATTTAAGTATTTTGTCTTCCGCCAAAAATCAAAAATAACCACAGAAATATCATTTTTTCCTGCAAACTTGGGATAGTTCTTCTACCTTTGTTTGCAGGAATTTTCACATGAATACATAGAACAATGAAAAACACAACGCATCTTATTTTAGGAATGCTGGCCTTGACTTTCGGAATGGAGGTGAAGGCACAGATTCAGCTTCCGTCGGTTTTCTCTGATGGAATGGTGTTACAACAGAACAGTAAGGTAGCCGTATGGGGATGGGGAAATCCGTCTGAAACCCTGATGATTCTCTCCGAATGGAATCCGGGTGACACCGTGCGTACGGTGGTCGATAATCAGGGACGCTGGAAGGCAGAGGTGCCGACCGGACGTGCCGGAGGTCCGTATACACTTGAAGTGAAAGGCGGAAACGACAGCCGGAAATTGTCGGATGTGATGTTGGGTGAAGTCTGGCTGTGCAGCGGACAATCGAACATGGAATGGTCGGCCAATATGGGAATCATGAATGGCGAGCAGGAGGTGAAACAGGCCGCTAGCCCGTCTGTGCGTATCTTCCATAATCCCAAGCAAGGAGCCGATACACCTCAGACCGACTGCCGCACAAAGTGGGAGGTGGCTACTCCCGAAAGTATGCGCAAGACCAGTGCCACTGCTTACTTCTTTGCCCGCTACCTGACTGAACATCTGAAAGTGCCCGTAGGAATTTTAGTATCCGCCTGGGGAGGTACACCGGCTGAAGTGTGGACACCGGCCGAAATCGTGGAAAAAGATGAGATACTTTCGAAGAATAAATTAAAAGACTATCCCTGGTGGCCGATTAAGCCGGGTGTATTGTATAATCAGATGATTCATCCGCTGGTGCCTTATCAGATTGCCGGATGCATCTGGTATCAGGGAGAAAGCAATCACGAAAATGCACCTTCGTATGCCCGTCTGGTATCCAAGATGGTGGAGGCGTGGCGAAAAGATTTCGAATGGGACTTCCCGTTCTATTACGTGCAGATTGCACCTCATACGTACGGAGCGAAGAACAACACCCCGGCTTTGTTGCGCGAGCAGCAGGAACTCATGTTAGGACAGGTAAAGAATACTGCCATGATCAATATTTCTGATTTGGTGGAGAATGTAAAAGACATTCATCCGCGTAACAAGCGGGCCATTGGAGAACGTCTGGCCTGTCTGGCTATGGACAAAGTCTACGGACAGTTCACCGGTGCTTACGAGAGTCCGTGTCTGCACGATGCTCGCGTGGTGAAGCGAAACCTGGAAGTCACGTTGGAGGGGAATTTTAATACCTTGCATTCCACCACCAAAGAGGTGACAGGCTTGACGGTCGTAGACTGTACAGGGAAACAGGTTGCAGTTAATGCCCGCTTGAAAGGCAAGAGCTTGCAGATTCCGCTGCGAGGATTGAAAGCACCTTATCAGGTATATTATTGTTTTGATGAAGCGACCATTGGCAGTCTCCGTACAGATGCGGATATGCCGGTGCTTCCATTCCGTACAGCAAAAATAGAAGTGAAATGAAAAAGTGGTTATGTATGTTAGTCTGCTGCCTGTCTGTTTATGTACAGGCACAGGTCTGGACTTTAAAAGAGAAAGAGCCGGCTGCTCCCGGCACATGGTGGTGTTTCCGTAATACGGTGACATTGGACGAACAGCCCCGTTCACTGGAACTGCGTCTGGCTGCCGATACGAAATACTGGCTTTGGGTAAACGACGAGTTGCAAGTGTCGGAAGGAGGATTGAAACGCGGTCCGAACCCTTTGGACACCTATTGCGATGTGATAACTTCACTTCCCGCCTTGCGTGCGGGCGAGAATACCGTAGCCTTGCTAGTGTGGTACTTTGGCAAGGATGGTTTCAGCCATCGCAATTCCTCTACGGCAGGCATCAGTTTCTCCCTTTCTTGCAACGGCAAGGAGGTGGAACCCGATGCAAAATGGCGGGTGAAAAAGCATCCGGCCTATTATGTGCCGCAGGGCGAACAGCCCAACTATCGTCTGGCAGAGTCAAACATCGGGTTCGATGCAGTGAAAGACATCCCTTTCATGTCGCCCGAGTATAATGACAAGAAATGGAAGGAAGCTACGGAAATATCACTGGAAAAAGCCGGATGGAATCAGCTGGTAGACCGTCCCATTCCGTTCTGGAAAGACTACGGGCTGAAGCCTTATGCGAAGACAGAGATGCAGGGCGATACGCTGCTGCGGGCTTACCTGCCTTACAATGCACAGATTACTCCCTACATCCGACTGAAAGCACCGGCAGGTAAGTGCATCCGTATCCGTACGGACAATTACCGGGGCGGTTCGGCCACCAACGTATTTGCCGAGTATCGTACGTGCGAAGGAAAACAGATGTTCGAATGCAAGGGCTGGATGAACGGTCACTATGTGCAGTACGAACTTCCGGAAGGTGTGGAAGTGCTCGATGTGAAGTACCGTGAGACGGGTTACGACACCTCCTTTGCCGGCAGTTTCTCCTGCGATGACCCGATGCTCACCCGTTTGTGGGACAAGTCGCAGCGTACGCTCTACATCACCATGCGCGACACCTATATGGACTGTCCCGATCGCGAGCGTGCCCAGTGGTGGGGCGACGTGGTAAATGAGTTGGGCGAAGCTTTCTATGCCCTCGACGAAAAGGCTCACCTGCTGACTCGCAAGGGTATTCATGAACTGATGGGGTGGCAGCGGGCCGATAGCACCATCTTTGCACCCGTTCCGGCTGGAAACTATAAGGATGAATTGCCCATGCAGATGCTGGCCAGTGTGAGTCATTATGGTTTCTGGACCTACTACATGGGTACGGGCGACCGTCAGACCATTGCCGACGTGCTTCCACGGGTAAAGAAATACATCCATGTGTGGAAAACGGATGCCCAAGGCCTAGTGATACCTCGTTCCGGCGGATGGACCTGGGGCGACTGGGGAGAAAACAAGGACATGACCCTGCTGTTCAACCTCTGGTATGTGATTGCTCTGAAGGGATACGAAGAAATGAACCAGTTGGCTGGCGAGGCAGAAGAAGCTGCCTGGGCACGCACCACCGCCGATAAGTTGCGTAAAGTGTTCCACCGTACGTTCTGGAACGGAAAATACTACATCTCTCCGGGCTATCAGGGCAAACCCGATGACCGTGCGCAGGCACTGGCCGTCGTATCCGGAGTCTTACCTAAAGAACTGTATCCGGTGATTCGTCCTTTCTTCTCCACCTGGTATCACGCCAGTCCGTACATGGAGAAATATGTGCTCGAAGCTCTTTGCACGATGGGTTATTATCAGGACGCCCTGAACCGCATGAAGCTGCGTTATCGCGTCATGATAGAAAGTCCGCTGACCACGCTGTGGGAAGGCTGGGGCATCGGCAGTGAAGGTTTCGGAGGCGGTACCTACAATCACGCCTGGAGCGGCGGTCCGCTGACCATCCTTTCACAATACATCGCCGGCATTGAAACACTGGAACCGGCTTTCCGTACATTCCGTGTGGCACCTCATCCGGCACATTTGAACTTCATTCGCACTCAGGTGCCGTTGTCGGGCGGTCGTCGCATCGTGTTTGAAATGGACAAGTCGGCTCACAGTGGAACCATGTACCTGCGGGTACCGGAAGGAACTTCCGCACAGGTAGTGCTTCCTGCCGAATTCCAGCACTGGAGTGTGAACGGCGAACCGAAAAACGAACGTCAGCTGACGTTGTCTGCCGGAGAATGGCATTTTGAAATGAGCGAGAAATAGTATTCTTTAGTCCTTGTGTGAAGGACATCCGTTGCACCCACTACATCCGCATCCACATCCGTTTGATTTCCCTTTTCGGCGGATGAGGGTGCGGAAAAAGTGCCTGCTGGCCCAGAGAAGGCAGCAGGCTACGATGATATATACGAGAATGTCTTGAATATCCATATTGAGAATAGTGTTAGATGAATAAACTTCCTATCTGATAGACTCCGAATGCTACAAGCCAAGCTAATATGGTGGTGTAGGTCGCGGCAAAGATGGCCCATTTCCATCCACCTGATTCCTGCTTGATGGCAGCTAAGGTGGCAATACATGGGAAGTAAATTAGTACAAACAACATGTATCCGTAGGCTACGAGCGGTGTGATGGGGATACGTTCGGAAAGGTCGACGGTATCTACATCGTTTTCGTTGGTGTAGAGCACTCCCAAGGTACTTACCACAAGTTCTTTGGCTCCGATTCCCGACAGGATACCGATACCCATCTTCCAGTCGAATCCCAACGGCTCGATGGCTGGTTCAATGGCTTTTCCCAACTGGCCGATATAGGAATTCTCCTGTTGCTCGGCAGTGGTTTCGTATGCTTCGTGGTTAGGGTAGTATCCCAGGAACCAGATGATAATGGAGGCTACCATGATGATTCCACCCATCTTTTTGAGGTATTGCTTTCCTTTTTCCCACGTGTGGCGCAATACGACTTTGGCGGTCGGCATACGGTAGGGAGGAAGCTCCATCACGAAGGGGCTGTCATCGCCTTTCACCAGGAACTTGGTGAAGATGCGGGCCATGAGTACGGCCAGCAGGATGCCGATGGCATAGATGGACAGCAGAATCAGACTGGCTTTGCCGGGGAAGAATGCGCCGATCACTGTGACTGGGATAATCCGGGACTTTTAGCGGGGCGGATCGACAAGGACGTGAAGAAGATCCTTTTGACGCTGGACGCGGATGATGCGGCGGTGGAGCGGGCGAAGGAGATCGGGGCAGATATGCTGTTAAGCCATCATCCGCTGATCTTTAAGCCGGTGAAGCATGTTTCGGACGAGGATTTTATTGGAAGACGGCTTGTGTCCCTGATCCAGTCGGATGTGTCATACTATGCGATGCATACAAATTTTGATTCGGCGCCGGGGTGCATGGCGGATATTGTGGCGGACCGGTTGAATTTTACCGATCAGAAGCCGCTGGAGGCCATGGGAGAGATTTCCGGGACGGAGTACGGAATCGGTAAGACAGGATCGCTGAAAGTGCCTATGAAGGGCTTGGAGCTCGTGCGAGAGGTTAAGAACCGGTTTGGACTTCCGTTTGTGACCGTTTATGGAAGTGAACTCTATGAGGATACTCCAATTGTGAAGGCAGCTACCTGCCCGGGGGCAGGTGGAAGTGAGCTTAATGAGGCACTGAAGGCAGGCGCTCAGGCGTTTATCACCGGGGATATCAGTCACCATGAGGGAATCGACGCGGCAGCCCAGGGGATGATGATCATTGATGCGGGTCATTATGGGCT
>OGYK01001390.1_pt1 | contig 17773 bp, 18 predicted proteins | sample 1576501 | NCBI WGS metagenome assembly OGYK01 (sample SAMEA3541530, study PRJEB24748) | human gut metagenome | biome: human gut; feature: human-associated habitat; material: faeces | place: China | collected 2012
TGGGGGATTTAAAGGGGGTATTCTCTTCGAGAAGAGAATACCCCCTTTGCCCCGCGCCCCACGGCAGGCGGGGCCCCCCATACAGCGCCCGCGGCGCTGCAAAACTCACGCACCTCTGTCAGGTGCGAAAAAAGGAGCATTCTATGGACTATACAATGAAAGTCATTGCCAGAATCCACTCTGACTTTCCGGAAAAATTCGGCATCCCGCGCCAGAGCGGCCTCGTCCCCGCGCTTCGTGCGAAGATCGTCTTCGAGCCGGAGTACCGCAATCCCGACGCGCTGCGCGGCATTGAGGGCTTTTCACACCTGTGGCTCATCTGGCAGTTCTCTGCCGCCGTGCGCGACACATGGTCGCCGACGGTGCGCCCGCCGCGCCTTGGCGGCAACGAGCGCGTGGGCGTTTTTGCAACGCGCTCGCCGTTCCGCCCGAACGCCATCGGCCTTTCCTGCGTGAAGCTCGAAGGTGTGCGGCACGAGGACGGCCTCGGCGACGTGCTGATCGTCTCCGGCGCGGACCTGATGGACGGCACGCCGATCTATGACATCAAGCCCTACCTTCCTTACGCCGACGCGCACCCCGAGGCGCTGGGCGGCTTTGCCCCGTCGCCGAAAGAGACGATCGAAGTCAAAAGCCCGCCGGAGCTCCTGCAAAAGCTGCCGGAGGGGCAGCGCGAGGCGCTGCTCGGTGTGCTTGCGCAGGACCCGCGCCCGCAGTACCAGAACGACCCTGTGCGCGTGTACGGTATGAGCTTTGGCGGCTGGGACGTTAAGTTCCGCGTAAAGGACGGCGTGCTGACTGTTTTATCTTTAGCGGAAACTGAACATCAATAAAAACGCTGTTAAGGGAAAAACTCTTCGCGTTAAGCCAATGCTAAGAGGGCTTCCGAACGGTTGATATGCAAATTCTGCGCGCTATAATAGCGCCAGAATACATAAAAGGAGCGTATCCGCCGATGCAAGTTTCCAGCGCATTTGTTGTTATCATGGGTATGGGCGTCACGTTTGTGGGCCTTACCTGCATCATCTTCCTGACGATGCTGATGGGCAAGATCCTCTCGAAGCCCGAGGCTCCGAAGCCCGCCGCAGCAGCTGCCGCGCCGGCAGCGCCCGCCGTTCCTGCCGACGGTCTGACCGACGAGGTCAAGGTCGCCATCATGGCGGCGATCGCCCAGCAGCCCGGCTTCAACATGGCGAATGTGACGAATGTCAGCATCCGCAAGATTTAATTTTGAATTCCACTTCTTCCTTTATCAGCGAAAGGGACGGCATCGCGCCGTCCTTTTTGCTACCATGAAAAAAATATTCGATTTAGCACAAACTTAGCAGGCTGTATGCTATAATGGGGACGGAAAGCATGCGGAGTCTTTCTCCGCGCCAACGATCAAGCGAGAGAAGGCGGCGACATGGCAAAAATCCCCAAAAAAATGCGTTGGATCTACGACCTTTTGCTGACGGCGGCGATCCTGGCTATGGCGACGGTGCTCTGCACGCTGCTGCGAAGGATCGACGACGGCAGTGGCTACGTGAACCTCATCTTCGTGCTGGCGGTCGCGACCATCTCGCGCTGGACGGAGGGCTATTTCTGGGGGATATTCAGCGCTGTCTCCGGTGTGCTGCTCGTCAACTATGTGTTTACATATCCCTACTGGGAATTCAACTTCACGATCACCGGCTACCCGTTCACCTTCCTTGCGATGCTGACGGTGTCCATGATGATCAGCGCGATGAACACGCAGATCAAAAAGCAGGAGCGGCTGCGCATCGAAACAGAAAAGGAAGCCGTGCGCGCCAATCTCCTGCGCGCGATGTCGCACGATATCCGCACGCCGCTGACGAGCATCGTCGGCAACACCGCCGCGATCCTTGAAAACGAGGATTCGTTTTCTCCCGAGCAGAAGCGCCGCCTTTTGGAAGACGTGAACGAGGACGCGCAGTGGCTCATCCGCATGGTCGAAAATCTCCTGTCCATTACGCGCATGAGCGGCGGACAGGCAAAGATCGAAAAGGACTGTGAGGCGGCCGAGGAGATCGTCGGCGTCTCGGTCAGCAAGTTCACCAAGCGCTTCCCCGCGATCAAGGTTTCGATCGAGGTACCGGACGAGGTGCTGATGGTGCCGATGGACGCGACGCTCATCCGTCAGGTCATTATGAATCTGCTGGAAAACGCCGCCATCCACGGCGGAAACGTCACGCAGATCCGTGTCTGCCTCTCACGCGAGGGGACGAACGCCTGCTTTTCCGTCAGCGACAACGGCGTCGGCATCCCGAAGGAGAGGCTCTCGACGATTTTTAACGGCGGGCTTTCCGGCGTGTCGCACAACAACTTTGATATGAAGAAAAACATGGGCATCGGCCTTTCCGTGTGCTACACCATCGTCAAGGCGCATGACGGCACGATGACCGCAGAAAACTTAGATTCGGGCGGAGCATGCTTCCGCTTCTATCTGCCGCTGGAGGAGGGCATCAACAGTGAAATTGAAGGATAAAGTGCTCGTGGTGGAAGACGAGCAGAACATCAGCAACTTTATTTCGACGGTTCTCACCGCGAACGACTTCGACGTGCTGGTGGCGCAGACGGGTGCCGAGGCGGTCTCGATGATCACCTCGCACTGCCCCGATCTCATCATTCTCGACCTGGGGCTTCCCGACATGGACGGGATAAACATCCTCAAGGAGGTTCGTTCGTGGTCGAGCCTGCCGATCATCGTCGTTTCGGCGCGCACGCACGAGCATGACAAGGTCATGGCGCTCGACCTCGGCGCGGACGACTACATCGAAAAGCCGTTCGGCACGAGCGAGCTGCTCGCACGCATCCGCACGGCCATCCGTCACACGCGCACGCCGCTCGACAACAACGAGATCGCGCAGTCGGGCAAGTTCACCGTCAAGGACCTGACCATCGACTATGACAAGCACCACGTGCTCATCGGCGATCAGGATGTGCACCTGACGCTCAACGAGTTCAAGATCGTGGCGCTGCTCGGCAAGTACGCCGGCAAGGTGCTGACGTATGACTATCTCATCAAGCAGATCTGGGGGCCGAAGGCCAAGGCCGACAATCAGATTTTGCGCGTGAATATGGCGAACATCCGCCGCAAGATCGAGAAGAATCCCGCCTCGCCCGAGTATATCTTTACCGAGATCGGCGTGGGCTACCGGATGCTCGAAAACGACGCATGATGATAGAGCCGCTCGCGGCTTTATGATACCAGGGCGCGTGCGCGCCCCACACGATCACGCAGACGGCTCCTGCCATTTGGGGATGGCAGGGGTCATTTGCGCACTTTTGCACTTTTATGAAAAAGGTGTCGGACTGAAACAGTGAACGTTTCAGCCCGGCACCTTTCTTTTTTGCGTGTTTTCATGCAGCAAAATCTTTTTACTTGCTTATAAACACGCCATATTGTGCCGCAGCGGATGTTTGACCGTCATAGTTATGCTGACTTTTGTGCATATTTTTACCAAATCGTTTTCCGCTCTATTTCGCCTCTTTATTCAGTGCCACAATCTTGATATGAATTGTTATTCTCGTTATTGGCATTTTACGAACATAAATATACAATCGGCATCACAGTCAGTCCTACGAAGGAGGAAACCACAGCACATGAACATTTGGGAAATTACAACGAATTATTATCAATACTTCCTGCGAGGGACGCGAACGACCATCCTCATCTCGCTGCTCACCGTGTTCTGCGGCTCAATCCTCGGCTGCCTGATCGCTTTCATGCGGCTATCCAAGTTTAAGCCGCTGGAAAGGTTCGCCAGCATCTATATCACCGTCATCCGCGGTACGCCGATGCTCGTGCAGCTCTACATCGTTTACTACCAGCTCGACTTTATCAGCTATCCCACCGGAACCCTCTTCGGTGTCGATCTGGAGCGGGCGCTGCCATGTATCATCGCGCTGTCGATCAACTCCTCCGCCTACGTCGCCGAGATCATCCGCGCGGGCATTCAGGCGGTGGACAAGGGCCAGATGGAAGGCGCGCGCTCGTGCGGCATGACGAATGCGCAGGCCATGCGCTACGTGGTGATGCCGCAGGCGGTCAAACATATTCTCCCCGCCATCGGCAATGAATTTGTCACGATGGTCAAGGAGACCTCGATCATCCAGTACCTCGGCATCGGCGATCTGATGTACAACAACGGCATCGTGGTCACCTCTACCTATAACCCGCTTCCTTGCTACTACATCTCCGCCATCATCTATCTGGCGCTGAATATCATCCTCGGCAAGGGCCTGAACATCTTTGAAGGGAGGCTGAGAAAGAGTGAACGGTAACGTATTGTTCGAGATCAAGGACTTGCAGAAAAAGTTCGGCAGCCTGACCGTCTTCGACGGGCTGAGCGAGACCATCTGCAAGGGCGACGTGGTCGTCATCATCGGTCCCTCGGGCGGCGGTAAGTCCACCTTTATCCGATGCCTGAACCTTCTGGAGCAGCCCACCGCCGGCAAAATTTACTTCGAGGGCGAGGACATCACGGCCAAGGGCTTTGATGTGAACAGGCACCGACAGAAGGTCGGCATGGTGTTCCAGCAGTTCAACCTCTTCAACAACCTGACGGTGCTTGAAAACATTACGATCTCGCTCACGAAGGTCAAAAAGCAGTCGGAAGAGGAGAGCAGGGAAAAGGCCCTCAAGCTTCTAAAGCGCGTGGGGCTTGAGGACAAGGCGAACGCCTATCCCTCCCAGCTCTCCGGCGGGCAGAAGCAGCGTATCGCCATCGTGCAGGCGCTGTCGATGGAGCCCGATGTGCTGCTCTTCGATGAGCCGACCTCCGCGCTCGACCCCGAGATGGTCGGCGAGGTGCTGCAGGTCATCTCCGACCTCGCCCGCGACGGCATCACGATGGTCGTCGTCACGCACGAGATGGGCTTTGCCCGAAAGGTCGGCACGCGCGTGCTCTTCATGGACGGCGGACAGATCGCCGAGCAGGGCACGCCCGAGGAGATCTTCGAGCACCCGCAGAACGCGCGAACCAAAGAGTTCTTATCCAAAGTCATCAACGTCATTTAACAAACAAAAAATAAAATTTACGATATTATTGGAGGAAACAAAAATGCTTCACACGATCAATCCCGAAATTCTGTTCCTTAAGCAGGAAGATGTCATCAAGGCCGGCCTTCTCGATATGAAACAGATCTTGGCCGTTACGGAAAAGACCTACGCGATGCTCGGTCAGGGCCTCATCAAGAACCCACCCAAGACCAACACCAGCATCCCTGACAAGGAAAACTGGCAGTCGTTCTTCAACGCCATGCCTTGCTACATCGGCGGCGACATCAACATCGGCGGCATCAAGTGGGCGGCGGAGTCCAAGAAGAACGCCACGATCCCTGGCATCCCCTACGGCATCGACATTTCCATCCTGAGTGACCCCGAGACGGTGCTGCCGTTCTGCATTCTGGACGGCACGCTCATCACCGCGATGCGCACCTCCGCCGTCGGCGGCCTGATGGCCAAGTATGCCGCCCCCTCCAATGCGGACATTGCGTGCCTTGTCGGCGCGGGCGTTATCGGCCGCACGATGATCTCCGCCGTGCACGAGGCGCTGCCCCAGATCAAGACCATGTACCTCTGCGACATTGATGTCGCCAAGGCCGAGGGCATCGCGAAGGAGTACGGCGACAGCTTGGGCGTCGAGATCATCCCGACGAGCGACAGCAAGGCTGCGGCGCTCAAGTCCCAGCTCATCGTCGGCGAGACGACCGCGCCCAAGCCGTTCATGGACACCTCCTGGCTCACGCCCGGCTGCGGCCTCGTCTCCATGCACTCCAACGAGGTGATGGAGGACGTCTTCCTCAAGGCCGACGGCATCGTCGCCGACTACTGGACACAGCTCAAGCAGCACACGAACCCGCTGTCCAAGCTCACGAAGGAGGGCAAGCTCGATGAGAGCCAGATCATGGACCTGAGCGAGCTGGTGCTCGGCACGAAGAAGCTGCGCACCTCGGACGATCAGTTCGTCGCCGCCGCGTCCATGGGCCTCGGCGCGCTGGACATCATGATCGCCTATCAGCTCTATCTGAACGCGACGGAAATGGGCATCGGCACCAAGGTGAACCTTTGGGACAAGCCCCTGTGGGAATAAGACACGTAGGAGGGAACAAAGATGAACGCATTCAAGAAATTTGCGGCGCTGCTTTTAGCGCTTATGATGATCCTGTCCCTCGCCGCCTGCGGCAGCAAGAGCGATGACAGCGCGCAGGGCAGCTCGGACGGCGATGCGTCGCCCGATGACACCGCCAAGTCCAAGATCGAGCAGATCAAAGAGGCGGGCGTGCTCGTGATGGGAACCTCTGCCGACTATCCTCCGAACGAGTTCCACACAGAGGTGGACGGCAAGGACACCATCGTCGGCTTTGACGTTGCTATCGCGCAGTACATCGCCGATGACCTCGGCGTCGAACTCAAGGTCGTCGACATGTCGTTCGACAACCTGTGCATCAACCTCGCCAAGGGTGATTTTGACATTGTCATCGCCGGTATGGCCTCGACCGAGGAGCGCTTGAAGTCCGTCGATTTCTCTGACCCGTACTTTAAGCAGCAGCAGGCCATTCTGATCCGCGCGGAGGATGACGCGCTCTACAACAAGCCCGAAGACCTGAGTGGTCACAAGGTCGGCGTGCAGAATGGCACCATTCAGGTGCCCATCGCCAACGAGCTAGTGAGCGAAGAGAACGTCGTCGGCCTCGTCAAGGCGCAGGATCTCATCATGGAGCTCAAGAGCGGCAAGCTCGATGTTGTGTACATCGACTACACCGCGGCTCTCGCATTCGCCGCGGCGAACGATGACCTGACGGTCAAGGACATCGGCATCGAAAGCGACAGCGAGGGCCAGTGCATCGGCGTGCAAAAGGGCAACGAGGACTTTGTCGCCTACCTGAACGAAAAGATCGCCGAGATGCAGGAGCAGGGCCTCATCGACCAGTACGTCGCCGAAGCCCAAACGCTGGCGGGCATCGAGTAAAGCCCGTCCCCCTTGCATGATATGAACAGCACCAGCATACCCTCTACCAAGAGAATTGGGGAGGATATGCTGATGCTGTTTCATTTTGACCGCAGGAAGAAGTCTGAAAAGGAGAAGAAGCCGCCGCGCTTTCTGGTGCTCCGGCGCAAATGGCTGACGCTGGGCGCGGCGGTGCTGGCCGCCGCGGCGATCTTTGCCGCCGTCAATTATCCCGCCGCCGTCAGCGCGTCGGCTGCCACGCGCCAACTGCCGATCTACTGTGTCCAGCGCGACCAGAAGGTGTGCTCCATCTCGTTCGACGCGGCGTGGGGGGCGGACAACACACAGAAGATCCTCGACGTGCTCAAGGAGTACGGTGTCACCTGTACCTTTTTTGTCGTGGGCAACTGGGCGGATCAGTATCCCGAACAGGCCAAGGCCATTGTGGACAGCGGCAATGAGCTCATGAACCACTCCAACGCGCATGATCATTATAATTCCCTCACCGCCGACCAGATCATCGCAGACGTGAACACCTGCAACGATAAGATCGAGGCGTTGACCGGCGTCCGCCCGACGCTCATCCGCTGCCCGTTCGGCGAGTATGACGACCACGTCATCTCCACCATCCGCTCGATAGGCATGGAGCCGATCCAGTGGGACGTGGATTCCCTCGACTGGAAGGGTATCTCGGCGGGTGAGATCACGAGGCGTGTGACGGGCAAGGTACAGAGCGGGTCGATCGTGTTGTTCCACAATGCGGGCGAGCATACGCCCGAGGCGCTGCCGGATATCCTCGACTACCTGCTCGCCGAGGGGTATAAGATCGTACCGATTTCGAAGATCTTGCTCACCTGTGACTATACCATCGACCACGAAGGCCGGCAGTGCCCGGCAGTGCAGTGAGCGTCCGATACCGCACTTGCTTGACCGTGTGTAAAGACGCGAAAAGGGGAGCCCTCTATCACAAGAGAACTCCCCTTTATGATTTCTTCCGTGCATTGCGGGGTGATTTTTTACGCGCCGATGATGATCGGCACCAGCGCTGCGGAGGTGATGCACATCAGCATGCCGGTACAGAACGAGTAGGCGACCGTTTCCGAGTTGCACACCTGCTCGACGATCGGCAGGCACACGTCAGTCGAGGCGGTGCCAGGGATGGTGATGGCCTCGATATAGCCGATCTTGCCCGCGATGACGGGCAGCAGAATGATACCAAGCATCTCGCGCAGCACATTGTGCAGAAACGAGACCGCGCTCGCCATCGTGTGCCCCGCGCTTGCGATGACGCTCGGGGCCATCGTGTACCAGCCGAAGCCTGCGCTGATGGCCAGTCCCTCGCGCAGCGTCATGGGTGAGAGCGCGGCATAGACCGCGCCGCCGAGCAACGTGCCGAGCACGGCGAAGATGGGGACTAAAATGACGCCGAGCCCCGCGTTGCGCAGAATGCGGGCAATGCTGCCGTCCAGCCCCATGGAAAAGCCGATGAGCCCCAGCATGATACACAGACCGACTACAAGATAGTCGCCCGAGCGGGACTGAAAGGCGGGTAGGTCGGTGCACACGCGGCGGATGACAAGATCACCGAGCAGCATCCCGACAACGACCATCAGCAGGATGATAAAAGACATTTTCGCGCCCGAGACGTCGGCCTTTTCGTGCACAGCCTCCGCTTCGTTGACGACTGCACCGGCGGGGTGGGTGTGGCGGTCGATGTGCAGCAGCTTTCGCACGGCGAACGCGCCGAGCATGCTGCCCGCAGCAGTCAGCACCGTGACAAAAAGCGCCTGAATGCCGATGCTGCCGAGGCTCGACGTGACCTCCTCATCTGCGCCCATGCGCAGGCCCATCAAAAGCACCAGCGCATAAACGGGAAGCGACATGAGCTTGTCCACAAATTTGAATTTTTCTGCGTACTTTCGCAGGCGCGAGGCCAGGAGGTAGCAGGCGATCATAATGGACCAGTAGAGAGCGAGCAGAGCCATAAAGTGTCGTCATCCTTTCGCCGCGGTGCGGCTAAAATTGAATGAGGGCGGCGCGTGATCCGCGCCGCCCTCTGCTGCTTTGGCAGAATTGGGGAATATCAGGCGAGGGTGTTGACCCAGGCGGAGTATTTGACAAGGTTCGCGTCGCGCTCTTGCGCATCCGCGCCCTTGGTGAGGATGTAGACCTTGATCTTCGGCTCGGTGCCGCTCGGGCGCACGACGATGTGCGTGCCGTCGCAGAGCTCGAAGCGCAGCACGTTCGAGCCCGAGAGCGCGATCTTCGTGACCTCGCCGCTTGCGGCGTCGCGCGCGGTGCCATCCGAATAATCTTTGTACGTCGCGACCTTGACGCCCGCGATCTCGCTCGGCGGCGTCTCGCGCAGGGACTTCATAAGAGCGGCCATCTTCTCCGCACCATCTAAGCCCGGCATGACGAGGTTGTGCGTCTTTTCACCGTACCAGCCGTACTTTTCAAAGAGCGCGTTGAGCGCGTCGAAGAGCGTCATGCCCTGGGAGTAGTACCACGCGGCCATTTCGGTGAGCAGCAGCGAGGCCGTGACTGCGTCCTTGTCGCGCACGTAGTGGCCGATCATGTAGCCATAGCTCTCCTCGTAGGAGAAGATGACGGTGTTTTTGCCCGCGCTCTCAAGCTCGTTCATCTTCTCGGCCATGAACTTAAAGCCCGTGAACGTGTCGTAGCAGTCGAGGCCGTTCGCCTCCGCCACGGCGCGCGCCATCTCGGTCGTGACGATAGTCTTGAGCGCGGCGGCATTCGCGGGCAGCTTGCCCGCGCGCTTCATCGCACCGATCAGATAGTCGAGCAGCAGCACGCCCGTCTGGTTGCCGGTGACAGGCTCGAACTCGCCCTGCTTGTTGCGCACCATGATGCCGACGCGGTCGCTGTCGGGGTCGGTGCCGAGGATGAAGTCGACGTCGTTCTTCTTGGCGAGATCAATGGCGAGGTAGAAGCCCTCGGGATTCTCGGGGTTCGGGGACACGACGGTCGGGAAATTGCCGTCGATGACCATCTGCTCGGGCACGCATAAAAGGTGCTTGATGCCAAGACGCGTCAGCGCCTCGGGCACGAGCTTGTGGCCGCAGCCATGGAAGGGTGTGTAGACGAGCTTGAAGTCGTCGGCGACCTTTTTGACGGTCTCATAGTCGTTGACCATGCTCATGACATTTGCCATGAAGCGCTTGTCACAGTCCTCACCGAGCATCGTGATGAGACCCTTGCTGACGGCTTCGTCAAAGTCCATCGACGTGACGCCGGTGAAGATGTCGATGTGCTCAAGCTCCCTGGCGATCGCGGCGGCGTGCTGGGGCGGCAACTGCGCGCCATCCGACCAGTAGACCTTGTAGCCGTTGTACTCCTTGGGATTGTGCGACGCGGTGACGTTGATGCCCGCCTCGCAGCCGTATTCGCGCACGGCGAACGAGAGTTCAGGCGTCGGGCGCAGGGACTCAAAGAGCTTGACGGTGATGCCGTTGCCCGCCATGACGCAGGCCGCGGCGCGCGCAAACTCCATCGAGTGGTTGCGGCAGTCCATGCAGATGGCGACGCCCTTTTTCATGGCCTCTTCGCCCTCAGCGCGGATGACGTTGGCAAAGCCCTGCGTCGCCCAGCGGATGACGTGGCGGTTCATGTTGTGAAGGCCAACGTACATCGTGCCGCGAAGGCCGGCCGTGCCGAATTCGAGCGGACCGTAGAAGCGGTTTTCAATCTCCTTTTCGTCGTTTGCGATGGCCTTGAGCTCGTTTCTCTCGTCCTCGCTCAGCGCGGGGGAGGCGAGCCACTTTTCATATTCCTGACGGTAATTCATTGCACCGCAATCTTTTGTAACTCATCGACATCGTATTCCACCTCTGGTTTCGCATCGATAATATAAGAAACCGCCTTGGCTCTGACTATATAATCATCCTTCAGCGATTTGATAAGCGCTTCTTCACTCTCATCATTTTTATCAAGCACGGTAATAACACGATCTAAAAGTACCTTTGACGTCCGGTCCGCGTTTCTGTCATTAACATACTTTAAAATAAAACCCTCCAGCAGTAATGCTGCAGCAATTATCGCAATGGCAGGGATTATAAATTTTCTCTTTTTCATATGCATCTTCCCGTTTTTTACAACTTTATATCCTATAATGAGTATATCATAAAAACAAGATTTCCGATTGTTTATTTTTTCTCTTCAGCCCTTAATTCATCCGCCTCAATTGCTTCTCTTTTTTCTTTAACCCCCAGGATGCTTTAAGGCCAAATATAAAAAAACATCTCTCCCTTGCTGTATCTTTATGGCGCCATTATAATGATGCTATATAGAAAAATAAACTATCATTTCAGTGAAATAGCATCCTCTATTTCGCTGTTCAGAAGAAAATATCATGGGAAAACAATCCACCAGAGAAAACAAAACAATTCATTGATCACCCGAAGGAGGTAAAAACAATGAGCAAACCAAAGATCACTACACTTATGGAGGACACTTTATGCGGTACCGGCCTTGAAGCCGAGCATGGCCTGTCCCTCTATATCGAGACCGAAAAACACAAACTTCTGGCCGATACTGGTCAGACCGCAAAAACATGGGCAAATGCCAGTGCAAAAAAAATCGATATCACAAAAGTAGATACCGTTTTTTTAAGTCATGGACACTATGATCATTCCGGTGGATTGCTGACATTTGCATCCGCAAATCCATCAGCAGATATTTACATGCACGAGAATGCAGGCAGCGAATATTACTCCTTCAAAGAAGGCGGCGAAAGATATATCGGAATTGACAAATCCATCTTAACGCTTCCTAATCTGCATCTGATCAATGGCAATACCGTTATCGACGAAGAACTCTCCGTCTTTACCAATGTTTCCCCCAAACGAAACTGGCCTAAAGGAAACAAACGATTACACCAGCTGAAAAATAGCGAATACGTCCAGGATACTTTTTCCCACGAGATATATCTGGTGATCAGATACGACCAGGATAAATACATCCTGACTTCCGGCTGCGCCCACAACGGCATCCTCAACATTCTGGATTCCTTCCGCAATATATACGGAACAGACCCGTCCATCGTTGTCAGCGGATTTCATATGGTCCAGCCAGAATACACCGAAGACGACCTCCAGAAAATAAAAGAAACCGCAGTCGAACTCTCAAAAATGGATACGGTATTTTACAGCGGACACTGCACCGGTGAAACCGCTTATCAGCTTTTGAAAGAAATTATGGGAGAAAAGCTCAAGGCGATCCGCGATTTATAAGCGGGTCGCCTTGTTTAATCCATACCCCAGCAGGGCGCCAACGATTAGAAATTTTTCCAGCATTTTCATTTAGCCATAACAATTGATTTAGGCATCATCCTCCAGGTTATTCAGATAATAATTCAGATCAAGTGAATAGTACCGGTCGTCTGATCCATTTTATTTTCAATATCATATCCCATTCGTTTTCTCCTCCTGATCCATTATGAACGTGATGTCACAAATGCTATAATGCCACCGATGATCAATAATGGAAATGCAATGTACATCAGTCCACCTACAACCATACCAATCAATATCACCGGGAAGAAAATAACTGTGCAAAGTAATTTCATAATTCCCCAGGATGCTCTTAATCCAAATATAAAAAATTTTCCAACAAACCAAATCATACAAATTGCAAATAATAACGATAACATTTTTTTACTCCTTCTGAAACTCATTTTGATATGTGTCTTTCATTTTTTCTGTTCTTTTTCTGATAAATATTCAGATGTGTTCTTTATACCAATCTTATTACTAAATGCCGGATTTTTCTCCATCTTTTCTATTATCCGGATCAATCGAATTCTCTGTGCCACTTCCATCTGATCACCCCATTTATATTCTGCTTTTTTGTTGATATTGTCACTATAGCAAATTTATTTTTCATAATACACATCCACCATGAGGAATTGCATCTTTATATTTCTCGAATTTTGAGAATTCTGTCTTTATATTTCTCTGCACGAATTGTTTTCTATCTATGCTGACTCTTTTATAATAAGCATATCCGAGCAACATCATAGATTATTAAAAGGGAGATTATGCTATGCGAATTGAAAACTTACAAAATGAAAACAGAAAATATGCGAAAAGTATCGGGAACTTCCATGTACTTGAATATGTACAGGATGCCAGCGTTTCACCTATGAATGCAATGAATGAGTATTTCATGAGTAAAATGAATGTCAGAAGAAGACAGGTTGTTATTGATATTGATAAAGACCATTCAGCTGTTATCCAAGCCGGTGCCATGCAATGGATGGGCGGAAATGTACGAGCTACATCTGGCGTAAAAGGCATCGGAGATTTCCTTGGAAAAGCAATCAAAGGTGCCGTTACAAAAGAAACCGCAGTTAAACCGGAATATGTTGGTGAAGGCTGCCTGGTATTAGAACCGACATATAAATATATTATCCTTGCAGACATTGGCAAGTGGGGATCAGCCGGAATGACAATTGAAGATGGCATGTTCCTGGCTTGTGATGCAAATGTAAAAAGTAAAGTTGTAGCCAGAAAGAACCTTTCATCAGCCGTACTAGGTGGCGAAGGTCTGTTTAATCTGAGTTTACAGGGAAATGGTGTAGCTGCACTGGAGTCTAATGTTCCCGAAGATGAATTGATTGAAGTCATATTGGAAAATGATGAACTGAAAATTGATGGAAATCTTGCTGTATGCTGGTCATCAAATCTTGAATTCACCGTAGAAAGATCTACAAAAACACTTGTCGGATCTGCAGTTAGCGGAGAGGGTCTGGTAAATGTTTATCGTGGAACAGGACGGGTACTGATGTGTCCGGTCGCACCGACAACTTCCTTGTTTGAGTCCACTAACACCATGGCTGCTAAAGCTGCTGCTAAATCCAGCAATACATTTGGAAAATAAGCATAAAACACATTCTCTCGTAACCAACAAACGCCGGTATAGGATTATAAAAATCCTGTATCGGCGTTATTTCATCTTTAACTGTTCAAAATGATAACGCGGTTTTCCTATGCTCTTTTTGCCATACTCTATTGCTTCTGTGGGGCAATAACAAATACATGCCATACAGTGAGTACATTGATTTCCCCATATCGGCTTTCCGTTTTCAAGTGCAATGTTATTCATCGGGCAGTTTTTGACACATTGACCGCATGCATCCTGCAAAAATCCATGCCAGTCCGCCCAGTAATCCTCCAAATATAAACCAAAGGATATTACCTATAGTTCTCATGACAACATCTCCTCCTTGTCCAATGTCTAATATTCTTTTGCAATTTCCTCTGTTATCTCATATATCTCTTTGAATTTTTCTAAGTCCTCCGGCGATCTGATCAACATGATTTCTTCGATTTTTCCGGTCCGTATGTCTTTGAACCCTGCTACTTCTTCTCCGGTACAAATGCTTGCACGAATAACTGGTTTCATATGTTCTCGGTCATATGTTTTTTTCACGATTTTCTTCTTGAATATCCCCATGCTTCATCCTCCGAATAATTACAGTAACAAGATCAACTATTTAATTTCTGGAACATTTTTCTGCATCGATTGCCAGTACAAACATCAGCGCATCCAACGCATTTCCTGGATCCTGCACATCAATAACATATGTATCAGTCATATGAAACAATTCTTTACTAACCCGTGCAATTGAATAACCGCTTCGATTAAGAATGCTATAGTCCCATTCCATAATGGTTCCATCAATATGCCATCCATTGTAATCAATATTATAATGTGGCGTCAGGAATGAGAATTCTTTGCTCAGGCATCCGATATAACTGCCGTTTTTATAAATTTCAAATTTAGGAAGAAAAGTAAGTACTTTCTGAACAACCATTCCTACTTCATTTCCATAGGCATCATAAATTACAAGTTTATGTCCCCAGGACAACTGACCTTTTACTACATAAACAGTGTTGCCTGCTTCATCATAGATATCATAGCTGTCAAACCATGAAAACAACCTTTGTTTAAATAATAGCTTCATAACTTTTCACCGCTCTCTCCAACAGATATAATGGGTTCTTTATAAGTACCATAATACCATGCCGGAACACCTTAAAAAATATGTAAATCGAAAAATTAACCCATCTTATTTCACGGATTATGATAAAACACATATTACCAGCTATAAATCTCTACTTGTTCACAAAAAGATATAAAAAAGACCATCTACTACTTGTTTACGGTAAATGATCTTTTCATTGCAATATTTAATTAAATATCATACTGAGCCGATTGTTCACGTATCAATTTACATGTTTCTCATTGTATTGCTCGCCCTATTATAAATACAATTTATTTTCCTTCCTACCGGAACAAACCTTCTTCATTTTTTTCCCGGCGATAAAGCTGATAAACTTGCTGCAATTTCTTGCTTTCTTCGGACAAATTGCTACGCAGTGCATACAGGAAATGCACTTATCCTTATCGGTCATCTTCGGATTGTCCAACGGAATGGCACCTGCCGGGCATTCTTTTGCGCACAGACCGCAGGAAGTGCATTTTCCATTTGCAACAGGTTTGAGCGGAACACCACCATATTCTCGATATGGTCTGTTTCCCGGAAATGCAGGTGTACTTTGTGCTTCGCTGTTTTGCATAATCTTTGCGGCAAATTCCAGCAATTCCTTTTCGTCCTGCTGATCCGGGCGTCCGGTTCCAAATTGGTGCATCAGGAATGCTCTGCGACAGCCTCCATTCCTGCGATACATACAAAACCTGATGCCTCCAGAACATCCTGTAACTCCAACAGAGTGTCGTCAATCGCACGGTTTCCAAATACTGCCGCAAGAATTGCCTTCGTACCATCTGCTTTTACATTGCGGAACATATCCGTTACGACCGATGGAATGCGTCCACCGTAAGACGGTACAGCAACCAAGCACAAATCCTCTTTGATCGAGTAGGAGGCGGCTTTCGCCGCCGACCTCTCACACCACCGGACATGCGGTTCCGCATCCGGCGGTTCAGTTAACTTAACATCTTGTTTGACAAAAATATTCCTCTGCTGAGAGTAACCCGAACTTTTTCAGACGTACATTTGACATTGCATAGCAAATAGTTTCTGTACGACAAACCCGAGCATATCCATGGAACCCTGCCGCACTTTTTGCATTCTTTTTACTAACACCCAGTTTTACCAGATTTTTATATCTGGTTTTAGGATTTTTCCAATGTTTCCATATGCACATTCTGAACCTGTACCTAATAACCGTATCGAGTCTTCGGATTGCTGTAAGAATTGAGCCAATTTTAAAGTAATTGATCCAGCCTCTTACCACTTCCGCTATCTTTTGGGCTTTATATGAGTTACTTACACCCCACTTGCGGCTCGTTAATTTTCTGACTTTCTTCATTACCTTATCCAATGACTTTTGAGGGACTTTTATCTTATATTTCTTTTCTTGAAACTGATAATAGAAGGCAAATCCCAGATATTGTATTTCTGTGGGTCTCCCTATTTTACTCTTGCCCCTGTTCACTTTCAGCCGCAGAACATTTTCAATATACTTCGTGACCGATTCCATTACCCTTGCCGCAGCTTTTTCGCTTTTGACAAAAATAATACAGTCATCTGCATATCGTGCAAATTTAAGTCCTCGGCTTTCAAGTTCCCAATCCAATTCATTGAGCAGTATGTTAGCGAGAAGTGGTGAAATATTTCCCCCTTGTGGGGTTCCGATTTCTGTTTCTTCTATCTGTTCTCCAACCATAACTCCACTTACTAGAAATTTTCGGATTAGCGAAAGTATTTTCCCATCCTTAATCTCTTTGTTCAAAACAGATATTAACTTGTCGTGTTCTACCGTATCAAAAAACTTTTCCAAGTCAATATCCACGACCCAGTTATATCCTTCATTCATGTATTCAACTGCTTTTAATACTGCCTTCTGTGCACTTTTTCCGGGTCTGAATCCATAGCTGTTCTCATGAAATTTTCTTTCATATATAGGTGTTAATACCTGTGCAGCTGCTTGTTGTACCACGCGATCTGTGACAGTTGGAATACCAAGTTTTCGTTTGCTTCCGTCTGCTTTGGGGATTTCCACTCTCTTTACTGGCATTGGTTTGTATGACTGATTTCTTATACTCTCTCTGAGTTGCTGGCCATTTACTTTCAAATGAGAAAGCAAATCGGCACATTCCATTCCGTCTATTCCTGCCGCACCTTTATTCTTTTTCACCTGTTTGTAGGCACGATTCATGTTTTCATTTGACAGAATGCGTTCTATAAATATTCCTTGTTCCTCCATGCACTGTTTCCTTTCCTTTTCGTGAGTTCCGACCACTTAGTACTTGTGGTACTCCTCTCGGCATGTGTTTCGTCTAAAACTCTCAATTAGGACGTACTCCAGCTGATTAACTGTTCTGTCCTTTGCTCCATCCGGTTTCCCGGACTTCTTCGCTACTATGACATCTGCTGACTTCCTATGATTCGTTGTTACTATGGCTGATGAAACCACTCATAGGATCTCCCCGGTTAAAATACGCTATCTTTCCCATCATCTATCCGCCATGTCTACTACCAGTCCTCTGTTAGCTATTGGACTTCAACTTATTCAGCAGTCTTATCCGAACTGTAAGCCTTATACATGATTTCTGTCCGTCGGACCAATGGTTTGCCGCAGGCTTCCTTCAGATTCCGCTTTACAACGGACACCCTTGCCTTATTGGCTATGTGCTTCCCGCTAACAGGCGCACTTAGGACTTTCACCTTTAAGAATAACGTTCGCGCCGGGCGAACTGACATCCTCCCCCGCCTACAGAGGCGGGGGCTTCCTTTCGCAAAAAGCGAACCGTCGGTTCTCGTTCGA
>OGYK01001397.1_pt1 | contig 17685 bp, 14 predicted proteins | sample 1576501 | NCBI WGS metagenome assembly OGYK01 (sample SAMEA3541530, study PRJEB24748) | human gut metagenome | biome: human gut; feature: human-associated habitat; material: faeces | place: China | collected 2012
GAGCGCTCGGTCAGGCCGGCGTGTACTCTAAACTGCTTGGATCTCTGACTCCAGATATTGAAGTAACTCCTATTCCAAACCATGTATTATCAGCAGATTCAGAAGAATCCATTGCTTTACCTGGAATCAATGCGTAGTGATATAACTTATAAGTTGTAGCTTTTCTTTCAGAAGCTATTGCTACTTCATCCTCGGAATCAGAATCATCTTCCTTTTCACCAGATAAATTAGCTGTTTCAACTTTTTTATCCTTGCTATCTTTTTGAGAAGCTGTGCTCTTATAAACAAGAGTTAAACTTGTCATATCACTAGTTACTGTTAAACCAGAAGCTTTAACTTGATCCTTAGTGATTTTGTTTTCTTTGTTACCATTCACAAATGCATATTCAAATTCAAATGCTTCATGAGCTTCTTTGAATGCATTTGTATCTTGATCCAATCTGTAACCAACATCATAAGTAGCTGTTACAGATTCCATCAAATCGGTATCATCTTCTTTTACATAAGAAACCTTAACCTCTGCTTGTTCAACAGGCTGTGGCTGTGGTTGTGCTTCTTCTGCTGCAGGCTGCTCTTCCTCTACTGCAGGTTGTTGTCCTTCTTCCTGTTGTTGAGGGGTTTCTTCTTCAGTTGTTGGCACTTCCTCTTGCTCTTGTGGTGCAGTCGTTGTTGTTTCCTCTTGTTGAGGTTCAACCGGTTCTTCCACCGCATTTACATAGTAAGAGTCTGCTAAACCAAACTGAACGGCCATCGCAAATGATAATACAATTGCGGCTGCTTTTTTCAAATTCTTTAGCATATAAAGTCCTCCTTTATTATAGTTATCGATATAACCCTTTCATTATCTGAGACTAGTATAATCTTCACACGGTTATAGATTGGTTATAATATCGAAAAATCATCCTTTTTTTAATGGAATTTTGCATAAAAAAAGGTCTATTGTCATTATGACAATAAACCCACTTATTTTCCTGAACTTCCTAACTTTCCAGCCATTCTTTCAGACTCCATAGACTGAAGTTCTTCAAAAGAAATTTCTTCACTTTCTAACTGAGGCATACGCAATAATACACCCTGACAAATTGCCTTTTCATATGGATATATAATCGCATCTTCCTTATATTCTACATCTTGTTTTTTAATAACCACACGCTTCGTATTCAAGTTTGTGACCGGAGCCATATATTCACCGCGATAACCAGAATCAATGACACCACTTCTTTGTGCAATTCCCTTTGTTCCCGTTGAACCACGCTCTTTTAAAATCATAACGAACTCTGGATCAAATGCACTCGCAACACCCAATGGAACTAACTTTGTTTCATGAGGCTCAATCACCATATAATCCTCTTCAAAACAAGGATATAAATCATACCCTGCATCTTCATAACGCTTTTGCGGAACCTTCGCATCCGCCTTTACTTTTGCCCAATATAGTTTATTCATAAAACTCCTTCTTATATATTTCAATCAATTGTTCTAACGAAAACTGTGCATTGGCACTGGAAGTCGAAGGACAATATACCGTTTCAATATTCGGAAAATATTTCTGCATTGTATTCTGACTTGTCCTTCCATTACAAATGACCTTTTCAATATTCTTATATCTATTCAACAATTCCTGTATATCATTTGGCTCTATATCTTTGATTTCACTATCCGCACTCGTCTTTCTTATACACGAATGACAAATATCCCAAAGTGCAATATGCGATATTTTTAATAATTCTATCTTATCATTTTCTTGATACAGACTTTCTAGTATCTTCCAAAACCTATTTGTCTTATTCGCATAATACATCTGTTCTTTTAAACTAATGACACTTGGCATTGAACCCAAAATCAACACTCTAGAATCTTTAAATACAATGGGATCCAATCCAACTATTCGTTTACACATGTTCCGTAAACATCATAAGACTTGGCATCTGTGATCTTTACCTTCACAAAAGTACCCAACTCTATAGGTTCTTCACTTGTAAAGATGACCTGACCATCCACTTCATCCGGTGCATCCGCAGCACTTCTTCCACGATAACGATCCACCAAACCTTCTTTTTCCTCAACTAGAACTTCTATGACCTTACCAATCTTTTCTTGATTCTTTTCTTTTGAAATTTCTTCCTGCACAGCCATCAATCTAGCCAAACGCTCATTTTGGACTTCTTCATCAATCTGACCATCCATATCATAAGCAGGCGTATCTTCTTCCTTCGAATATGTGAAAGCACCCATACGATCCCATTTGATTTCCTTAATGAAATCCACAAGTTCTTCAAACTCTTCTTCCGTTTCTGTAGGGAAACCAACAATCATAGTTGTACGCAAAGTCGCATTTGGAAACATCGTATGAATCTTATCCACAACCTTTAATACATCCTCTTTTGGACCTCTACGATTCATTAATTTCAACAAACGATTGTTCGCATGCTGCATAGGAATATCAAAATAAGGAACGATCTTCTCACTCTCACTCATGGCCTGCAATACATCATCCACAATTTCATCTGGATACATATACAGAACACGAATCCAATGAAGACCCTCTACTTTAGATACTTGACGCAATAATTCAGGAAGCATCAACTTTCCATAATTATCCAAACCATACTTCGTTGTATCTTGGGCAATCAAAGTTAATTCCTTCACTCCAACGCTTGCCAAATAGTTGACCTCTTCCATGATATCCTCAATTGTACGAGACTTTTGATCTCCACGAATCAAAGGAATTGCACAATACGCACAACGATTCGAACAACCATCACTAATCTTTACATACGCCTGCCAAGGATTCCCCGAAATCACTCGTTCAGCCTTATCCAATAATGTATCTGAACCCAAAATTTTTTGTAGTTGACTTGCCAAAGTATCATATTCACGAATCGGGATAACCGCATCAATTTCAGGAATTTCTTCCCTTAATGTATCTGTATATCTTTGTGCTAAACAACCACACACAATCAACTTCTCTAAGTTACGCTCTTTATATTGCGCCATCTTAAAAATTGTATTAATACTTTCTTCTTTGGCACTTTCAATAAAACCACAAGTATTCACAATAATAGCCTGTGCATCCTTAGGATTGGACACAATTTCATGACCACCCCTCTTGATCATACTCATGATCTGTTCAGAATCCACTAAGTTTTTACAACATCCCAATGATACAAAACCTATTTTCATTCTTCAGCTTCTCCTTTTCGATGATAAATCATACGACCTTCTAACGCAAAAACACGAGGCCCAAAATGACCTGGCTGCGTTGTATCTAAACTTTGCTTCATCATATACATACGAGCATCTAGATTATCTAACAAAGTCAATACTTCTGCTTCTGGAATCATAGGAAGGACAGGAGATCCAAACTCCATCTTTCCATGATGTGCCAAAATCATATGCTTCAACAATAAAACACACTCTTTATCGTTTACACCCAGCTTTTCAGCCACACGATCCAAACGATTATTCATAATACTAATGTGCCCCAACAAATTCCCCTCATTTGTATATTCAGGAAGAACCGGACCACTCAACTCATCAATCTTTCCAACATCATGCATCAAGATACCCGCAATCAATAATCCCTTATCCAAGAATGGATATTGACGACAAATATCTAGTCCTACACGCGCCATACTAATTGAATGATAGGCAAGTCCTCCCACAAAATTATGGTGATTTCTTGTGGCAGCCGGATATGTATAGAATAAATCCTTCGTTTCTTCTAATACTTCTTCAACCACACAATACAAATTCGAATCTGTGATCTCATTCATCAAAGCCTTTACTTCCTCTTCCATTTCCGTACGAGACATAGGCGCTAATCTTACATAATCCGAAATATCTTCACCTTCTAAGACCACCATTTTTCTCACTCTTAACTGAACGGCATTTCTATGAATGATCGAATCCCCAAATACCTCAACAATCTGACCCACCTTATACTGCTCAATCTGCTCATTCGTTAAATTCCAAAATTTCGCATCCAATACACCCGTTGCATCCTCTAAAATCAAAGACAAATAAGGTGTATCCTTCACGGTTTTTCCCTTGTCACACTTTGAAATCAAACACTTAATATTTACTTTTTGTTCCTGAGTAATCTCATTAATTCTCATTCACTTTCCCCTTCCAAAACCTCTTTTATAGCTGATATATTAAATCCTTTACGAACACAATACGTCTGAATCTTCTGATTACGCTTAGGCTGATCAAACGTCGCATATAAACGCTTCGCTTTCGCAATCGTTCTTTGTAGTGCCTCATCATCATTTTCATCCAATTCAATCGACTCCGACACTTGTTTCGCCAATTCAAACGAATATCCCTTCGTCACTAACTTATTCACTAACGTCTGCCTTTGCATGCGACTCGACTGCTCTTTTAGCGAATGCGCTAAACGACGAGCCAATTTGATCGCATTACTACGCTCTGTTTCCACATCCAAACTTGCCAAAGCATCCTCAATTACATCATCCGCGATGCCCGCTCTTTTTAGCTTTTGACAAATCTGCATTTTAGGCTGACCATACGAATGCCAAGCCTGCGCCTTATCAAAGGCATACTCCTTATCGTCAATCCAATGACGTTCCATAAATTCATGAATAATATCCAAAGCCTGATCTTCATCTAGCCCCAAATATTTCTTTCCATATTGCACCATTTGATACGACGTATAATCATTTGAGAAAACACGCTTTTTCATTAACTCAAACGCCTTATAGAATAACTGCATATCCAAATAGTTGTCAATCAAATATGCATCTAACATTGTATCCTTTGTGATCTTTAAGTCAAAGAAATCATCCGTTGGAATCATTACTTTGACTGGTTCATTATCGCAATCACGCATCACAGTTAAACGAACAAAATCATCCACCATACGAATGCGCTCCACATGATAGGCACGCTTATAATCATCAATCGCCTGATTATAAACACTCAATGCCTTATGCGCAAACATACTCTCTGTATAAGGCGCTGTTTTAGAAATACAATACGCTCTTAATGCATCTCTTTCTTCTTTTGATTTACTAAAGAAAACATCCCACTTTTGACTTAGCTCATTGGCATCATCAAAATAATATCCAGACTTGCCTTCATCCACCAAATCCTTCAACACCTCATCACGACGCCCAAACACTAATAGGCCACTCGCTAAAGCCTCAATATATGTCATTCCTTGTGTTTCCGATAAACTAGCGGATACAAAACAATCGAAAGCAGCATAATAATAGGCAATATTTTCCTTAGGAATCTTACCCGTAAAATGCACACGATCCGAAACATTATACTTCTTAGCCAAATCCTGGTAATACTCCATATCCGTACCACCACCCACAATGACTAAGTGTAAATGTGGATCTGCATTCTTACTAATCGCCTCAATCGGAATTTCGATTGCCTTCTCTTTGGCAATACGCCCTACAAAGACCACAATACGATCTTCACTTGTAAAACCTAACTCTTCACGAATACTTTGAACTCTATTTTCATCTAAATTTTTACGATCATACTCCGACAAATCCAAACCTGTCGGAACAATATAAATAGGTGCTATTACACCATACTGCAATAAAGCCTGCTTCGTCTTTTCACTCGGCGCAATCACTGCTTGCGAACCATTGGCCATGACACGAGAAAAAGTACGAATCACACTCTTCCCTAATTTTTCAACCGAATCAAAATCAAGCGGATTAAAATAATGCGTATAATCCTCATACATCGTATGATACGTGTATACAATAGGAATGTGCAAAACCTTCGCCATCTGACGACCAAACATACCTACACCCGCTTCCGTCTGAATATGAATGACATCCAAGTCCATTCTTTCAATGTAGGCATCTGCACTAAACTGTAGTGGACTCGACATCTTATAACCATAAAACTTCTTGATTTCAAAACCCGGCAAACGAAGAATATGTCCATCTTCATCTTCTGCAATTTTTACTCCCTTATGATTTGTGATAATAAACACAGTGTGTCCTAACTCTTCTAAAGCGTGTTTAAGGGTTGCCACACTCGAAACAACCCCATTAATATCTGGTAAATATGCATCTGTAAACAATCCAATTCGCATACCCTACATCCCTTCTAAATTGATTTTACTTTCTTTTCTTTCATAATAATTCTTAACAAACACAAATAATATTCCACCAATAATCAGCACTATGTGATACGTAGAAAAACGCCATAATACAAGTACAGCACCCGTTAGATCTTTCATTAAGCTATTAAATAATAATGAAAAGACAACTTCCGTACCCCCACTTGCTCCAGGAATTGGAATAAAGCTATTGGCCATTGTCACAAAACTTGATAAGGCCATAACATCAATAAATTCATTCATTTTAAGTGGAATATGCAAGGCTAGTGCAATCACAAAAGGTAAAGAATAATAGAGTGATAAACGCACCACATTAATACATACACAAAGAAAAATACTCTTCTTATCTTTGGCTAGTACTTTGATTTCACGAGTAAAACTCGTGACTTGTAGAGTCCAAGAATCCAATGTCTTTTCTGGATTCTTTAAAATATGCAGTTTCGACAATGCCTTAACTAAAGTTCGCGAAAGCTTGATATAAATACTAGGAAATAACGCAATCGTATATAGCGCTACAACAACCACTGCATTGATGATATAGCCCAACAATATAATATTGAACCATGCAGATTGAGCACTATAATACGCAAAACGCAAAAGAAACAGAATCGAAACATAAATCATCATTGTTGTCTGATAAATAATGAAATCAGCCCACAACAAGCTAGCCCCATCGCTCACTTTGATTCCTTGCTTTTTCATAATGTAGGCCTGAACAAACTGTCCACCCGTACTACTCGGAGTAATCCCCGAAAAGAAAGAACCAATAAAGGCCACAAGAATCCCTTTACCCGGCGTATAATGATCCGTATACTTTCTACCTAATACGTAGTATACAAATCCCCAGACCGCCGTAAAAAGAACACCCCACAATAAGACTATGACAAGGCTTAACAGATTCATTTGTGAAATGCACTTTAAAACCTGATGAAAATTATCCTTTAACGCAAACCACAGGGCAAATCCCGTTAAAGCAAGAATAATTAACAGATTTAGTGCGTACTTCTGTTTTTTCATAAAAACCCCTATTTTTTCTTATTTAATAATTCCTCTTGTTTATCCTTATATGCACTCAAATAAAATTCTCTCCACATATTCAATACATGTTCTTTCGAATAGAATTCACTCAATAAACGACTTTCATTTTGATACTTCGCGTATACATCTGAATCATTTTTCAACTTTAACAGACAATTTTTAAAACCATCATTATCATTCGCATGCATATAACGATCAAATAAGATATCTTTATATAAATCCAAATCACGAAGCACCAATGGAACATGTAAATTCACCACTTCTAAAATAGTCATTGGGAACAATTCATTATAGCTTGGCACAAAAAGCACATCCGCCATATTATATAGATCCACCATTTCTTCTCTAGGAACAATGCCTAAGAATTTACAATTTTCCGGTGGATTTTCCTGTAACTTCTTTAATTCTTCGTACCCATCTGTAATGCGGCCAAATGAAAAGCCTCCAGCCCATACAAATTGTACGTCTGGCATTTCTTTGGCAACATTCACAAAATCAAGCACACCCTTACGCGTTTGTACCTGTCCTGCACCCAATACTACAAAAGCATCTTTAGCTACACCATACTTTTTTCGAATGGTAGCACACTCATCATCGGATTTGCGATAGAATTTTTCCTTAGATACATAGTTAGGAATATAATAAATTTTTTCTCGATCAATACCATATTCTACTAATGCATCAATAAAGCTTGGATTTACAACAACCAAGCGATCTGCGCTCTTATAAAATTGAATCAAATAAGAACGGAATACATTCAATAATGGTGCTGGAATCTTTAAGCTACCTTCTAAAGTATCTGGCAAAAAATGACAATAGGCAATATTAGCCGCTCTATGATTTTGCATCTTTACATAGAAAGTAGGATCCACTGTATGGAAATGCTGAATATCTGGCGTTTTGATCCAGTTGTTGATACCCACTTCAAAGATATCGCTAGCCCCTTCTTTAATTAGATTGACCTGTTCTTCGTAGGCACTGCCTACACCTTGGCCATCCACTTTATCTGCACTTGAATACATTATAATTCGTATTTTATCTTCCATAAAAATTACACTTCTTTCATCTTTATTATTATATCTCATCTACTATTTGTATGTCCAACTTTCAAAAAGGCAAATGAAAAGCCCCTTTAGCGGGGCTTCTCAAGAAAGTTTTAAGAAAGGGAATTTGATTATGAAGTGAGCCACTATCTTTGGCTCAATAGTATATTACTAAACAATAAAGTGATAGATGTAGTTATATTATGTGAAATTATGTGTATAATTGACACATTTATTGTTGTTTTTAGTTAAAATTAAATTTTATTAAACTAAAATATACAAATCTTTACTTTTCTTCGTACAAATCAATCTTCTTTAATACACTTTTCTTTCCATTTCTATGTGATATAAATCCTAAAACAGTAAATAAACCCGATAAAATCAAACCAATCAAAGCAATCCATTTAGCTACATTACGTACGCTCATTGGAATATTAGGAAACATTGGATCTGTCATCCCAGACCATCCCCAGTATGTTACGGCAGCAAAAGCAAGTGTAAGAATAAAGGCATTTCTGACCATTCTTCCTACTTTTAATACCATTTCATTTTCTCTTTGAATGACTTCTGCAAGCTGATCTCTTTCTTTGCGGCTCAAACTCATAATTAACGCTCCTTTTCAAATATACATATACTTATTATAAGAAAAAAAGACAGGCCTAACAAGTTAAGCCCGCCTTTAATTGTCTTAAGTGATTATCCTAAGAATCCTACAACAGATCCTACGAATCCGATAACTACGAACAATAACAATACTTTAATTGGAGTAATGTTTTTCTTAGCCATTAACCACCAAGCAAACAATACGAATAACATTGTTAAGATCTTAGGGAAAGCTCCATCTAATTTAGATCCTAATGTTACGTCTGTTAATTTACCAGTTTCTGCATCATAAGATTGTGCAATTACTAAGTTAGTTGAAATTGATACCCAAGAAGCTGCCATCGCACCTACGATAACTTGTCCCATAACCAATACAGATTCACGGAACGCAGTCGCTTTTTGTCCTACTAACAATTCAACAGCACTACCACCTAATTCATAACCTTTGAAGTATACGAATTTTTGGAACCAAATTGAAGTTGCGTTCCATACGATGATATAGAATAAAGGTCCTAAAGGTGATCCACCTTCTGCGAAACCTAATGCGATACCTAATAAGATAGGAATGTAAGTACCAACGATCAATGAGTCACCAATACCTGCCAAAGGTCCCATTAGACCTGCACGGATACCGTTGATCATTTCATCATCGATTCCTTCAGCTCCGTTTGCACGAGCTTCTTCCAAACCTGCTGTGATACCAACTACGATAGATCCAATCTGAGGTTCAGTATTGAAGAATGGGTAGTAAGTAGTCATTTTTTCTGATTGTTCTTCGCGAGTAGGATATAATTCCTTAATAATTGGAAGCATTGACCACATGTAACCAAATGTCTGCATGTGTTCGTGTGAGAAACATGTTAAGTTTCCATACCACCAACGCCAGAAAGAACTATTTAATGTTTTCTTAGAAATCTTTTTCATAATTAAATGTCCTCCTCGTCATCATAGTCTGCAGATGCACCACCAACAGCACCTGTAGCTTTCATCATTGTCATTTGGTAGTTAATCAATGCGAATACACCACCAACAACTGTAGCAGCAATTAATGTTAATCCCATAGAAGCAGCTAAAGCGAATCCGAACATGAAGTAAATCAAGTCAGAAGTCTTAGATACTACTGATTTTAACAAGATACCAATACCTACTGCAGGAAGTACTGCACCTACTGATAAGATGGCTTTTACATACCATACTTCAGTATTTAAGCTCTGGAACAATTCAGCTACAGCTCCAGATCCATAGTAGCAAAGTAAAGTAACTGGCAAGAATGATAATACAAAGTGTGAAATTAGTGGGAGAACAACATCAACTTTTCCTAAACAATCTAAGTTTCCTTTATCCAATTGAGCCCAGCCCCAGTGTTGCCAAATAAGGTTCATCATAGCTGTTCCGTAGAATAAAGTAATACCGATTACACCAGTCATGGCTGAGATACTAGATGCTAAACCTTGAGCATCATTTCCTCCAAAATCCATACCAGCGGCTTTTGCTCCAACATAAGCCAATGGAATACCAATGTAACTTACGGCACGTAAGTCAGATGCGACTGTTCCACCAGGTGTAACCAATGCGATCCACATTACCTGCATTGGAATACCAATTTGAATACATCCAGATACATCACCTAGGATCAAACCTACGAATAATGATGCAACCAAAGGACGGTTCAAAGTGTAGTTACCTACTGTTGTACCTAAGCAAGCGATAGTACTAGCTGCTGTACAACTCATAAGTCCGATTAAAATTGCTTGTAACCAACTCATTATAAATCTCTCCTTTTTCTTTTATTTATCTCAATCTGTTTACTATTCCCACTATTAGTAACCAAATTTAGATCTAAATTTGTCCCAAGTACCGATTGCAGTTTCTTTTAATAACGCAAACAATACTGTGTAACCAGCGTTTGTCAATGCTTCACAAGCATCAGCTTCTTCTTGAGTAATTGACTGGTTTTGACCTAATTTTGTAGCTCCTGGACGATCATTACATGGTCCGATAACTACTGTTTTAACATCGTTAGGTACGAATCCATCGTCTACTAACAATTCTTTCATATCCACTGGGTTTTTAGTAATTAAGAAATATTTTTTATTAGAATTCTTAACTGTTTCTGCTTTTTCTCTCCAGTGTTCCTTTGTCCAAACAAATACTTTCTTGTCTGTACTAGCCTTGAATGACTGTGTCAATACAGGTGTAGTTGCAGCTTTGTCGTTAACTGCGATAATTCCATCACAAGGGTATTCTTTAGACCATCTTGTAACAATCTGACCGTGGATAATACGATCATCAACACGAATAAAACTAATCATTATATGTCCTCCTTTATTCTGTTTATGCCTTCGCTATATGCGTTATAGCCAAATCCTATAGATCTTCGTCGTCATCATCAGAAGCAACTGTAAAATCAGTTAATCCTGTACGACCTTCGCTTAATAATGTGTCTTTTAAATCTTGTACATTATCAAAATTGTCTTTCATTAATACAGCAGTGATTGCTAGTGGCATATTCATACCAGCAATTACTAAAGTATTTTGAAGCAATCCTTTTTGATCCAATACATTCAATGCATTTGTGAATGGAGATCCACTCAAAATATCAGCTAATAAAATGACTTGGTCATCTGCTTTGAAATCTTTAACCAATTCAGCAAAGTTAGATGCAAATTCGTCTGCGCTCATTCCGTCCTTTAAGCTTGTAGACAATACATCTTCACGATCTCCCGTCATCATTTTAACGGCACTGTGTAATCCTGGTGCAAATTCGCCATGGCTTACCATAACTACATATTTCATTATTTTTCCCTCCGCGTTTCTTATTTACTCATATTTTATAATAAATATGTCAGCGTTTTCAAGTGTTATTACACATAATTTCACACATTTATGCAACTTTTGAACATGAGCATCACATAGAATACACATTCATTATAACCCGTATGAAAACCTTTTCAATTTCCATATGTCACTACTTTTAGATGACAAATGTCATTTTTTACTGAATATTTCCAATCGCAAAGAAGGACCCGAACAATATTGTCCGAGCCTGATATCAGCTATAAACTATTTTGGAGTATATACCGCTTTTTAAACCCTTAAAGAGCAAATTCACAATCTATTGTGCTTTAATTTTTTTTTAGGATATTTTAATATCTTTTTCTTCTTGCTAAAGCGACTAATACACCAAATCCAGCTATTGCAAGTGTTCCTGCTACCATTAAGATTCCGGTATTTGTTTGCAATCCAGTCGTTACTTTTCCAGGTTTAGCCGGTTTTTCCGGTTTACTTGGTTTTTCTGCAGTTTCTGGTTTGTTTGGCTTGTCAGGATTTTCTGGTTTGCCAGGTTTTTCTGGATCAACTGGTTTTTCTGCTTTTACAAGCTTTTTAGCTGCTACATTCAATTTCTCTACTGCTGCATCTACTGCTTCTTGTGTAGCATTTGCATCATCTTTCACTTCTCTAGCACCAACATAGGCTTGGGCAAATGCCTTCCAGCTTTCTGCTGTATATTCTGCTTCTTTATATCCAGCATATTTTTGTAAAACTTGAGTAAGCGCATCTTTATTTACTGTTGATGGACTTTCGGCTTTTAAATTGTTATATGCATCCCTTAATTTTGCATCTAATGCTGCCACTTCTTCTTCAGAAGTGAATGCACTCATATCCATGATAGCATCTACTGCTTTAACGAATTTCTTATAAGAATCTTTTGTGTAATCTTCTGAATTTACACTATTCAATAATTCTTGTGCCTTATTTTGTAAATCTAATACTTTTTCTGTATCTTGTTGCTGAACTTTTACAGTCGCATTGATTTCTGCAGCACTCGCAAATCCACCACTTCCTTGTACTTCAAAGCGTACAGCTTTAAATGTTTGTGATTGATCAAATGCAAATTCATATTTATTGTTTGTAAGCTTCATATCCGAAACTTCTGCAATCTTCGTTTCATTACCAGACTTATCAATTCCATATACGGTTGCGCTTGTCCAAGTACCATTACCTGCACCTTGTCTAGCAACATATTCTAGGCTATCAAATGTGATTTCTTTTCCGAAACTAACTGTTAATGTATGAGTTCCACCACAATGATCTTGTCCACTATAGTTAGAATGCCAATATGTATTTAACTTGTTATCAAGAACATCTTTTGCAGATCCATCGCCACCAGTTCCTACTTCATCTGTTTGTTGTGAACATGCTTCAGCATCCCAACCTTTCTTAGAAAGTTTTTTACTTGTTGCATTAATTCCTAGGTGGTCCGCTGCTTTTTGTGCATCATCATAATATAATGCACTATTTCTAACAACAACATCACCCACAAATCCTGTGAATTTTGTACTTCCAAGAACAACAGGAGCACCACTTAAATCGGCACCATGGTTTTTCTTGTCATATGCTGATGTTGCTAATCTTCCATCTACATATAGTTTCAACATTCCATTTGGTTCACGAACTGCGTGTACCACATGCAATTTACCATCATTCACTTTACCAATTGTTGTAGTTTGTGTTACTGACTCTTTGTATTCGTTAGTATTGAATTTACCACTCGCATGTTCCACTACTGTAGTGACATTTTCTTTACTAGTTACCTGTTGTCCCTTAACATTGAATACTACATATCCATCTGCATCAATAGATAATTGGAAATCATCATCTTGTTTTAATAAAACAGTATTGCTTGATTTAGTGTCAACAGTCATTGATACACTGAAATCATCATCGCCTTTGATTCCATTTTCAGTAATTGTATAAGCTTTGTTCTTTAAGTTTAGAAGTGTTTTACTATCTGATTTACTTTCAGAGACATCACCTTTTACATCTTCTTTTGAAGCTACTTTCGCAATTTCTTTTGCTGTTCTAGCCTCTACTTCAACTGCAGATGCCTCATTACCATAAACATCTTTGATACCACTAATACTTAAGTTAGCAACATCACTTAAGTCACTTGCCTTAACTTCAAATGTACGATAATCATCTTGTAATACAGCTTCTGCTGATTTTCCATTTACCTTAAACTTGATATCATCAGATACTCTTTCGTTGAAACGAACTTCTACAGTATCTTTCTTTGTAATCTTAGCAGATACAAATTCTGGTGCTTTACTATCTGTATTTCCATATTGATAAATCACAGAAGAATTTGGTTCAAGCGTTACTTTTAATGTATCCCCATAAGAAACTGTTTTTCCTGTAGTTCCAGCTGCGTAAGGATAAATTGAATATTCTTTCAATCCCTTCATTGAAGTTGGAACACCCACAATATTATCTAATGTCAATTCATATGTTTGTTTAGTTGCAGTTGGGTTTACAAAAGATACAAATCCCTTTTTGTTATTCCATGCAGAATATCCATAAACACCGTTAGATGGGTTTTTACCTTCTTGTACAAATAATTTTGCATTCTTCAACACATTGTGGTTTGTTTCTGCAAAATCCAATACATCTGCTGTTACTTCCCATTTTTCTTCATCAAACAAGCTTGGTGAATAATACAATTCCCAGAATGCCGTTCCACGCATCGCATTATCTAATAAATACTCACGGAACACTTCTGTTGTTGCTTTACTTGCATCCGATACACCATAAATTGGATCGTGGTTATAAATATTCTTTAGTGGGAACTGAATTTGATTTTTCTTATATAAATTGTAATAAACATTGTCTCGGTAATAAATCTTACGTTGATGTCTTTCACCTGAAGCACCAGCTTCTCCAGTATCACCAGAGTCTTGTACCCAAACTGTGTTTACCCATTGTAATAACCATGGACTCAAATTCACATAACATGTCGCATTGATCCATAATCCTTTACCTTCTTGTGCTCTTGCTGCACGAGCATGTTCAATCACATCTGTCCAAGCTTCCCACATATCACTTGTGTAATACATGTCATGGTCGCCACCTGTCATGTGATTGTGATTTGGATTGTTACATGGTCTTGATGCAAAGCCATCCCATTTCCAGTAATCAATATTAAATCTTGTTTGATAATCAATGAAACGATCTTCGAAGTTCTTCAAATACGTTCTTGAACCTGTACAAATTACATTTCCTAACGCACTGTTACTTTGCATTTCTGCCGTTCCCATAGCTTCTAAGTATTTCGCAAAACCACCAAAGAAGTTATATCCACCTTGAGGTCCTACCCAAACACCAAATGAAGATTGGAATTTATCTGTTAATTCTGTTGATGTATACAATTCATTTGGAAACTTACTATTGAATTCCCAGAAACCAGTCTGGTTTTTTGTAGTTCCAGATTCTCCAGGAGCATTTACTCCTCCAATATCATTGTTGTAGTTGTTCCATCCATCATCAACTACATAGCTATCAAGAGGTTCAACGCCATTTTCAGCCAATCCTTTTTCTGCACCAAGGAATGATTTTTCAATACTTTCATCATTGATATTCATCATGTTATCATACCAAGAGTTGTATTGTTTTCTAAAGTCTGATGGTGTCGCGATATCTTCAATATAGTTAAAGAAATCCGTTTGAACTACATCAGTAGGCGTTCCTTGTGCTGCACCAACAACATTGTTCCATGTACGATATGTTTTTCCTTCGTTAGTAACATTCTGTCCATCACTTGCCATTTTTGCAATTGATTTTCCAGAATAATAACGAATCTGCATTGCATTCTGATCATTTACATCTGTATCCTGGGCAGGGAATTCAGAACCGAAGAACAATCCATCCGCATAGATTGGTTGTCCTAACATCAATTCATGTTTTCCAATCCACATGGAAGAAATTTTGTTTTCTTCAGGAATACTCCAAACACCACTTGTTCCTTCAGGAATTACGAAATTATCGAAGTCGATATAATCGATTTTAGCTTCCTCTGGTTTATCTACTGTAATTTCAAGATAAGAATTCATATAGTGCTTATCATTTTCCATTACCGTAACCATATCGATATCCCAATTAACACCATCTTTTTCATATGTGTCAAATGAAACACGAACTTCATTATTTTTTGTCGTAATACCATTTTCAGATACGGTCAATTCACTCGAACGAATGTCTGTATCCGTATCATCTTTCTTAGATTCAAATTTTTGATCTGAATACAATTTAATTTCTGTTGCTTGAAACTCATTTGTACCACCCATGCAATCCGATTTCGGTACGATTTTTACAAATCGAGTTGTATATACAGAATTAAAATTACCATATACCAAATCACCTACATTGTGTAAAGTATCTCCGACATTATATTTTCCGTCACTCGTTTGTGTATTTTCACTTAATACAACTGAATGTAAGTTGTAATCATCTCTTACAAATTCACCTTTTCCAGCTGGAGTCCAATCTGTACCATTATCGCTTACATAAAGTTCATATTTTCCCATTGTTCCATTTAATCCATAATTTGCATCATGAAAACCTGGACGTTTCTGATAAGCAAATGAACCGATTGTTTGCACTGAACCAAGGTCAAATACGATTTCATCATTTACATTTCCACTCACCGCAAAATTTAAATTTCCATCCGTAAGCTTATCGGTAGACTTACCTTTAAAAGTAACATTTGAACCTGCTAAAGAAACTTCTTTTTGTGGAATACCTGCACTTGTTTTATCGCTATATAGATTAAATTCTGCACCCGTAAACTCTTCTGTAGATCCAAGTGCATCACTTAAAGCTTCAAGTTTTACATATTGAGTTTTGTATGTCGCATTTAAATTTGCATAAACTACATCACCAACATTATAAAGATTCCCTTCTTGATGTAAATTATAGTCTTCTTTTGTAAATTCTCCGTTTGCTACTTCATACCAATTGGTTTGATCATCACTGATATATACTTTATATTTTCCTAGCGTTCCATTAAAACCATAAGCTTGATCACTAAATCCAGGTCTTTTCAAGAACGAGAAAGAAGATACTTCTTGTTTAGATCCTAAATCAATTTCTAAAGAAATTGGAAAACCAGCTTTTTGATACTCATCTACATATGTGTTTTTATCACCATCAAACAAATATTCTGGATGACTAAATTCAACTCCATCTTTATTTTTTAGAGTCGCTTGCCATGTCGTACGATCTAAAGCTTGAGTTGGAGGTGTAACCACAGGTTTTTGTTCTTCAGTCTTTTGACCATTCACTAAATTAATGACAAAATCTTCTGACCCCTCCGCCGGTTTAAATTGCTCATCAATTCTTTTGTTGTCAATAGAAACTGTCTTCCATTTTCCATTATTATTTTCAAAAACACGTTTAATATACCCATTCCCAATAGTAATTCTGTTACCATTTTCAGAAACCTGAACATCTCCACCGGATTCATTTGCTTTAATATGAAGTGGAGCTATGTTCGCAACTAATGCAGTACAAACTGCTAAACTTAATATTTTTTTCATTCTCTATTTCTCTCCTTTATAAAATCAAAAAATTACCTTGAATAATAGTCATTTAACCTCCTTCCAACAAAAAGCAATTTCTCTATCGTAAGCGCTTTCACCTCTATATTTTAAACTATATGGATATTATCGTATTTGCATTTTTTAATGAACCTTTTGTGCTTTTTGACATTTTTTGTGTAAATCTATTTAAAACTATAGAATTCATAATTTACAACATTATTCACTGCATAAGAAGTCAATCTTCCCTTTTTGTCTACATTAAACGAAAAATTAACTGTTTGATTTCCTGACTTCATCAATACGGTATATAATTTTCCCTTTTTTGTTTTTGTAATGACACCCTTTTTACAAGCTTTTCGAAACTTTTTAGCTTCTTTATTAAAACTTTTTGTCCAAGCATCAACCTCGCCTATTTCATCCTTATGTTCTTTTACATACTCATTTGTTAAATTCGCAAAATATTTTTCTTCATCAACCAACTGATATAGTATCATCGCACGATAACCAGATTTGCCTA
>OGYK01001405.1_pt1 | contig 17609 bp, 21 predicted proteins | sample 1576501 | NCBI WGS metagenome assembly OGYK01 (sample SAMEA3541530, study PRJEB24748) | human gut metagenome | biome: human gut; feature: human-associated habitat; material: faeces | place: China | collected 2012
GGATACAACACTTGTGATTGTTGTTGTCATCCAGCTTCTGATCTGCCAATGGTACTCTCTGAAAAACGCATAGTTTCGATTTTTATATTCTCTTCCGGAAAAACTCCGCTATATGCATTATACTTTCTCTTAAAATTTTCGTTTATAAGTTCCATAAATCGTCTCTCGTCTGGTCTTGGAAAAAAAGTCTTTCTTGAAAACCGATCTGTAAAATGAACGGTGACAGGAGTTTTCATTTTTATTAAAATATCTTCTTCATCCACTGTTTCATCCTTCACAATAACTTGAATGTCTTCAAACCTTCTTTCTCCATAACAAATTCCATTTGTTTCAAAATTCTGTTTTAATGCAAGAATCAGCCTTGCGTCAACGCTTCGAATTTCGAAACAAACATCCTCATAGAATATGATTCTTCTTTGTTCAATCTTGTATTTTCCCTGAAGCTGACTGAATTGAAAAAGTTTATATGAACGCTTTCCATTATGATATCCATAATCATGCATCTGTTTTGCATGTTCCGGCATTTCATCCATTCCTTTGTAGATAATTGCCTGTAAAATATGGTGATAATTAATCGGCAGAACAAGTTCCGGTTCTGTTTTATGCCTGATTATAAGCTGCATCCTGCCTTCCTCCTAATATTATTTCTTCTTTTTCCTTTTAAACCTACAAAAAACATTAATAAATATAACGACTGTTATTATCAAAATAATCTCATATGGTATTGCTTGCATCAACTGAAAAACTCCATTTTTTATCGGAATCAAGGAGAATTTACCATCTGCATTCATTAAATAACCTGGGGCATCTATTCCAAGTGAAACTATTGCAAATAGCAATGCCCATTTATTAAAGGAAAAATCTTGATTTGTATTTGTAGCATCATAAAGTGCATCCAACTGTTCTTTCATTGCCCCGGTCAACTCTTCCACATAACTTGCTTTTTTCAGTTTCTCATATAGTTCAACTGCCTGCTCCTGTGAAGATATCTCCTGGAGATTTATTTGATTCTGAAATGCAATAAATCTTTCCTGTAAATCCATTAATTTTATTATTTTTTTTGTATCAATTACTTCTCCAATTCTCTCCAAACCTTTACTAAGCCTTAAAGCAATGTTCTGAAAATTAATTAATGATGCCCTCTGTACTAAAACCAGTACACACATATCCAGATACATATTACGAAAGCTTTTAATCGTTATACCGTCATTGCTAATACACATAAATGCTTGTGGTGTCACTGTATATATTGTTCCATATTTTATCCATCTGTCATAAATACTCTTTCGCAATAGTTCTTCCCGCATCATGTCAGACTGGCAAGTACAATCTTTTGCATCCACAAACGCCAGCTTGTATAACACTTCTTGCTGTGATTTATCCATCCACTTCATCCAATCACTCTCTAATTCTCGAACTTTCTTTGCTTCTTCTGTATCTGAAAAAATTTGTTCAATTAAATCTCCCTTTTCTCCTGCTTTCTCTGAGTTAATCAAGCACATCACATACATCCTCTCATCTAATGCGGGATGAATCTGTATTTCATTGTTTTTATCCGTACCATTACTAAAAGGAGATCTGTTTCCATTTCCAATTCTAAAAAGTTCACATATCCATTCACATACGTGATTACTTCGTTCTTGAATATCTTTCATTGAAAAATTTTTCTGTTGATGAATCTCTCGTATTTGTTCTAAAAAAGATTCCGTTACATTCATTAAATCTACATTTCCTGGCGCTCCAGGAATTCGTACAGTTAATGAATCTGCGCAAATAGAATATGTGCAAGATATTTCATCTCCTCCTATAGGGACAAATGGAAGAGATATTCTTCGCCCATAATCATTAATCCATTTAATATCCTGGATCTTTTGATATTGATGATTCAAACACTCTAATATTAATATTGCTATGCCCGTATTGAAGATTTTTATTGAAATTCCTGATATATCCAAATGATATTCTTTCTTTTTAATCTCAACGTTATCTTTCTTTGAACCTGATGTTTCACTATAGGATTTAACAATAATATACTCTGCCCCTCTTCTTAGCATTTCTTGGTCGAATTTATAATGAGAAACTATACTTTTGTCACGTTCAAATGCAGCATTATATCCTAAAATAGCTTCTCTAAATGATGGATGAAAATATTCATTGCGAGAGTATAAGTCTATCCATTCTTCTTTTGATAATTTACTATTATCTAAATTAATACTCTTCCAATATTTATTATTTTCAAAAAATCTTTCTATTGATTCTTTTTCATTTGCTTTTGTCTCATGATTTTCCCAGATAAAGGGAAATATGAAATTATGATAACTATAGATCTTATCTTTTATTTCTGCCATATCTTTCTCCATATTGCAATTGATATTTCAACATCTGTCAGTGCATTATGCATCGGTTTTTCTTTCTTCTCCGCTAGTTCCATTCGATCTATTAACGGATTAATCCCCTTAGCTAACAAAATGTTACTTAAATCGATTAATGGGAATGGACCATCCATTTGTCTTTTTTCTATATCTCTCAATACACATTGTCGAAACAATGCTGTTTCTACTGGGAAGCCTACATCAGCGATTGCATATGCATCTCTCTTATACTTCTCCCAAACTTGCCAAAAATTTTCCAAAAGTTCGCCTTCATCTTGGCATATCTTATATATTCCCATAATTGGAAGTACATTTTTCTTAACCCATTCAGATTTGACTTCTAATCGTTCCGGATCGATCCCCCAATAATAACGTTCCAATTCATTTCCTTCATAATCTGTAACAATTACAGCAATTGATAGAAATGCCCCATATAGTCCATCTGTTTCTGCATCAACAAAGAATAACTTTTTCTTTATCATTGCATATCTCCCTTCTGCCATTTTATCAAGCGAACATATTTTATAATTCTAAAAAATGCTTTGCAGAATGGAAAGAACCTATTTACCGTTTACTGCAGAATCATTCCTGCAAAGCATTTAAAATTTCTGCCATATATTATAAGCAATCAAGTTTCCTAATTTATCTCGTCTCTTTAACAGACACTACTTATAGTTAAATTTTAACATGGCAATCTATCAATTACAATATTTTATCTATTTCATACAATTTTTATCATTATTTCTCATCTTCCACTATAATCATTGACGATACACCTTTTATTGTAAAGCTCTTTCATATCCTACGATATTGCATTTTTCACTTCACCTAATAATTTATCATCTGCGCTGAAGAAACTTAATCGTATCCACAGTACATAAATTTCTGAATTTTTGAAGATGTTCATCTATATTGCTTATTAAAATATCCGTTATTGTTTGATAATCCATATAACCTTGTATTTACTCGTCATCAATTCTTTATTGCATGTTTTACCATATTACACCAACAAATATTTCTTTTCACTATTAAAGTATAATTTAAAGTTTGTGTAACAATGACCTTACTTTTCATTGCTACATATTTTAATATTTAGTTTTTGAGTAAAACGCTACAATGTTTTAATTCCTTATAGGTACGGTATTACATCGTAGAAGAAATCATTGGGATAATGAATGCTGATTGGTGTTTCTCAATTCCTTATAGGTACGGTATTACAATTTTTTTCACAGAAAGGACAAAAAATGGTTAAAAAAGTTTCAATTCCTTATAGGTACGGTATTACAAAAAAGAAGCTATGAAAGAAATGATGAATGACGCAAAGTTTCAATTCCTTATAGGTACGGTATTACTTAATGGATACAATAGCATCCTATATGGATGATGATATAAGAGAGTTTCAATTCCTTATAGGTACGGTATTACCAAAAAAACATGAAAACAGTAAAAAAATTTAAAAAGGAGGAGAGTGTTTCAATTCCTTATAGGTACGGTATTACATATAAAAAAAAATATAAAAAAGGAGAGAATGCGATTATGGAATTAAAAAAGTTTCAATTCCTTATAGGTACGGTATTACAACAGTATTTTCGCCGTTTTCTAGCACTGTCTTCTTTTTTTCTCCTCTAATCTTATTAAAAAGTCTGTCGACCTCACTTTTTATTATCGCAAATTTCCTTGAAAAATCAAGCTTTTTCAAAAGTTTATTTTTTCTGCTAGGTAGACAGACTTTTTTTCGATTTTTTATGTATTTTATGGCTTTTTGTTATCTTTTTTAAAGGTTGAAATGCCGTTTCCTCCAGTATTTTCAAGGCTTTCGATGTAGACAGACTTTTTTCAATAGATGAACTCCATTTTTTATATTCTATTTTTCCATATGTTGAAAGGGTTATATCTTTCCTACCCTATAGAAATACCAACAACTAAATATAGTGATAAATATATTCCAATGATTCAACCAATGCTATATATTTGTAGAAATATACGTATATTATTAGATTGAAACGTACATGTGATAAACTCTTATTGTCCATCTTGGACCGCCTCCTATACTAAATTTTGAGTTTGGCTTGCGACACCATTCTCATTTTAGCATAGGAGACCTTTTATTAATATCCTACACGCTCCTGCTCACTTCATTCTCCCCAGCATAGCTGGGGAATTAGAATTTTCATTAAACCAGGTATAGGCCACTTCTTCTACGACATACTCAAATCCACAGGATTCAATCTGAGAACCAGTCTTCTTTGTTCACACTGTCTTTTATTCAGTGTCACTTCTGTTCCTGCTGTCATTTAATATACTTCAAAATCTAGTCTTTTCGTGATTGGTTCACTACAGAATTTTTCTGTAATACCGAGCATACCTGCTTTATCTGTAACCGAATCGATCAGTTTTTTTCTTGCTTCTATAGCAAATTTCCTTATCGCATTCTTATTCATGTATCTATCTTTTCCTCTCTCTGATAGTTCCTAGATCTAGTTCCATATATGATATAATAGTTCGGAGCTCTTATGGAACTACTATATCTCTTACGTAGCCTTTCTGGGACTATCAGTATCCCTTGTGTTTATCTTCTTTCATATTTGGTTGACGGTCCACTTCCAATTCTCTGGAGCATCCCACTCCTTGTCATTTTTTCAAGAAGTTTCCTTGCTCCTGCCTTTGTTTGATAACCACATATTTTTGTCACAATTTGTGTTGTAATACTACCATTTAAGTCTATATAATCTATGATTTTTTGTTCTTTTTCATTTCTTGTAAGAGACAAATCACTTGAATTGTAGTCATTGTTCATTTTTAGATCTGCTGCTCCCGAAATATACACTACCCGCCCCACTTCAAGCTGTAACGTTACCCGTTCTGCTCTCAAAGAAATATCATACACCGGCTTTTCCCAATTCTGTTCTTCCCATGCGGTCATGATTTTATCCACACCACTACCGGCACGTTCTCCCACATTTACAAATCCGAATATTTTTAGCAAATTGGGATTTCTAGGATCACTGTTTCCGCCTGCATAGAATTCTTCTTTTGTAATACGTATTGTTCCTGGATTGGAAATCGTGATCTTTTTCCCATGCTTTACGATAACGATTCCGCGTTTTCCGTAGTAATTCGCATGAACCAGTGCATTTGCAACTGCCTCACCTAACGCATCATGTACATCCACACGATCCACACGTACTCCATCTCTTCGATTGACAAATGGTACTGCAATATCATCATCAATTCGATTGGTTACTTTATAAAAGAAATCAAACAAATTTCCACTCCAGTCACCTTCATTTGAATGTGTCCGATACAGCCATCGTACATTTTTGTCATCACATTCTTCTCTGTAGTCCAAAAAATAATCTGGGAAAACATCAGTAATTCGATCGGCATCTCCAAACATCAGTAATCCGACAACTGTAGGAGATACAAATCCTTCTTTATTCTTTGCCGCTGCTTTTAATTTAATCAGGAACTCATCTTTCATTAATTTGTTCCATGGATGTCCAGCATGCAGTTGTTCAAAAATAATTCGATATCCTTTGATTGTATCCACATTTAATGCATCCAATCCCATATCTTCCAAGATTTCTGAATCTACGGAAATATCTCTCTGGTCTGCAAACATAGCTCTGACAGCTGCCTCCGTACACAAGAAATCTCCTTCATAATCTCATCTATAAGTTCCACGCATAGGATCCGTTCCGATATATACAGATTTATCATGTCGGTCAGCAGCGGGTACATCTATTTCTAACAGTTTCTTTCCTTCACACTCAACAACTTTTACATGATGATTTTAAAGGATATTTTTTGATATTTTATTTTGGTCATTCAAGACGCTCCAAAAATTTTTCTGATATTTTGCGATTTGTCTGTCGGTTAATCCATTTACTGTAAAAGAATCTCTGTGTTCCCTTACGCCAAGAAGAATCGTTCCACCATCCGTATTCGCAAATGATGAGTAGGTTTCCCATATACTTTCTAGGAGTCCGCCTTCTGCCAATTTACATTCTCTTTCGTGGTCTTCATCTAAATTTAATGTATTCAAAAACTCTTTTTTCAAATGAATAACCTCCATTCTTTGATTCTAACTTAATGTAATAATCATATTTTCATCCAGCTCTTTCAATAATTTCTGCTTCATCTCTGCCAGAAACTTATCAATATCCTGTATTTTGATGTAAGCCCTGCACTGTATTCCATTACTGTCCACCATCCTTTGTTGCTTTTTCATAATGGACAATGTCTCCAAAATCACAATCTAACTTCTCGCAGATTTTCTCCAGAACCTTCATGGAAACCAGCTCGCCATTGGTCATTTTAGCCACGGTACTACTACTGATTTCCACTTGATTCATTAGATCTACTTTCTTCATATTTTTATCAATTAATAGTTTCCATAATCCATTGTATGATACTGCCATATGCTCTACCTCTTCGTTTTATAAAACTTATGGTTTCCTTATATTTTAGAAGTTGTTTTTCTTCAATGATATTCACAAATGATAACTTCGACTTTGCGAACAATTCATTTGATAAATCTAATACCATAATCCTCTGCACTGTCACTGGTAACTGCCTTGCAATTATGCCATTAAAACCACCAATTGTATTACTCTCCAAGCCACCCATCGATCCACTTCTGTCCAAAATAAAACCCCTGTTTCACATCATTCCAGACGTAAACCAGGGGTTTCACTTATATCATTCTATGTCTCAGACAATACATGTACTATCTATTCACTTTTACTCCGTTTCATAAAAGACTTTCTTATCCAAGGCTTTATTCTGATGTGCAACGATTGTTGTACATACAGCATCACCTGTGATATTAACAGCTGTTCTTGTCATATCAAGGATACGGTCAATACCCATGATCAGTCCGATTGCCTCAACCGGAAGTCCGACAGAGTTAAATACCATTGTCAGTGTAACCAGACCAACACTTGGTACTCCGGCTGTTCCGACAGATGCCAGTGTTGCTGTTCCGATAACTGTAATATAGTCTGCCATACTCAGATGGATTCCGAATGCCTGTGCTGCGAACACAACTGCAACACCCTGCATGATGGAAGTACCATCCATGTTGATTGTTGCTCCAAGCGGAATCGTAAAGGAAGAAATCTTCTTGGAAACTCCGACTTTCTTAGAAAGTGTTTCAATAGAAAGCGGGATTGTCGCATTTGATGTCGCTGTAGAGAATGCAAATGCCATAACCGGGAAGAATTTCTTGATGAAGCGGATCGGGTTCAGTCCTGTGAAAATCTTTAACAGAATCTGATATACTCCCAGACACTGGATCGCAAGTGCCAAAAGTACTGCGATCATGTATTTTGCCAGCGGAACAAATGCACTGAATCCGATTGTAGCAAAAGTACGGCTGATCAGGCAGAATACACCGATTGGTGCAAGGCTCATGATCATCATTGTCATTTCCATCATAATGTCATTGAACTGGCTGAAGAAGTTTGCAACTGTCTCTGCACGTTCACCCATCTTCGCAAGGATAACACCAATGATCAGCGCAAATACGATAACCTGAAGCATTGTTCCACTTGCCAGGGAATTGATCGGGTTGTCCGGAATGATATTTAGGATTGTATCTGTCAGGGAAGTTGCTTCCATTGTCTCAACTGTGGACGCACTTGTCTTGATTGCACTCATATCAAGTCCGATACCCGGATTGATCAGATTACCAACTGATAAAGCAACTGTTACAGCAAGAGCTGTTGTTGCGAGGTAGAATACCAATGTTCTGACACCTACTGTTCCGAGCTTCTTCGTATCTCCGATTGCCATACTTCCGCACACAAGGGAACAAAATACAAGCGGTACAACAAGCATCTTCATCAGACGGATGAATCCCTGTCCGATCACATAGAGGATTCCTTCTACAATAATATCATTTTTTACCTTGCTGTCTGGAATCAGATAACAAAGTACAATTCCAAAAACAGCACCTAAAAGCAGAGCAATGAAAATCTTGGTCGTCAGACCAATTTTCTTCTCTTTCTTTTCATCTTTCACATTCTTATTTTTCATTCTAATTCTCCGTTCTTTCTTTCATATACTCTTCTAATGACTCTTTCCAATCCGGCATATCATACATATCAATAATACGGAGAATGAAGTTGTCCAATACCGCATACGGTGGTCTGACAGAAGAAAGGTCTGACTGTTCTGTCGGAACTGCCTTTAATTCAACGTTTTTCCCTGACAATCTCAAGATCTCCTGAGCAAATTCGTAACGATTGCAGACTCCACTGCAAGTTACATGATAAGTACCATATTCATTCGTACTGATCAGATACAGAATCATTCTTGCGAGATCTTTGGCACTTGTCGGGGAACCAAACTGATCTCCTGCTACAGAAAGTGTTTTTCCCTGTTCTGCCACTTCGAGCACACGGTTAACAAAGTTATTTCCGGCTTTTCCGTAAACCCAGTTACTGCGGATAATAAAATGCTTGTGTGTGAATTCTTTCACATAATTCTCACCGGCTCTTTTGGATGCTCCATAAACAGTCAGCGGATTCGTATCGTCAAATTCTGTATACGGTTTCTTGCTCTGTCCGTCAAATACGTCATCTGTTGAAAGCTGGACGATCTTTGCGCCATTCTTTCTTGCGACGATACTTAAGTTTCTTGCTCCAAGTGCATTTACCCGGTAAGCATGTTCCGGTTCTTTTTCGCACAGATCGGTGTCTGTAACACCGCAGCAGTTGATAATCACATCCGGACGGTTCACAATACCGAAGTTAAGAACTTCCTCTGTGTTTGTAATATCCAGATCATCCAGATCCGTATTCAGCACTTCGATCTCTAATGGATCCAGAATGTCGTTCAGCGCCCGGCCGATCTGGCCGTTTGAGCCGGCTATCCATACTTTAATCATCTCTCATTTCCTCCTTCTCATGCAATGAAAAAGGCGCTGAATCCAATCAACGCCTCTCATATACTATAAAATAAACGTCAATAATATTTTATCAACCTACTGTTTCCGTGTCAAGATTACACTTTTAGTCTATCAAGAAAATATCATGGTTTTCCTGAATCTTCTCTATAATCTCATGGCTACTTATCCCTTGAAGTTCTACACTGTTCTGACTGACATAAAGAAACACAAGAAACAGAAAAGTGGACAGGATCAATCTGGTAGTAAAGCTTCCTCTGCTATTTTCTTTCTTATCCAGATCTTCTGCTCCATTTCCTGCACTTTGCTCCAGACCATCTGGATATAATTCCCGATATAAACGACCGTATCTTGGATGAATTGCCGGTGTTATCATACCGGTATTCCGCTGTCGTCTGCGATTTTCTTCCCACAATCTACGCCTACGAACTTCTGATTCTTTTTCCTGCACGAAAGATCCTCTCCATCTTCTTTTTTTCTAGTTTATGAAAGTTTCTTCTGCTTTATTCTTCCAGGAAAATCTGATACAGCGTTTTCTACCGGTCAGCCAGTTCTCCTGTAATGTCTTCCCAGGTAATCCCTTTTTCTACCATGAGAACCATTGCATGATAAAGGAAATCAGATAATTCATACTTCACTTCCTCGACATTTGGATTTTTTGCAGCGATCACAACTTCTGTTGCCTCTTCTCCAACCTTTTTCAGGATCTTATCCAGACCTTTTTCAAAAAGATAGTTCGTATAAGAACCTTCTTTTGGATTCTCTTTTCTATCCGCAATTGTCTGATATACGGACTCAAAAATCTGAACGGGATTCTTGGCATCGTAATCATTTCCGACAATTGTTGTATAGAAACAAGAACGATTTCCTGTATGACATGCCGCTCCGATCTGTTCTACCTTTGCAAGCATCGTATCTCTGTCACAGTCGATTGCAAGAGATTTCACATACTGGAAATGCCCGGATGTCTCACCTTTGATCCACTGGCATTTTCTGCTTCTGCTATAGTAAGTCATGCGCCCGGTTTTCACAGTATGCTCAAATGCTTCCTCGTTCATATATGCCATCATTAAGACTTCATTTGTCTTATAATCCTGAACAATCACTGGAATTAATCCGTCTGAATTCAATTTAAACTCACCGAAATCCATCTGGCTTTCAAAAGAAGTCATTTGAATTCCATTTTCTGCACAAACTTCTTTAAATTTGTTAAAGTCCATATCCAAACGACTGATGAATCTTCCTGATATACCTTTTACACCATCACTCTTTAAAATATTAAGGATCTCGTTTTCATCCATCGTATCCGTGACAACAACACACTGCGTTTCTGTAACATTTACAACAGAATTCAGATCCAGGCGATGCATAAATATCATCTCTGTACTATATGCTTCGATCAGATGCTGCTGTTTAAACAATGCATCGAAATCATTTAATGATACAGCGATTCTCTCTTTTCCAAAACGCTTGGATACTTCCTCGATTAATTCAATGGAAAGTGCTTTGGAGAAATTCAGCATTGCACGTTTCGCTCCGGCATAAAGAATCTTCTTCACATCTTCTGCACGTCTGATGTTTCCTCCGACAACCATTGGAATACTGATTGCACGGTTGATCTGTTTGAGGAGGTTGATCGTCTCATCATGTTCTTCATCTGAGTCTGACAGATCGAAAATGATCAGTTCATCCGCTCCTCTTTCATTGTAGTGGCGTGCAAGTTCCATCACATCATCTGCGATCACAGTTCTGTCATCGAACCACTGCACCGCTTTCCCTCTTTCTATAAAAATACAAGGGGTCAGTCTTTTATACATAATTTCTTCTTACTCCTCCTGTCACGCCATTAAAGGCTTCCCTTTGTAGACCATACTTCTTTTATTCTTGGCTCTTCTGATACCGCCATATCCAGAGCCTTTCCGAATGCTTTAAATAAAGCCTCTGCCATATGATGATTATTCCCTGCATCAAGGATCTTAAGGTGCAGGTTCATTGCAGCACTATAGGAAACTGCATAGAAAAATTCACGCACCATCTCTGTATCCATTGTTCCAAGCGCCGGTACTGTAAAATCTGCCTGAAAGTTCAGATACGGTCTGCCGGAAAGGTCAACTGCTCCAAGAGCAAGAACCTCATCCATTGGCAGTACAAAATATCCGTATCGCTTAATTCCGGCCTTATCTCCAAGTGCCTGTGCGATTGCCTGTCCCAGTACGATTCCTGTATCTTCGATCGTGTGATGGGAATCCACTTCAAGATCCCCACGCACCTTAACATTTAAATCAAATAATCCATGTCTTGCAAATCCATCCAGCATATGATCAAAAAACGGAATTCCTGTATCAATCTGATTCTTTCCCTGTCCATCCAGATTGATCGTCAGTTCAATATCTGTCTCTTTTGTCTTTCTTTTGCAGCTTCCGATTCTGTTCTGCATCACACTCACAGCTCCTTTTCTCTTATTTTTTAAATCTTACTTTGATTGAATTTGCATGTGCTGTCAGATGTTCTGCCTCTGCAAATTTCTCGATATCTGTGTGGATCTTCTCAAGTGCATTTCTTGAGTAAGAAATAATGCTTGATTTTTTAATAAAATCATCTACAGATAGCGGTGAGAAGAATTTTGCTGTTCCGTTTGTCGGAAGGACATGGTTCGGTCCTGCAAAATAATCTCCGAGCGGCTCACTGGAATATTCTCCGATGAAGATAGCTCCGGCATTACGGATCTTTGTCATCACCTCAAACGGATTCGCTGTCACGATCTCAAGATGTTCGGAAGCAATAGAATTTGCTGCATCGATTGCATCCTCCATTGTCTCTGCAACAAGAATATGTCCATAATTATCCAGGGATTTCTGAATGATCTCGCCTCTGGAAAGCTCTTTTACAAATGCATCTGTCTGTGCAGATACTTTCTCTGCAAGTTCCATACTTGTTGTAACCAGAATTGCAGATGCCATCTCATCATGCTCTGCCTGAGACAGAAGATCTGCTGCCACGAAACGTGGATTTGCCGTCTCATCAGCAAGAACAAGGATCTCACTTGGTCCTGCGATTGAGTCAATGCTTACGAATCCATAAACCGCTTTCTTAGCAAGAGCTACGTAGATATTTCCAGGTCCTACGATCTTATCTACCTTCGGAATAGACTCTGTTCCATATGCAAGTGCTGCAATTGCCTGAGCTCCACCAACCTTGTAAACTTTATCTGCACCGGCCTCTTTTGCCGCAACCAGTGTTGTCGGAGTTACCTTTCCATCTTTTCCTGGAGGTGTTACCATGATGATCTCATCTACACCTGCAACCTTCGCCGGCATGATATTCATAAGTACAGAAGATGGGTAAGCTGCCTTTCCACCCGGCACATAAACGCCGACTCTCTGGAGCGCTGTCACTTTCTGTCCAAGAATTGTTCCGTCCGGTTTACTGTCAAACCAGCTGTACTGCATCTGTTTCTGGTGATAGTCTCTGATATTCACCAGTGCTTTTCTGATAATAGCGATCAGTTCATCATCTACCTGCTCATATGCTTCTGCGATCTCTTCTTCCGTTACAAGAAGATGCTCTGCGTCCAGTCTGACTCCATCAAATTTCTCTGTATATTCAAATACAGCCTCGTCTCCCTTTTCTTTCACCGCATTCAATATTTCCTGAACACTTGCTTCAAACTTCCCATAGTTATTCGGACTTCTCTTTAAAAGGTCATCCAGAAGATTCTTCTTCGTATTCTCATTCAGTTTCTCTATACGCATTTGTCTATTCCTCCCTCAGAAGATTTCTTAAATTTGTGATCAGCTCTTTGATTCTGTCATTTTCCATTCGCATGCTGACCGGATTGACGATCATTCGCGCTGACAGCGGGCACACTTCTTCAAGTACGACCAGTCCGTTTTCTTTCAATGTAGAACCGGTTTCTACGATATCTACGATGACTTCAGATAAGCCAACAATCGGTGCAAGTTCGATCGAACCGTTTAATTTCACAATTTCTACTGTCTGATGTTTCTTGTTGTAGAAATAATCTTTCGCGATATTCGGATATTTCGTTGCCACACGGATCAGTTCATGATGTTTCAGTTTTTCTGCTGCCTCTTCATATCCACACACACACATCCTGCATTTTCCGAATCCAAGATCCAGGACTTCATGGACTTTGCGTCCCTCTTCGATAATTGTATCTTTTCCGACGACTCCAATATCTGCTGCTCCGTACTCTACATAAGTCGGCACATCCGGTCCTTTTGCGAGAAAGAATTTCAATCCCAGTTCTTCATTTACAAAAATCAGCTTTCTGGAATCCTTATCTTTCATTTCCTCGCATGTGATTCCAAGACGCTCCAGCATCTCCAGTGTCTTCTTTGCAAGTCTTCCCTTTGTAAGGGCAAATGTTAAATATCTCATTGATCTGCTCCTTTATTGCTGCTTTGTTTTCTTTTTTGTATTGACCAGCTTCTCTTCCCCTGTCTGAAGATTGATCACTTCAATCTTCCGGTCCTCTCTTAAGTAAAGCATACTTGCAACAGAAGAACGCTTTCCATACGCTTCAAAAGTCTCTCTTTCATCCCAGGAGTTTCTCTTCATCATCTCGACATTTTTTCCTTTTGCACGAAATGACCTCGCAAGAGAAATTGCCCACTGTTCCGTTGCATCCGTATAAACAAGCAGATTGCGGTGTCCTGTCTCTACTTTGATCTTCTGACGATCCAGTGCACTCATAAGTTCATCCAGAATGATTGCGAATCCGATCGACGGTGTCTTCTTTCCAAACTTCTCAAGAAGGTGATCGTAACGTCCTCCACGTACAACTGCATCTCCGGTACCATAAGTATAGGCACGGAAAATGATTCCTGTATAATATCCATAACTTCCGCTCATGCTCAGATCAAAAGTTACATGATCCTCTACTCCGTAAATCTTCAGCAGATCATAAATCTGGCGAAGACGTTCTACCGCAAGTCTTGCTGCTTCACCCGGAGCAATGCGTCCTGCATCTGCAAGGATCTCCGGTCCACCTGTCAGTTCCGGAAGCTGATGGAACGCTTCTTTCACCTGATCGTCAATCTCATAATGATCGAGAATCTCTTCCACACCAAAGAAGTTTCTGTTCGCAATCAATGTACGGATCTCTTCTTTTTGTTCATCTTCCAGATTCGTTGCCTCGAAAAGACTCTGAATAAAATCAACATGTCCGATACTTACCTGGAATTCCTTTAGGCCGGTTTTCTTAAGTCCGTCCACAACCATTGCGAGCATTTCTGCATCTGCCTCGATAGAATCCACACCGATCAGCTCTGCACCAAGCTGTGTATTTTCTTTCAGGCGTCCACGATAACTGGAATGATTGATAAATGTATTTCCGGCATAACACAGACGAATTGGAAAATTCTCTGTCTCAAACAGTGTTGCTACTGCTCTTGCAATGGACGGTGTAATATCCGGACGCAACGCCAGAATATTCCCCTCTCTATCAAAGAATTTATAAAGATCTCTGATCGATGTCGAACCGATCTCCTTGCGGAATACATCAAAATATTCAAATGTCGGTGTCTGTATGTCCTGATATCCATATAAATGCAATACAGTATTCAGCTTTTTCTGCAATGCCAACTTAATGGCACATTCTCTATTATAAATATCCCGAACGCCTTCCGGGGTATGTAACTTCTGCTCCATGTCTCGTTCACCTTCCTGTCTTTTCTTGGTTTTTCACTTTAGTGTGCTACCACGTTAAAACCTGTTTGTAATTATACGGACTTTGTAGGATTCTGTCAATCCCTCGTTTCCAAATCTTTCTGAATTAAATCCAGATACGGCACAAAATAGCCATTTTTCAGTTGAAAAAACCATTCAGGATCTAATTCTTCCAGCCGGACACTCTTACGTCCCCCACTCTGCGCGCGCTCCCAGAACTTACGGATCTGTGTATACTGCATATAATAAAGCTCATTTCTTGCTGTATAATAGATCAGAAAAAAGGCAATCCCGCCCTGCCGTTCAAACTTTTCCATAAAGTCCATCTGATGCTCATGTACATTCTGAAGTGGGAAGGTATCTACATTACACTCTTTCGCATCAAAACAGACCGGGATTCCCTGCACTGCTCCGATATAGTCTACCGTACTTGCTTTGTCGAAATACGCAAGTGTGATCTGTCTGTGGTCTTTATCCATACGTACCGGAGTGATCGGTGTCGGGATTTTCTGCATCAGTGCAAGTCCCATCTCACTGTATCTTTCATTCGAATGATTGATAAATTCCTCCAGTGTCGAACCTCTAAGTCCTCTCGAGTTCCATGTTGCCATCTCACATCACTCCCTGCGCTTTACAGATTTGTTCAAATAAGGCCGGGACAGGTGCTTTGATGATCTTTCCTGAAAGCTGTTTGATATCTCCCTCGCAATTCTCCGGGAATTCCAGACGGTAAGCATGCAGAAGCTGGGAACGAAGTCCGTATTTCTTTTTCAAAGCATCGTTAAATGACCGGTTCCCGTATTTGTAATCCCCTGCGATCGGATGGCCGATGGATGCCAGATGTGCACGGATCTGGTGTGTCTTACCGGTGATCAGATGCACTTCAAGAAGTGTTGTTTCTCTATTTCGTGCAAGCACCTTGTATTCGGTATCGATCGCTGATGCTTCTTTCCCATCTTTTGTCTGTTCAGCCGGCTTTTTCTGACTCACCGTAACTTTATTTGTCTTTTCATTCTTGACGAGATAACCATGAATCCTCTGATTCTCTTTTACCTGCCCTTTTACCAGGCAAAGATAATATTTCTTAAGTGTACGGTCACGGAACATCTCGCTTAATCCCTGTAATGCCTGCAGTGTTTTTCCTGCTGCCACGATTCCGCTTGTATTTCTGTCTAAACGGTTACAGACAGATGGATGAAATGTATGCAGTTCTTCTTCTGTGATTTTCCCATTTTCCAACAGATAATCAATAAAATACTCCACAAGAGAAGTATCCGTCGGGGATGCCTTCTGGGAGAGCATTCCGACCGGTTTATTGATAAATACAGCAGCCTCATCTTCATATAAGATATCTAACTGTACCTTCTTTCCCGCTGTCTGTTTTTTTGCAGAGGACGCTTTTTTCTTCGAAAACTGTGAATGATCGATAAAGTTCTCAATCGTCTCTTCCGCAAGAAATAATTTAATCACATCCCCCTGTTTCAGCTGTTCATTTCCAACTGCTTTTTTTCCATTCAGGGTAATATTCTTTTTTCTCATCATCTTATAGAAAAAACTTTTTGGCGCTTTATTGAGATACTTTGCAAGGAATTTATCCATGCGCTGTCCTGCCTCATTTTTCTGGATGCTGATCTCTCTCATCGTCTTTTCCTCTTTACATTGATATATTCAGAATAAGATTACGGATTTCCTGTTCTCTTGCTTTCGTATCTTCCTGCTCTACTACAGCGATATTTTCAAGTCCCTCCACGCGGGCCAGAAACGGTGTATACTGATTTAAGATCTTAACAGTAAAACCTGTGTACTGATTCTGCGCAAGGATTGTCTTGATATGCTTTCCAAGTTCATCTGTATTTACTTTCTCATAATGTGTGTATCCGTAAATGTTGTGTCCCGAAATTACGATACAGTCTGTTGGCATGATATGCTCTTTGCTTGTAATTATAAGATCATAACAAACTGTTAAATGTTTTGATTTTCCTGCGATTTCCTTCACCTGTGACAGTTCAATTGATTGATATGGATAACGCGCGATCACACCTACAAGTGCCTTTGATGCCGGAAGACATCCAAGGATAGCAACAACTGTCAGAAGATTCAGCCTCGTATGTGTCTGCCAGTAACCAAGAGCAAAAATTGCCAGAACGATTACAAAATAAATAACTGTTCTTAAAATCTCCACTTTTCTTTTATAATTCAAATAACCTGGTTTTCCTTTTTGTATTTTCTTCATTTTTCATCCTATTCTAAATTCATATTTGCTGCATACGCACGAGAAATCCATGCGGCAGCAGTTTTGTTCCAAAGTAAGTTAATTTCATTGGGATTCCATAAACGGAGACTGACTTCCCGGATCTGCAGTCCTTCAACGCCTGATGAACCACTCTGTCTGCCTTCGCCATTGTCAGTTTCTTCAAGATATTCTGCGGTTTCCCGGAAAACTTGAAAAACTCCGTATCAACCGGACCCGGGCAGACTGCTGTGACGACAATTCCTTTTTTTCTCAGTTCTTCTCCCAATGATCTGGAGAAGTTTAAGACATAGGACTTCGTTGCCGCATATACTGAGAAATACGGTTGTGGACAAAATGCAGATGCGGACGCAAGATTGACGATCCTGCTGCCAGCACGCAGAAA
>OGYK01001414.1_pt1 | contig 17529 bp, 20 predicted proteins | sample 1576501 | NCBI WGS metagenome assembly OGYK01 (sample SAMEA3541530, study PRJEB24748) | human gut metagenome | biome: human gut; feature: human-associated habitat; material: faeces | place: China | collected 2012
CCGAGATCATCAAGCTGCACAAGAAGCTGGCTACCACCTTCATCTACGTTACCCACGACCAGACCGAGGCTATGACCATGGGCGACCGTATCGTGGTTATGAAGGACGGCATCATCCAGCAGGTCGATACCCCGCAGAACCTGTACGATATGCCCTGCAATATGTTCGTTGCAGGCTTCATCGGCAGCCCCCAGATGAACTTCTTGGACGGCACCCTGATCAAGAAGGGTGACCTGTACGGTGTTGATCTGGGCGGCGACGTGATCCCCCTGCCCAAGGAGAAGACCGCCGACGGCAAGCTGGATTCCTATGTTGGCAAGAAGATCAAGATGGGCATCCGTCCCGAGGATATCGATGACGAGCCCGAGTTTATGGCAAAGCACACCGACTGCCAGCTGGATGCTAAGGTCGATGTTTCCGAAATGATGGGCGCTGAGATCTACCTGTACCTGGAGTACAAGGGCAACAAGATGACTGCTCGTGTTGCTCCCACCTCCAAGGCTCGCAACGGAGACACCGTCCGCGTTGCCTTCGATCCCCATAAGGTGCACCTGTTCGACATCGAGACCGAGCAGACCATCCTGAACTAAGACTTAGCAAAGATCATTTTTGATCCTCCTATCATACGAAAGACCGCCGAAGGGAAACCTTCGGCGGTTTTTCGTTTATGGAAAACCCTCCCGTAAAAATGGGGTTCAGAAACGCCCACAGGCGTTTCTGAACCCCGAAATAAAAATAATTTTTCCGCTGAATATGCCCAAAGCAACGCAGCGGGCATTCCCAATCATTTTATCTGTGCGCCCTGCCGCACCAGCTCGATGAATACATTCATCTGCGGGGTCACCCATTTATCGCGGTGGTAGAACAGCTGCCGGTGCATCATGACGGTGCAGTCCGGTACGTTCAGCCGCGCCAGACGCCCTTCGGCCAGCGCGCTGCGCACGATGTACTCCGGCAAAAAGGAAAGCCCCATGCCCTGCTCCACCATCTGGCACAGCAGCGCAGCGCTGCCCAGTTCCAGATAGGGGTGGATGGCAAGGCCGTGCGCCGCCATGCACTGGTCCAGTGCGTCCCGGTAACTCATGCCCCGCTCGGTGAGCAGAAACTCCTGCCGGGGCAGAATGTCCAGCGGGAGCACGCTTTCCTGCGCCAGCGGATGCTGCGGCGGCGCAATGAAGCACACCGGCTCCGGCACGTCCGCAGCCAGCACCAGCGCAGGCTGTAAAAGGGGCTGATCCAGCGTGTAGACAAGGTCTACCTGATTGGTGCTCAGCAGTTGCAGCATCTCGTCCGAAGAGGCGGTGTGCAGCACCAGCTCCACCTGCGGGCAGCGGGCATGGTAGCGCTGCAACAGCTCCGGCAAAAAGGTGCTGCACACGGAATCCGCCAGCGCAATGCGCAAGCTGCCCCGCACCTGCTGGGCGGGCTGCAAGGCGGCCTGTGCCTGCTGGGCGGTTTCCAGCAGGGTGCGGGCGTAGCCTAAAAAGGTCTGCCCGGCATCGGTCAGGCGCACCGTTTTACCCACGCGGTCAAACAGCGGGGTACCCAGTTCGGCTTCCAGCTGTGCAATTTGGGAGGACACCGCCGACTGCGAGTAGCCCAGCTGCCGCGCGGTGCGGGAAAAGCTGTGCAGCTCAGCGATGTGCAAAAAGGTATTGACAGTCCGCAGTTCCATGAACGGCTCCTTTTATAACAGGGTGATATCCCGCACGGTGAGCTGAGCACCGTCCACGGTAAAATGCACTTCCAGCCCGGCAAACTCCATGCCGTACACCCGCTGCGGGTCGTGCTGGTAGGAGGGACGTGGGTCACTGGCCAGCACGCCCTGCAAAGCGGCGCGGTCGGCCTCCGGTACGGTCTGCCACAGCGCTTCCGGGCAGGACACTTCCAGATGGTGGGTGCGGGTCTGCCCGGTAAAGCCCTCGGCGGCATCCGGGTGGCAGTCCGCATAGGGGATGTAGGGCTTGATATCGTAGATGGGGGTGCCGTCCATCAGGTCGGCACCGCGCACGATGAGCACCGGCCCCACGTCCGGGCGCTGCTCAATGGCCTCCAGCTTTACGCTGGAAAGCCCCAGAGGGTTCGGCCGGAAGGGGGAGCGGGTGGCAAACACGCCCACCCGGGTGTTGCCGCCAAGGCGCGGCGGGCGCACGGTGGGAGACCAGCTTTCCCGCACCGCGCCGGAAAACTGCCACACCAGCCAGATATGGCTGAAATCCTCCAGCCCGCGCAGGGCATCGGGGTTGCGGTATTCCGGGGTGAAAACGATCTCGCCCCGCAGCTCTTCTACCAGCCCGCTCTGGCGCGGAATGCCGAACTTGGTGGGAAAGGCGGTATGGATATGGGCAATGACCTTCAGGGTCATGGCTTCGGGTGCCTGCTGCATGATGAACTCCTTGCTCAATAGATCTTTTCAATGGGGCAGTCGGCGGGGATGCCGTACCGGCTGCGGAAGGCCTGCAATTCCTGCGGGCTGCGGATCAGCTGTACCTCGGTAAAATGACCGGTGTGCAGATCCTGAAACCCGGCCACCTGCTCCCCGGTGCAGATGCTGCACCGCAGTACCGGCTTCTGGGCGGCGGGGTCGTAGGAGGGGGACATTTTCTTTTTGCCGAACACAGGCTGCTCCTTTCTTTCCTTATCTTATAGGCCGCGGCAAAGCCCCACGGCCTTGCCCTCGATGTGCAGCTCCGAAAGCTGCTCTCCGGCGTAGAACATGGGCGGGCAGACGGCGGCGTTATCGGCCAGCAGCATCACGGCATCGCCCTGCCGGTGGAAGTGCTTGAGGGTGGCTTCCTCGCCCACCCGCACGGCGGCGATCTCGCCCTGCTCCACCTCGGGCTGGCAGCGGATGCATACGATGTCTCCGTTGCATATCGTGGGAGACATACTGTCGCCGTGGCAGGTCAGGGCGAAATCCGCGTGCCACGCGGCGGGCACCCCGATATAGCATTCAATGTTCTGCTCGGCGGTGATGGGGGTGCCGCAGGCGATGGAGCCGATCAGCGGCACCTGCACCATGGTGGGCAGCGGCTCAAAGCCCGGGGGACAGGCGCAGGGCGCGTCCAGCCCCAGCAGAGCGGCGGGAGTGGTCTCCAGCGCCTGCGCCAGCTCCTCCACTTTGGACTGGGGCAGATCGTTGATGCCTTTTTCCAGCTTGGTGATGGAGGAACGGGAGCGGTAGCCCATGCGCCGGGCAAGCTCCTCCTGCGAAAGACCCAGCTGCTCCCGGCGCAGACGGACACGGGTGGACAGATCAGACATGACAGTTCTCCTGAAAACTATGTGTTGTGGTGTGCGATACAGTGTTCTGTCTTGAGTATAGCAGAAAATTTCCTGAAAATCAACAATTACGGTGCGTTTTGGAAATAATAGGTTGACAGTCAATCAACATGGGAGTATAATACAACCAATGATTGTTTCAAACGCAGCGAACTACAAAAAAGGAGCGAAGCCATGGCAAACACGAATCTGATCTACACCTACATTCAGGACAGCGGCTACAAGCTGCAATATGTGGCCAGTGTGCTGCACATCAGCAGCAACACCCTGCGGCACAAGCTGCTGGGCGAGACCCAGTTCAAGCTGGACGAGGCCGAGCGGCTTTCCACCATGCTGGGCCTGACGATGGCCGAGCGGGACGCCTGCTTTTTCGATGCCGAGAACCGGTTCTCGCGCAGTGCAACGCTGGAGCTGCCCAAAAGGGGGAAGCGCCAGTGACACCGGAGCAGCGCGATGTGACCCGGAACGCCCTGCGCAAGTACGGCGAGCGGCACTGGGCGCGCACGCCGGAAAACCGCCGCTGGCAAAGCGCCATTGATGAGGGCCTCGACTACTATCAGGTGCACGACCCCATGCGGGCAGACCTGCTGCGGATGCGCTTTTTTGAGCAGCGCCCGGAGGACGAGATCTTAGAGCAGCTGCACATCGGCCGCACCACCTACCAGAAGGCGTTGCAGGACCTTTTGAGCACCATCGCTGTCTACGCCGCCCAGCGCGGCGCGTTCTGAGCAAACAGCCGTGAAAAGTGCCCCAGAAACGCTCGCGGTCGTTTCTGTGGCACAACCATAAAACAGGGCTGCTGCACCGTGTTTCGTGCAGCAGCCCTGTTTTGGTTATTTTTTCTTGGCGTCTGGGTCCTCGCAATGGCTGTGGCAGGAGGCGCAATTGCCGTTGCAGCCTTCACCCTTCCAGCCGCCCTGTCTGGAGATCCAGACCACAGCCAGCGCAAACAGCACAGCCAATATTACCAGCGTGATGATCCCGCGAAGTGTCATATTCATCCCTCGATTTCTTTTGTACGGCTTTCTGCCCCAAGTATACACGATTTGCAGGCAAAGAGCAACAGCCTGCCGCACATTTTTTGTGCAGGGTGCAGCCGGTGCGGCTGCCCGGCGGTAATGTTGCACGCCCGGCGGTCGGCGCACCATTTTTGCAGCCGGAGAAAGCGTTTCGAGAAAAGTAAAATAATTTCAAATTAGGGCTTGCATTTCTGCAAAGGCCGTGCTATAATAATCACGTTCCAGTTCGGAGCGCACAACACAAGCGAATATGGAGGATTAGCTCAGCTGGTTAGAGCACCTGCATCACACGCAGGGGGTCTGGGGTTCGAGTCCCTAATTCTCCACCAAACATAAGGCCGTTTACCTGAAAAGGTAAGCGGCTTTTTCTTGTATCTACGTGCTTTTTGATACGAAAAAGTGAAACGAATTCACTTTTGCATATTGATAATGAAACGTGTAGGAGGCCCCCTTTTCAGTCGTTTGTAGCAAGTTTGTAGCAGATCTGTAGCAAAATTTGGAGAGGAACGGAAAAATGGCCTCAGAAACCCGATTTTTGCAGATTTTTGAGTATAAAATTTTATCCTTGAATTTTGTGCGGAATGATAAAGATGAGATGCTGAGGTTGAATCTCTCAAAAAATAAAGGAAAATATGCTATAATTAAAAAAATCCACGCTATGGAGGATGAATTATGGCAGTTCAGTTAAGTTCTTTCTATATGAGAAACAGTTTTCAGCTTTTGGTGAAGCTGGATACTCAAAAATTTGGAGTAGAAGGTGCATTTGAGCAGGCAAGTCAAAAGGTATATTCGTGGGGAAAAAACAAATTTAGAAACGTAATAAAGAATGCTCCTAAGTTTGAAGAATTAGCTTGCTTTAGTGAAAAACGGGATGGAAGCGAGTTTGGAGCACTTATGTTACATGAAGATGGCCTTTTTGCGTTTCGAGCAGCACATCCAGATGCATCTGTTGCCGGACGAATGTGGGTTACTGACACAGAGCTCAAAGTTAAAAATAATCAGTGCTTTTTTGCAGTAAAGTTGTCGGTTACATCACCTCAGTCTTGCGAAGAAAGCGTTCCTTTTAGCTGTCCGGCTTTTGTGAAATGGATTGCGCACGATATTGGGATATATGATGTTATTTCAGTAGATGATAGACCTAGATATATTGAAAGAGAGGAGCAGGTAGAAGAATTTGTATCCCTTTTGACAAATGTGGATCGGCAAATGCCTATACTTTTACTCACACCGTGTAATAATCCAAATGTGGCACCATACAATGGGTATATGTTAAATGATATTGATATGGCCAAAATTCTGTATGGATGGGCTCATGTTTTTTCAATTACACCAGAAATGACAGAATGCTTGATTGCCAAGGTAGGAAGGCAATGGAGTGCCTACGATGGAGCGGTACGCACCTATTATCCGGGATTGGACTTTGAAAAGGATGACTGTTATGACCATCCACTTGTTACACAGAGAATTATAAATTTAAAAAACTTTGAAGCGGAGAATGAAAATGGCTGTACGATGGAAATTGTACAGCACATTGACAGAAAAGCGGTCGTTCGGAAAATTTTGTGGAGAAAGCATGAAATTGAATTTTTCTCGACAGAGTATCAGAAATATTTGCAAAGACAACGGGCTACGGGAATAAAGTCGAATGAACTACTGGCATCCTATAAAGAACAAGTTGAACAGTTGGAATCTCAAAGAGATGAATATGCAGCTTTAGCGGAGTCCTATGCAGATGATTTGGAAAATTTGAAAAATAATATGGAAAACCAGCAACAGACGCTTGGTTGGCAACGAAATCGAATTATAGAGTTAGAAGACCGGGTGAAAAAGCTTTCAGGAGAAAAAAGCATAGAGACAATCCCAGAAAATGGAACTTATGAAGGTATCCCAGATTGGATAAACACCTATTATAGAGATAGAATTTATCTTCATAAAAGGGCAATTAAAAGTTTGAAAAGTGCTGTTTATGAAAATGTAAACCTGGTATATCGGTGTTTGAAACTTTTGGCAACACAGTATTATGGGTATCGGTTAGGAATGATTGACCGAGAAGAGTTTGAATATCAATGTCACCTAGTGGACGCTGGATTGGATGAAAGCGGTGCAATTACGGATGTTCAGGCTGGAACACAGGGTGATACATATTTTGTGGTGTATCAAGGCAAACGCCGAAAATTGGAACGGCATTTAAGAAAGGGCGGAGGAGGAAAAGACCCTCGGAATCAACTACGAATATATTTTTTCTGGGATGATGATAACCAGTTAGTTGTTATCGGTGACTTGCCAGAACACCTGGATACAAGAGCAACCTGATAAAAAAGAAAACCGTCAAACGTGAGAGATTTCTCTCTCATGCGTTGACGGTTTTTCTGGTTTGTGGGGATTATTCTTCTGGCAGAGCCAAAACTTCATCATTGACCAGCTGATTGGCCTTATCAAATGCTTCGATCATCTGGGTCGCTTTCGGATGGAGATAGACTTCATCCAGCGTTTTGGATTTGGGCGTGTGCCCGACAGCGCGTTTCAGGATATCCTTGTTGACGCCTGCGCGGTCACAAAGGCTGGCGTAGGTATGGCGGGTGGTGTAGGGCGTATAGGTGGCAAGCTTCCCGGCAAACTCCGGTTTGCGCTTACCATTTTCGTCGTAAGGATTCGGCTGGATGCCGATTTCCTCCAGGAAAGGATAGAATTTGCGGTTACGCCAGTTCTTTTCATTCCAGAAACCGCCTTTTCCATTGGGAAAGAGCGGACCGTTTTCCACAGAGGTGGCATACGCATGTTCAAAAACCGGGATGCCAAAGTCGAGAATGGGAATGATGCGGTTGCGTCCGGCTTCGGTCTTGCAGCCGCCGATCAGATAAGCACCGGATTCCGTGCGGTGAAAATCTTCGTGTTTGAAGTGCAGCAGCTCATAGATACGCACTCCGCAGGCCAGAAGAGCAATTACCATCTGCCCGGTGGGCGTGTTCTTCTGGCTCAGGATCAGCGTCACCTGTTCGTCCGTGAAAATCTCGCGTTCCGGAGATTTGCGTCCTTCGACTTTCAGGACAGATGCAAGGTTGGCATCCACGACACGCCAGCCAATGGCTGTGCGATACAGCTTACTGATAAGAGTACGCTCTTTTTCCAACATACTTTGAGACAGGCCGTTATCGGCCATCTTGTCTAAGATGTTTTGAAAGTCCTGCGCATAGAGGGCGGCAATTTTGAAGTGCCACAGCGGACGGAGATATTTCCACGCAATGTCATAGAGCTCGCGAGCCTTATCGGACCGGCCCTTATATTCACGGGACTCTTTGAACATCCGGAAGCAGTCCTGCAGGGTAGAGTCCTGATAGGGTGTGGCCGGACGCTTCATCATTTCGGCGCGTACCGCCTCGGCTTCTTCACGGGTGACGTAGGTGCCAACAGCCTTCATGACTGTAATTCCGGTGTGAGGATCGGGAATCGGCATTCGGAGCAGCCATGGTTTCCGGCGTGTTCCGGACATTCGTGTGATGCTGCCATTGCCAGATGAGGCTTTCAGCCGGGGCGATTCTCGTTTGGCTGGAACGGCAGGTGGAGCTACTGCACCGGGGGATGGCGCTGTGCCAACGGGATGACCGCAGGCAGAGCAGAATTTAGCGGTATCTGAGATTTGATGACCGCAATTTTCACAGAACATAGAATTGAACCTCCTATTGCTTTGAACTTGCTTCAAAAATGCCCCCGGCATTTGGAGGATGCCGGGGGCGGATGGTCGAATTAGTTACGGGCGCGGGAGAGCTGGTACTCCAGGCTCTGTTCAGCTGTGAGACCATTCTGGATGAAATTTACCAAATTTGGGTAAAAGATGTAGATACGTGATCCGTTCGGTACGTGACTTATGTAACCGGCGGCTACGAGGTTGCGGAGACTGTGGTATGTTATATCATAACCTTCGCTCCGTGCACGGCGGGCGGCAGCTGTTAGTGTAAGAAAATCCTGTTGCTTATCAATCATAATTTTTCTCTCCTTTCGCAAAATGATGGAAAGCACAGGCGGCTTTTCATAATAAGCATATCTTTTTGAGATATGGGACTCTTAAAGAGGGATTAAGGGTACCAAGGAAGATCTGGCATTTTTGAAAAATCATAACGCTCCAAAGAATGCAAATCGGGTTGTACTTCCTCATATTGGGCGTTTAAAGGGGGAACGACATAGCCGCAGTTAAAGAAGAGGCTCTGGTCATGCAACGGGACGCCATCACAATCGATGTATCCACAATCGCCGGAGTGGCAACATGGAGGCTCTGTAAAGTAAATTGGAGCGCCCATAGTTGAAAGCAGATCAGCGTACTCGGGAGAAACAGGGTTTTCAAAAAATCCATCTGGGATGTTCATGATAAATCCTCCTTAAAAATGATTGACAAGCGAAGCATTTAAAGCTTTACTTATATTACAAGAGTACTTGGTTATAAATTTTTGCCGTTGAATGCTGGCAATGGAATCAGGTGCTCGATTTCGACAATGAAGCCGATGCAATATCTTCCAGATGACTGACGTTCACACAAATAGGAGCGCGAGTGGGTTTGGAGTCTTCTCCAATATAGATAGGGCCTTGAAAAACGCACTGCCCAACCTCCAGATTCCGTAAAAGGTCAGAAATCTCAGCCCGATGCTGTGGAGATGCGAGAAGCTCGGCATAATACTTTACTTCTAGGAGAGCAGGGTGAAAGAGAAGTTTGTGGTTTGCTTGGCAGAGCATCGTTCTTTCGGACGCGTTAAACTCACGGATACTCTGGCTGGCAAGGATCACATTCAGAGAGTATTTTCTTCCTTCTGTCAGGATTTTGCCAAGATAACAGTCCTTGTCGATGGAGAGGTTCTGCATCTCATCTATGTAGATGTAGCGTGGCGGTTGTCCTCCCTGTGATGCAGTGCGAAACTCATCAAAAAGAAGTAAGTCAACAATCACGTTCTTGAAGAGGGGCGGAAACTTGCTTAGGCTGATGTTTTCGATGCCGAAAGAATAGTTGACAGATTGATGCCTGAAAATATTGTGCCGCAGGAGAGGCGCAAGATAAGCCATTGCGTTTCTTGATGCTTTCGTGTCAAATTCTTCAAGGGCTTTGAGAACTGCTGGAAAAATGTCTGGATTATTGTCGCGGTCTGAAATTGCATATTCAAGAGATTCTGAGAGGGCGGTTGTTGAAGAACGGCTTAACCTGAGATGGCGAGCTATAATATTGGAAAGCGTATAACTTAAATCTGCAGGTGATTCCATAGTTCCATCCGCATAGTGCAGTGGCTCGAAAAGCGTTGTTGGAATTGGCGTGTTGTATGCATCAATTTGTGAGGACAGATGTTCAAATGACTTTCTGAAAATTGGAAAGAGATGTTCCGGGGCAGAGGAGTTATGAATATCGATGCTGCGGACGCTATAGCTCTGATTGGCCTTTTGCAGCACGATACTTTGGGCAGCAACACTCTTTCCGTAGCCGGATTCACCGAGGATGACATAAGAGTCGTTATCCTGTCCGGGGATGCTTTTCGTGAAAACGGATAGCTCTTGGCCTCCTTCGCAGTACTTTCCTATGTAGGTTTGTGATAGCATTAGCATAATAATCAAACTCCTTTTGTTTTTTAGACTTCAACAAGGTCACGACTTCCGGGTTGATGTAGGCTACTTCTCAGAAGTGTCCGAAAGCGAAAATCCTTTGACTCGTTTGGTGCAAAGGTGAGCGTTTTGGGGACTGATCCCGAAAGAACCCCAGCAGTTTTCAGACGATTGAGCACGTCGGACGGCATATAGGATCGCAGCTGCACCTTAATGATTTTCTTCAAAAGGGCAGTCGATGTATAATAATAGGTATCATCATATAGAATCTCCTTCTGACATTCAAAACTGCTATCGACATCTTCGAGTGGACGAAAACAAATCATATCACATCGCCGGGCTGCATAGAGTGCGTTTCGGAAAGGTGTAAGGATGTTGCCATCGTTGATTCTTTCCCAGTAGCGAGTGTATGTTTCAAGGTATTCGTCACAGCGGACGGAAAGCGTTTGTGGAGGCACTTGCATGGAGTAATGCCACTTTACAACATCAGCTATCATAGATAGTGCTGCGATTTCCCGTTGTACAGAACAATCTTCGCCAAGATCATCGAAGACTTTTGTAAAAGAACGTTCCACTGTCGAATTGAACGCATCCGCATTATTCAGAATCGACTTTATCAGGCATCCAACAGAATTGATAGACCCAGCCCCAGTACAAGGCTCGATAAAATCTTGTATTGGTAAACAAAAGGTTCGTTGCCGTGGGGTAAGATCGGCGGAGACAACTATATACAGCGGATGCTTTTGACTGCTTTGCATGGAATCCAGAAGTGCTTGATAATTCTTATCACGACTGTAAGCATTGGCAGATTCATTGAAGCTTGTGTCTTCAGCACGAATCCATATAATGGGGCGGTCACGTAAGTTTTCTAGCTCCTTCTTAAAGGTGAGGGGTGTTTTATCAATGCTCAAATCTGTACATTGATACTTATGGGTCAGTATGCAGAGTGGGCGACGAATCCACATCTTAGAGGGTAATCGCTCTTGAAGGATTGCGTATAGTGATACAAGCTGGTACATTATCACATCGGGTGTGGGTGAAATCGTGAAGCTCAGTAGAACAGTATTAAGGTCAACCCATTCACTCTCTTGAAATCCCCAGTGGTTTTCAGAAAAATACCATCCGGGAGAGTATTTTATCTGTGGTTGAATGGAATCGCGTGTAGCTGCGGTATACCGGGCAATCAGCTCGCCACAAACGGTAGGAAGAAGATGTGCGATGACAATAAATCCGTTGTCGCGTAGCAAATTGTAACGGCGCAGGGCACTGCAAGTAGCATCGACTATGACGCTTTTGTGTTCTCCTGTAGGAGTATCGAACGTATATTTGATGGATTCTTTTTTTGTGTCATGTTCTATGATTTTTTGCGCTCGTAGATTTCGGCAAGGGCTAAATGGTTTTACAATAGTATTTTCCCCATTGCTGCACTGGTAAGTTAAACAACCCTGAAAGTCCTCAACTAAAGCACAGTTATCAAATCGAAGTCGCTGTTTTCTGAAAGCTTTCTGGACATCGCTCTCCCATTCCTCTTGCAGCTTTTGAATTTTGGCTTCAACAGGATTGTTTTGAAAAGCAGCACTGGGTTGAGCCTGCATGACAGATTGTTGGGAGTAAGGCGAGAACGATGGCTGCGGTTGGTTCAAAGAGGCAGATGGTATATAGTTAGGTGGGAACTGCTGTGGCGTAATAGTTTGTGATTTGGAACGAACGATTCTTTTTTGTGGCGGAGTGGGTGTAGCTAAATCATCGTAGGGGCTTCCATCAGGTTTTTGAATGGCGGAAATCATGCCGCTATTATTTAAGGAATTCATAGCGAGGCTCCTTTCATATAGGATGAATGGCGGACTGCGGGCAGTTTGTCCGGTCACTTTCCGGGGATATGCTGCTCGCTAATTTAGTTGTCAAGGGACGGAGAAGAAGAGACTGAAGGCTTTCTTCTGTAAATAGGATAACACATTGACAACTGGGACAAATGGGGTGAATTTACATTGAGTGGGTGTAAATATGTAAAAACAGTATTGTTTGAGATTGATATGCGATTAACAATCTTTGGCGACGTCTCAAGTCTATAACAGGAGCTCTAGAAAGGAAAATTAAGCGGTATGAATGGCATTGACAATCTGACTCTCTATAAAACTGTAGATGAACTCCAAGAAAGTAAAAATAGTATTGAAAGGCATACGGGAATTGATTTTTCAAAAAATGTCCAACAATTCGATTTGCTGCTGGATATCGTTGAGGAAGAAACATCAGAAAACGAAGAAAAAAGACAAGTTGAAGTAGTTGAACGGATATTGGAAGCAGTATGGCCTGAAAATTTATTTGAAGCATATTGTAATGATAAAGACAACATCGTGCAAGCCGTATATTCCAATATGATTGCAATGGTCTTGTTTTCGTTGCAATACCTTTTGGCAGATGAAATTATTGATGACGAGTATGATTCAAAATTACAACAGTGGCTTGATATGGAAAACGATGAAGAGGCAGAAACGTTTGAATGTTATGAGTGCATGAAAAGAACAGTATCAAATAAAATAAAAAAGATTGCTAAAAAAACTCAAAAAAGTAAGGAAGACTATGAACAAAACTTAAGGTTGCCAATCCAATTGCCACAAAGCACACATAAAAAGAAGATTTTAAAATCACTTATGAAAAAAATAGTTGAATTGGAGGCGAATTCGGCACAAGAAAATGGTGCTGACGGCAAGTCGGATTCAAAGCAGAAAAAGAGAACAAATAGCATAAGTTGGAACATTCTAAAACTAGCAGAAAAAGAAGAAAATGTTGCAAATTTTAAGAAAATAAACGCTAATGAAAAAAGAAGTATAAAAAAGATATATGAAACTTTATGTAGAGAAATCACAGAAGTTTCAATGGAAGATACAGATAAAGCTGAAAAGGTAATGTTAGAGCTTGCGTATGAGTGTGTTTTTCATGCCAAAAGTATTTCTGCATTAGAAGATGGAGATGGAACAGAAATTGACTTATTGGGGAGGACGATTGTTCCGATAGGGTTTTATGTGCGGAAGTTCAAATTTGGCAACGAGGAACAGTGCATCGGCTTTCGGAATATTTACTGCGCTACATTAAAAAGCATGATGATTTATGTTGTTGAATACGCAGGTAGTGTCCTGCAAAAGAAGCAGAAGGAAATTTCACAAAAAGATAAAGTTTTGATGGCATATGAGATTGTATGTAATTATGTGAAAAGTAGATATAAGGAATATTATGAGGCAGCATTTGACGAAAAAAATAAAATAAAACTTGATCTTAACGCACCAAATATTGGCGAACATATTTGGGCTGTTATGAACATTCTCTTTTACTGTGAAAAGTATAATAAGGAAAATCAATATTTATGTAGCATTGAAACGGAAGGCGTTCCATATATTCGTCCAGAATTTCCCAAAGTAGCCAAATGCAATGAAAGTAAGAAATACGGAAAAATAAAATACAAGGTTCCTGAAAGCAAAGGAAAAAAGCTGGAAATATATTTTTCAGTGATGACATCTGATGGCATTTTAGATGAGATAAAAGAGCTCAATGCAATAAAAGTGGCGAGAGAAAATGAAGTGAGTCGATTAAGGGAGATTTTTGAAGAAAACCAAAATAATGAGGGCGATTTGTTTCAAAAAGATATCTTGGCATTTGAAAATTGGGAGAAAGGGTTCTCATTAAGTGATTTTAGGGTTGAGATATTTTCGGATGATAAATTTACACTTGTTATATCAGGAAAACAGTCTCCTAATATAATGAAAAGTATATTAACCGCTTGTGGAATGAAAGTGGATGGACGAACTAAAAAGATTTCAGCAAATCAAATGACACTGATAACATTATGTCAGGTTATGGATAAAGCTGAAATAATGTGTGATCCATGGGCCGAAAGGACGGTGCTAAAGGTTCGACTAGGCAAATTGAATTTGGGAGGGTTGATGAATTTTGAACTTGGAATAGAAAAAAGAACAGTGCTTACCAATAGAGATAAAATTGCTAGAGATAGCTTTGAAAAGTACAATTTATTAGAGACTTCCGACACTTCTAAAAAAAATCCGGAACTAAAATGACTAAAAAACTAGTCAAACTAGTTGAACGAGGAAAAGTTCTTTTTTAGAACTGTAGGAACAGTATTTATATAACAGGGTATTAGGCATAAAAGAGGGCAACCACGCAAGTGGTTGCCCTTTCTCTGTATCTGGTATGATTTGACATTCGGCAACAGTATAGTAAACCATCAAAGGAGGATTGGCCGTTATGTTTGATTATTATGATACTCTGATAACCCCGGAAGAAGTTGCTGATATGCTGGGATGTGGTATGAATACCACCTATAAGCTTTTGAAGTCGGGAAAAATAAAAGCTATGAGGATCGGTCGAGTTTGGAAAATTCCTAAGAGAGCAGTACAAGAATATATTGTGCAGGAAGCTCATATGAAAGCTACTGGATGGTAATACGAAAAATGCCCACATGGATAATGACTCCATGTGGGTTTTCTGTTGCTTGAAAATAATGTTTGATAGAGGAATGCACATGTAGATAATCCAGTGTTAATGCTAAATAATGCATGGAGCAGAAGGAAGGTAGAAGTTGATCTTTATTAAAGGCACTAACATTAGAATAAAGCGGCCGAATGGAATAGTTGTAGTACAAACGGTCGCACAAGAATGGCCGAATGTGTAGTGTATATACATTTGGCTATTCTTGCTAAGGGGAGGCGGATGCCGTCATAAATAATATTTTATTTTTGTTTTTTCTGAATTTGTTCGCATGAAACTCTATGGATAGAAAGAAGGCAATTATAATGGGAGATACTGTTAATATACGATTGACCGCTGAAGATAAAATTCATCTACAACAGAGAATGGATGAAACTGGTAAAAAAGCAACAGAAGTATTTAAGAGTGCAATCTACTTTACTGAAATAGATGCAGACCTTGTTGATGAAATCATATCTAATATTGGAAATTATGCGAGTGAAAAAAATTGGGAAGGAGTAAAAGAGGAGGTTCATAGGTATGTGTTATATCGAACTCAAAAATGATAAGTATGAAACTTTGGAGGACTTAAAACATTTATTGCAATATATTCTTAAATTAGATAAAACAGCAGAAGATAGTCAAAGAGCGAATACTATAACAAATACCTTAGCAGGTTGTCAGCCAGCGATGATTCCCAATGAATATTTGTGTGATCCGAGCGCAGTTTATCACCTGATGCTTTTTGCAGTCAGGAGAAGACAGAAAGGAACTACGCAGTTTGCAAAACACCGCATTGTTTCTTTCGCGGCAACGGATTGTATTCTGCCACAGGATGTAGTATCTCTGGCAGAAAGAATAGCAAGTATCTATGCAAGGAATGGCTTTATTACAGCTTACGGAATTCATGCGGATAGATTTAATGTACATATTCATTTTGCAGTTTGTGCAGTATCGTTTCAAACACAGAATATGTTTCATATTCAGTGGGAAGCTGAGAGAAAAATGCTCGTGTCAGTAACAAATCAGTGGAAATCTGAGTTCGACGAGATGCTTCAAAATAATATCCAAATGAGGCAGTCAAGAGAAGCTGCATTGTATGGTGACGATATCGTTCGATACGGAAGCGTTCCGATAACTGCAAAAGGTCAAATGGTGCAAAATAGACGAGCTAAAATAGGTAAATAAAAAAGGAGATAGCACAATGGATAAGTTTGATGAAAAAGTGATCGGTTACGATTCGATAAAAGAAACGCTGCGGCAGATAGCAGATGTTCTTAAACGGCCGGAGGCTTATAAAGAAAAAGGGGGGTCCATGCCAAGAGGACTTCTGATGGAGTCTGCCCCCGGACTAGGAAAGAGCCTGATGGCATCGATATTGATGGAAGAGTCTGGACGAAAATCCTTTGTCTTTCGAAGGATCAACGAAGGAAATACATTTCTGGGTGAGATGAAAGATATCTTTGACGTTGCAAAAGAAGAGGCACCGAGTATACTGCTCTTAGAAGATCTGAACCTTTATGTGGAATCCAATTCTCCCTATGCTCCGGAATGGGCTTGTTTACAAGCCTGTATTGACGAGACAAGCGATGCGGATATCTTTGTAATTGCCACGACAAATGATACAAGGTACATGCCGCAGAGTTTATTAAGACCGGGAAGATTTGACTATATTCTAAATTTGAATCCACCACTTGGTAAAACGGCAGAAAACATTGTAAGCTATTATCTTCGTGATAAAAATCTGGCGAAAGATGTACAGATCTCTGATATCGTAAAGGCTATGCCGCAGGTGAGCTGTGCAACGCTTGAAACGGTAATGAATCTCGCGGCAATCAATAGTGTCTATCGTGATCATGCACATGTTCAGAAGGAAGACATTATAGATGCACTTTTAAAGGTGGTCTATAATCTCAGAAAAGCGGACTGTGAGGAGGATCCGCAGGAACACCAGATGATTGCCGTGCACGAGGCTGCGCATGCTGTTGTGGGAGAGGTTCTGCATTCTGGTAGCATTGGGATTATTACAATTCGCGGAAGTCATGGTGCTATTGGTGGTATGGAGAGTGGGTTTGCTGTTTATGCTAAGAGTGAAGAAGAATTTCAGGATGAGATCATAAAAACCTTGGCAGGCAAGGCGGGAACTGCTTTGATCTATGGAATCATGGACATTCGTGCAGCGGCTGATATTAAGAAAGCAGACCAGCTTCTGGATATCTGGCTGTGTCACTTTGCTGGTGGAGGTTTTTCAGGAGTTGAACCTAGCGAAAATAGATTGTCTGAACCAAGACTTTCCTATAATGAAGCAATTAAATCAGCAAAACTGGAAGAACTTTACCGCAGAGCCTATAAAATTCTCTATGACAACAGAGATTTCCTGCTTGCTGTCCAGAAAGAACTTCTGGAACATGAAACGCTGCTGAACAGTGATCTGGCAAAAATCCGGGAATCCTGTACCTAAACCCTATTATTCAAAAGGATAAAGCGGTCAAGCTTTTTGAGGCTTGGCCGCTTTTATCTGGCAATATGCAGTTGAAACTCAGGGTTCTTCCTCTATATATAGGAAAGCACACAGCATTTTAGTAACCGCCTCTCTTTGAACAGGAGAGAGTTTCGCCCAGAGATCAAGAATTTCCTTTTGCTCATTGGTTAAGTAAACAGGATCTTCCTCTTGAAAGAACTGAGAGAGTGTGATGCCGAAGCCGGAACAAATTTTCTCGATAGAAGCAACATTTGGCTGAAGATTTCTTCTTCTCCATGTAGAGATGGTTGATTGGGTCAGGCCAGAGTTTTCTGCAAGGGCATACTCAGACCAGTTGCGGGCAGCACGTTCTTTCTCTATGCGGCCCAGAATATCAAATGTTGGCTTCTCTCGTTCCATGGTTCGGCCTCCTTGTACAAATCGTAGTGCTTACTTACGATTTTATTGTGACAAGGCTTGACCGTTAATTGCATTAGTCGTATACTTTCAATAGTATATATCGTAGCAAACAAGTCTTTTTTAGAAATCAAGCACAGATTTTAGAAACAAAAACTTTTTAGTCAGCAAAAGAGAAGATAGACAATGCCTGTCCACCACGGTTGCTATAATGGGGCTGAACCGAAGAGGAGGGCAAACCAATGACAGCAGACACCTTAAAAACGACCCGTGTTTTGGAACTTTATCAGGATT
>OGYK01001443.1_pt1 | contig 17340 bp, 13 predicted proteins | sample 1576501 | NCBI WGS metagenome assembly OGYK01 (sample SAMEA3541530, study PRJEB24748) | human gut metagenome | biome: human gut; feature: human-associated habitat; material: faeces | place: China | collected 2012
AAATAAGCCGGTTGTGTGCTATACTATTATCTATGATTAGTAGAAATAAAGGATCGGATGTGTTGGGGTACATGGGTGCAGACAAGAACGGACAGGCTGGATCTTTGTAAAATACACATAGAAATGGAGAGGAATATGACAGAGACAGGATTATGGATTTTTCTGATTTGTTTACTTGTAGTAGTCATCATAGCGACTGTGGTTGCAGTAGTGTCAGCAGTATCAGGTGCTACGGCAGCGATCGTGGATGATGAGGAATCAGAGGAAGAGTAGGAATACAGCAGGTATAAGAGAAAAGCCTCTTGTCAGTTTTGTATAGGTGTATAGCTGACAGGGGCTTTTTTGTGCACAGGATTCTGCCTTAATCAGCAATCTAAAAAAATATAAACTGGTACGAAAGTCTTGCAATCCATTTTGAAACAGGTAAACTAAATATATTGTGGCAAAATATTTGCTGCCAGGTGTTTATTACAAATGTCTTGTGTATTCAGGTGGAGGGACAAAAGAGAGTGTTGTCAAAATTAAGTGTGAAGAAACCGTATACTGTGATCGTAGGCGTGATCTTAGTCATTGTGTTAGGAGCCGTATCCCTAACCAAAATGACCACAGATCTACTGCCGGATATGAGTCTGCCATATGCCTTAGTCATTACGACGGATATGGGGGCAAGCCCGGAGAAAGTGGAATCCGATGTGACAGCACCTGTCGAGGCATCCATGGCGACGACTTCGAGCATCAAAAATGTGAGTTCTGCCTCCTACGATAATTATTCGATGGTGATCTTAGAGTATGAGCAGAATGCCAATATGGATTCGGTCATTATCGAGATCCAGCAGAAATTAGACCAGTTAGAGGGCAGTTTTCCGGATGGTGCCGGGAAGCCGATGATCATGCAGATCGACCCGGATATGATGCCTGTAATGGTGGCATCTGCCGATGTGGAAGGCATGACGCAGTCAGAGATTTCGGATTATGTGGAAAATGAACTTTCGCCGGTGCTTGAGAGTATCGACGGTGTGGCATCTGTTTCTACAACCGGAACTGTGGAAGAGAACATTCATGTCACATTAGATCAGGATAAAATCGATGCACTGAATCAGAAGATCCAGAGTAAGATCGAGGAACAGTTTACTGAACCGCAGGAACAGCTCGATCAGGCTGCCGAGCAGGTGGAGAGTGGACGCAGGCAGATGGAAAGCGGAAAAGATCAGCTTGCAAACCAGCTTGGACAGGCAGAAAATGAAGTGATCAATGGTAAGTCGCAGGCGTTTGTGGCAGAATCAGATCTGAGTCAGAATTATACAGTATTGAAAGCGACCGATGAGCTGATAAAGCGGGCAATCCCGGAACTCCAGAGTATTTATGAACAGGGAATGGGATTAAAAGCAGACATTGAACAGGCACAAAAAGAAGCCCAGATGAACAGTGACGATGGAAGCAGACGTATAGAAGAACTTTTAGAGGAGGCGAAGATTTCCGGAGATCAGGAACAGATCAATCAGATCCTTGCGATGACCGGGGAAAATCAGGAGAGCATTGCGGAAGCAGGAAAACGTCTGGAATTATTACAGGAAGAACTGTTAGAACTGAATACATCCTTAAATCAGCAGTGGGCAGATCAGTTAGCAGCGTTAAATGTGAGTCTTAGTTCGATCGATGATATTCCGCAGGTGATTACGCAGCTGTCACAAAAACAGGTTGAGATCCAAACAGCAATGGCAGCTCTGCAGACTGCACAGGAACAGGTTACAGATGGAAAAACTACCTTAGATGATGCGTATGTAACGTTAAACCGGATGGAGATCGACGGGATCTTAGAGATGAGTGAAGCGTCTGCACAGCTTGCGGTCGGGGAAGCCCGGTTAGAGCAGGGACAGGAAAAATTAGAAGAGTCAAAACAGAGTGCACTTGAGTCTGCGGATCTGAATCAGATCCTGTCGGTGGAAACATTAGGCCAAATTCTGACAGCACAGAATTTTTCCATGCCGGCAGGTTATGTCAATGAAAATAAGAAACAGTATTTAGTGCGTGTCGGCGACGAGGTTTCATCCGTGGAAGAACTTGAAAATCTTGTGCTTGTGGATGTAGGACTGGATGGAATCGAGCCAATCCGCTTATCGGATGTTGCAGAAACAGAAGTGGTGGACGATACGGGAGATTCCTATTCCAAGGTAAACGGAAATCCTGCGATTATGCTTTCCATTGAGAAGCAGACCGGGTACTCTACCGGGGATGTAACAAAACGGATCAAAACCAGATTTGAATTACTGGAAAAAGAAAATGACAAACTTCACATGACGATTTTGATGAATCAGGGAGTTTACATTGATACCATTGTGCAGTCAGTCATGGAAAATATGATTGTAGGTGCAATTCTTGCCGTACTTATTCTGATTCTGTTTTTAAAGGATATCAAACCGACTCTGGTGATCGCATGCTCTATTCCACTCAGCGTGGTTTTTGCAATCGTTTTGATGTATTTTACCGGAATATCGTTAAATATCATTTCATTGTCCGGTCTTGCGCTTGGCGTCGGCATGCTTGTAGATAATTCGATCGTCGTGATCGAAAATATTTACCGGCTCAGGAATCAGGGATTATCGATCCGGAAGGCAGCAGTCGAGGGAGCAGGACAGGTGGCAGGAGCTATTTTTGCATCCACGCTCACAACGGTCTGTGTGTTTGCGCCGATCATTTTTACGGAGGGTATCACAAGGCAGCTGTTTGTGGATATTGCACTCACGATCGCCTATACGTTAGCGGCAAGTCTGATTGTGGCGCTGACGTTTGTACCGATGATGGCATCCGGTGCGCTGAAGAATACCAGGGAAATCAAACATCCGTGGTTTGACCGCATTTTAGATGGATATGAAAAAGTTCTGCGTGTGGCACTGCGGTTTAAACCGATCGTACTGATCTGTGTGGTAGTTTTTCTGGTGGCAAGTGTGACGCTTTCCGTTTCCAAAGGATTTACCTTTATGGACATGAATATGGAGACAGAGCAGCTCACGGTCACGGTTTCAGCGAAAGAGGATGAAAAGCTGACATTTGAGGAACTGACGGAGCGCGCGGATGAGGTTGTGGATAAGATCTCTGGCATCTCCGGTGTGGATTCGATCGGAGCCATGGCAGGCGGCGGTGGAATCATGTCGATGGGCAGTACGGACAGTGTGACCATGTACGTGCTCATCGATGATTCCGGGGCGACTGGCAGTGAGATCACTGCCTCGATACAGGCGCTTACAGCGGATCTTGACTGCGACGTGAATACGGACAGCTCTGCGTCGGATATGAGTTCCTTTTTCGGAAGCGGTATTTCCGTGCGGGTCAGCGGAAAAGATTTAGATAAGCTGCAGAAACTCGCAGGGCAGATCGCAGAAGTCGTGGAAAAGACGGAGGGCACTGTAGATGTGGACGATGGTCTTGGAGATACGACACCGTCTTTCACGGTAAAAGTGGACAAAGAAAAAGCTGCAAAATATGGCATGACAACAGCGCAGGTGTATCAGCTTGTCTATAAACAGCTTGCATCGAATACGTCATCCACAACGATCTCGACGGATTTAAAAGACTATAAAGTATATGTGCAGAGTGGGGAACAGGCGGATGTCACGCCAGGGGATATCCGTAAGCTGACATTTCCTTATACAGACCGTATCAGCGGAGAGACAACAGATATTCCCCTGAAAGATATCGCAGAGTTTGAGGAAGGTGAGTCCTTAAATGTGATAAACAGAAGCTCGCAGACGCGCTATATCAGCGTGACAGCCGGTGTGGATGAAGATCACAATGTGACGCTGGTAAGTAACCAGATCCAGAAAGAATTAGATAAGATCAAGCTGCCGGATGGATATGAGATCTCCATGACCGGGGAGGATGAGACGATCCGGGATGCGATGAACCAATTGTATCTGATGCTGATCTTAGCGGTGGTATTTATTTATCTTATCATGGTTGCACAGTTCCAGTCATTTTTGTCGCCTTTTATTATTATGTTCACGATTCCGCTTGCATTTACGGGAGGTTTCTTTGCTCTGTTTGTGACAGACAATGAAGTCGGCGTGGTATCCATGATCGGATTTGTCATGTTAGCGGGTGTCATCGTCAATAACGGAATCGTGTTAGTCGATTATATCAATCAGCTGAGAAGAGAGGGCATGGATAAAAAGGAGGCGATTGTCACAGCCGGAAGAACGAGACTGCGCCCGATCTTAATGACGGCACTGACCACGATCCTTGCAATGTCCACGATGGCGATGGGACTTGGAAGCGGTTCAGAGATGATGCAGCCGATGGCGATCGTGACTGAGGGAGGTATGTTATATGGAACACTGCTGACACTGATCGTGGTGCCTTGTATCTATGATCTGTTTACGAGGAACAAGAGTATGGTGGAGGAAGAGATCTAAAAAAACAGTTGACAAACCCCGCGTCCCCTCGTATGATAAAAACAGCAAAAAACAAAGGTTGTGAGAAAGAGGAGTACACATAAACTCTTTGCAGAGAGGGAAGTTCATCGGCTGAAAGACATCCCAGAGAAAGATATGTGGAAGGTAGCTTTTGAACCGGAATGCTGAGAAAGCATAGCTGTATGACAGGATATAAGAACAGGCATTGCAGATATGCACAGGTATTCACGACTCATCCACGTTACAGGATGACCGGTCAGATATGGAACTGGCTGGACATGAGCACCAACAAAGGTGGTACCGCGATCATATTCGCCCTTTGTATTCCGAATGGAATACGAAGGGCGTTTTTAATTCATAGGAAATTACGTCCTGTGAATCAAAAACGCCTATCTATCAGAACTAAAAAAGGAGAACAGATTATGTGTCAGAATTGCAGCAAAGAATTAGCAAAGACCTACGATCCAAAAAGCATTGAAGACCGTTTATACAAAAAATGGGAAGACAACGGCTATTTCCACGCCGAAGTTGACCGCAGCAAAAAGCCGTTTACCATCGTGATGCCGCCGCCAAACATCACAGGACAGCTTCACATGGGACATGCCCTCGACAACACCATGCAGGATATTTTAACACGTTATAAGAGAATGCAGGGTTACAACGCGTTATGGCAGCCGGGTACAGACCATGCGTCCATTGCAACTGAGGTAAAGGTGATCGAGAACCTGAAAAAACAGGGAATCGACAAGCGTGATCTCGGAAGAGAGGGATTCTTAGAAAAATGCTGGGAGTGGCGTGACGAGTACGGCAGCCGCATCATCAACCAGTTAAAGAAAATGGGATCTTCCGCAGACTGGGAGAGAGAGCGTTTTACGATGGACAAGGGCTGCTCTGAGGCAGTACTTGAGGTATTTGTAAAATTATATGAAAAAGGGCTGATCTACAAAGGTTCCCGTATCGTCAACTGGTGTCCGGTATGTAAGACTTCCATCTCAGATGCCGAGGTAGAGCACGAAGAGCAGGACGGATTCTTCTGGCACATCAACTATCCGGTTGTCGGCGAAGAGGGAAGATTTGTTGAGATCGCAACGACAAGACCGGAGACATTGTTTGGTGATACCGCAGTTGCAGTGAACCCGGACGACGACCGCTACAAAGACATCGTCGGAAAGATGTTAAAACTTCCGATGACAGACCGCGAGATCCCGGTGATCGCAGACGCTTATGTTGACAAAGAGTTCGGAACCGGATGTGTAAAGATCACACCGGCACATGACCCGAACGACTTTGAGGTTGGAAAACGTCACAACTTAGAGGAGATCACCGTCATCAACGACGATGCAACAATGAACCATTATGCCGGAAAATATGAGGGCATGGACCGCTACGAGTGCAGAAAAGCACTGGTGGAGGATCTTGAAAAACAGGGACTGCTTGTAAAAGTAGAGCCGCATTCCCACAACGTAGGAACCCATGACCGCTGCGGCACAACCGTTGAGCCGATGGTAAAACAGCAGTGGTTTGTAAAGATGGACGAACTGATCAAACCGGCTGTGGAAGCGGTGAAAAACGGAGACATCCAGTTACTTCCAAAACGTATGGAGAAAACATACTTTAACTGGACTGACAATATCCGTGACTGGTGTATTTCCAGACAGCTCTGGTGGGGACACCGCATCCCGGCTTATTACTGCCCGGACTGCGGTGAGATGGTGGTAGCAAAGACTGCACCGGAGAAATGTCCGAAATGTGGATGTGACCACATGGAGCAGGATCCGGATACCTTAGATACCTGGTTCTCATCCGCACTCTGGCCGTTCTCCACATTAGGCTGGCCGGATAAGACAGAAGATCTGGATTACTTCTATCCGACCGATGTACTTGTAACCGGATACGATATCATTTTCTTCTGGGTCATCCGTATGATTTTCTCCGGCTATGAGCAGATGGGCAAAGCACCGTTCCATACCGTATTGTTCCACGGACTGGTTCGTGATTCCCAGGGACGCAAGATGAGTAAATCTTTAGGAAACGGTATTGATCCGCTCGAAGTAATCGATAAATACGGCGCAGATGCACTCCGTCTGACACTGATCACCGGAAATGCACCGGGAAATGATATGCGTTTCTACTGGGAGCGTGTTGAGGCATCCAGAAACTTTGCCAACAAAGTATGGAATGCATCCCGTTTCATCATGATGAACCTTGAGGGAAGCGAGATCAAGGAGCCGTCACTGGATGAGTTAAAACCGGCAGATAAGTGGATCTTATCCAAGGTAAACACACTTGCAAAAGACGTGACAGAAAATATGGATAAGTACGAGATGGGAATCGCCGTACAGAAAGTTTATGATTTCATCTGGGATGAATTCTGTGACTGGTACATTGAGATCACTAAGACCCGTACTTATAATAAAGAAAATGATCCGGCATCTGCAAACGCAGCATTCTGGACATTAAAGACCGTACTGACAGAGGCATTAAAACTGCTTCATCCGTTCATGCCGTTTATCACAGAAGAGATTTTCTGCACACTGCATCCGGAAGAAGACACGATCATGCTTGCAAAATGGCCGGAGTACCGTGCTGACTGGAATTTCCCGGCAGAGGAAGAAATGTTAGAGCACTGCAAGGATCTGGTAAAAGGTGTCCGTAATGTGCGCACAGAGATGGATGTTCCGCCATCAAGAAAAGCGAAAATCTTTATTGTTGCTGAAGATGCCGCTTTGCGTGATTCCTTTGAACTGACCAAAGAGGCTTATGCAAACCTTGCCGGAGCAAGTGAGGTCATGGTGCAGCAGGATAAGACAGGCATCGGGGAGGATGCAGTATCTGTTGTGATCCCTGGCGCTACACTGTATCTGCCATTAGAAGATCTGGTTGATTTCGAGAAGGAAAAAGAGCGTCTGTTAAAAGAGCAGGCACGTTTAGAGAAAGAGCTTGCACGTTCTAAGGGAATGCTTTCGAATGAAAAATTCTTAAGCAAAGCACCGGAAGCAAAAGTGCAGGAAGAGAAGGACAAACTTGCCGGATACGAACAGATGATGGAGCAGGTCAAAGAACGTTTGGCACAGATGTCAAAATAATTGCAAGATAATGAGCGCAAGAACGGCGAATTGTATCATGTGCTGATTTTGCACATGATATAATAAGACTGCCGAGCGAAGCTCGTGTAGATCATGATCATGAAGCATTGCTTCATGATATAATAAGAAGGAGCTATGCACGATGGGTATCATCTTTACTGGTCAGCCGGTAAAGTGGTGCCTGCCTTGTATAGCTCTTTTTGGTAAAATAGCACCAAAAAGGATGCGTTGTGTTAAAGAATTTACTTGAAAAAGCATAAAAATACTAGTATTATATAAGATAAGGAATATTCTACGTTACTGTATATACATACATCAGAAAGAATTGGGGAGCACGCCTATGGTAACAGAAGAAAAACCAATCGTACGGATGACGGCAGATAGCATGGAAGCGTATGTTATGCTTATAACACCAGACGATGGGGGAGAATATACAATTGAATCATTGCAGAAAGCATTGGATGACAGAGGTGTCAAGTACGGAATAGATGAAGCAGCGTTGACGGAGCTGATTGATGAAAAAAAATATGGTGTGGAGACGTTAGTTGCGCAGGGAACAGAGCCGGTAGACGGAAAAGACGGTTATTATGATTACAATTTTAACTGCAACTTTGATAAAAAACCGCTGATACGTCCGGATGGAACTGTGGATTACTGGTCTGTAAAGTCGATAGAGTCTGTGGTGCAGGATCAGGTGATCGCGGAGTACCATCCTTGTGTGGAGGGAATAGACGGCAAGACAGTCACTGGAAAGCCGATACCTGCAAAGCGGGGAAGAGAACAGCTTCCACTGAAAGGAAAAGGATTTGAACGAAGGGATGATAATACCTATGTTGCGTTGATGAGTGGTAAGATCGAGACACAGAATGACAGGGTTGTGATCCTTCCGGTACATGAATTGTCCGGCAATGCAGATCTTTCCAGTGGCAACATTGATTTTCATGGTGATGTTGTGATCCACGGAAGCGTGGAAAGCGGCGTTATCGTAAAAGCAAGTGGTACGATAACTGTGGATGGAATCGTTGAAGCATGTACTTTAGAGGCAGGGAAAGATATCATCTTAAGAAGTGGAATGCTTGGCGGAAATAAAGCCTCTGTAAAGACAAAAGGCAATATTACGGCGAAGTTTTTTGAATTTACCTGCATTGAGTGTGCAGGCGATATCCGTGCCGATGTGCTGATGGATTGTCAGGTACAGTGCTTTGGAAAGATCATCATGAATGGAAAACGTGGAAGCATTATCGGTGGTCAGATCCATGGAGTTCGTGGAATCGAAGTTACAACATTGGGTAACGATGCTGAGAAAAAGACCGTTATTATGGCTGGTGCAAGTCCGGAAGGATATGCAAAACTCAGACAGTTAGAAAAGACGATTCAGGAGTTGAGTCAGGGATTGGCACAGATTGAAGAGGGGCTGCGCAAGTTTGAAGAGCTGGAAAAAGCGCGTGGAGTCAGCTACAAAGACGATCCGAGGCGAGTGACATTGCTCCGTATCAAGATCCGTGATACTGCGACATTAGCACACAGCAAAGAAGAGGCAAAGCAGCTGCGCAATCTGATCGAGAGTGCGAGCGGTGCATGTGTTACCGTTTTGCGGGAGACTTATCCGGGAGCTGTGATCCAGATCGAGGATACCAAGCTGCTTGTACAGAATTATGTAAAAGCAGCTGAGTTTTACAAGCTGCAGGATAAGATCAAGACGAGAGAATGCTCATAAAACTGCTGTCGAATATGGCAGAAGTTTTACGAAAAACTTAATATAAATTTACTTGATTATTGTCACCACTATATTATAATATAGTGGTGATTCTTTTTGCCCTTAATTATGTGGTGGAGAGAAGAATCTTAAAATAGATGTTTGCCATAAACAAATGGCAGAAAAGGACAGGTCGATTATGATTAATTTTGAAGAAGAATTAAAGAATTTTAAACCGAGCTTAGAGGTAGAAGAGGCAGAACAGGCAATATATAATCATGAATTAACAGATATGACAGATGTTTTAAAAGAGATGATGCAGGAGTTAAAACATAATATGTAAGACATCTTTTGGAAAAGTCGAATGTAAATTCATGAAGTGAGGGAAAGAATGAAGTGCTATAATTGTGGAGCAAAGCTTGGAAGGGAAAATATCTGCCCTGAATGCGGCGTAAATGTAAAAATATATAAAAAAATTGTCATGGCATCCAATGAATATTACAATGATGCACTGGCAAAGGCGAGTGTCCGTGATCTTTCAGGAGCAATAGAAAGCTTGAAAACAAGCCTGAAATTCAATAAATTAAATATAGATGCAAGAAATCTGCTGGGACTCATCTACTTTGAGATGGGCGAAGTAGTGGAGGCATTGACAGAGTGGGTCATCAGTAAGAACTATCAGCCTGCTGAGAATGCCGCAAGCCGTTATCTGGATGAAATACAGAATAACAGATCAAGACTTGAGACAATCAATCAGACCATTAAAAAATACAATCAGGCGTTATTGTACTGCAGACAGGACAGCCGTGATCTTGCGATTATCCAGTTGAAAAAGGTACTGTCACTGAACCCGAAATTAGTCAGTGGACATCAGCTTTTAGCATTGCTCTATATTCAGGAGGGCAAATATGATCTTGCCAAGAAGTCTTTGCGCAACGCCGGAAAGATTGATGCAAATAACACGATCACACTTCGTTATTTAAAAGAAGTGAATGCAGGATTAAAGGAGAATACGCCGGGGAAGAAACAGAAGGAGGAACAGATTTCCTACCAGAGCGGCAATGAGACGATCATCCAGCCGAAGTATTTAAAGGACAATTCCGCAATGAGTACGATTCTTAATATGGTCATCGGTATCGCAATCGGTGCGGCAATTACCGGATTTCTGGTTGTACCGGGTGTGCGCCGTCAGGTGCAGAATGATGCCAAAGCGCAGGTGCTCGATGCGAATAACACTGTTTCGTCCAAGAATCAGGAGATCAGTACACTGCAGAAGCAGATTGATGATCTGACGAGCCAGATCACTGAGGTCAAGGACAGCGCAGAAGGTTCCGAGAATAAGATCAGCACATATGACCAGTTATTATCCGCATATGCATCCTATTCGGATGGAGATATTGAGGCAGCAGGCAATGCGCTTGGCAATGTCAATGAGGAATACTTAAGTGACAGCGCAAAGAGTGTTTATGAGACGATTAATGCGCAGGTCAATGCTGATTATCTGGAGTCCTTATATAATCAGGGATACAGCGATTATAACAGTCAGAAATTTGAGGAATCCATCACCAGCTTACAAAAAGTTGTGGACATGGAGGAAACCTACAAAGATGGATATGCACTGTACTATTTAGCACAGGCTTACCGTAAGAATAATGATCTTGAAACGGCAAAGACTTACTATCAGAAGATCGTAGAACTGTATCCGGGTACAGAGCGCGCGGCGAATGCACAGAATTACATCAATATTGAAGAGTAAAAATCATTATAAAAATTAAATAAAGATGATACAAAAGACGTCTAAGTGATATTAGACGTCTTTTTTTATTCATAGGGTATTGAAAGCAAAAGGTGACTTTTAAACCAATTAAAAAAGTAACAGGAAAGGAGCATTTATGGAAGAAAAGTATCAGTTAAAAGAAGGATGTCTGACGATACAGATGCCAAAAGAGTTAGATCATCATGAGGCGGGCAGGCTTAAGATGGAGGCAGATTTTCTGATCGGGGCATATCATGTCAGACGGCTTGTGTTTGATTTTCGGGAAACAGAGTTTATGGACAGTTCCGGGATCGGTGTGATCATTGGAAGATGCAAGAGCATGGGGTTTTCCGGCGGCGAAGTGGCAGCAACCAATATGAATGAGCGCGTAAAAAAGATTTTTATGGTGTCAGGCCTGCAAAAGCTGATCCGGGTCGATACGGTATAAAAATAGACACATGTAATTGACTTGGAAATGGGCCAGGCAGGGAATATCCGCCAGGAAAAGAGGAAATCAGCGAATTTACGCGAACAGTTGAAATAGACCAGACAAGGGAATGTCCGGTAAGAGAAATGGGATATGTGGGATTTTGGAAGAAAATAAGAATAAAAAGAGGAAATGGAGAATCGATATGCAGGCAGATCAGATTAATGAAAACGAAATGAAACTGGAATTTGATGCGCGGTCCGTGAATGAAGGATTTGCCAGAATGGCGGTGGCTGCGTTTGTGGCGGAATTAAACCCGACACTGGATGAGATTTCTGACATTAAGACAGCAGTTTCAGAAGCAGTAACAAATGCGATCATCCACGGGTATGACAGTTCGGAGGAGAAGGTGGAGGTGTCCTGTAAACTGTGCGGAAACCATGCAGAGATCACAGTGAAAGATCATGGTCACGGGATTGCGGATGTACAAAAAGCCATGGAACCTTTTTTTACGACGAGACCGGAACTGGAGCGTTCCGGCATGGGATTTGCTTTTATGGAAGCATTTATGGATGAAGTCGAGGTACATTCAGCACCCGGAAAAGGAACAACTGTTACGATGAAAAAAAAGATCGGTGCAGGGATGGGCGTTTGATATGGAGGGTTTTAAGGAACTGATGCAGCAGGCACATGGAGGAGATAAAGGTGCAAGGGATACGCTGATTGCAGGAAATCTGGGACTGGTACATACTATCGCAAACCGGTTTGAACACCGGGGACATGAGAGGGAAGAATTGTTTCAGATTGGATGTATTGGATTGATGAAGGCGGTTGATAAATTTGATCTCTCGTTAAATCTTGCATTTTCCACTTATGCAGTTCCGGTGATCATGGGGGAAATCCGCAGATTTTTAAGAGATGACGGTATGGTAAAGGTAAGCCGGACATTAAAAGAAAACGCTTATAAGGCAGGGAGGGCAAAGGAAGAACTGTGGGGGGAACTTGGAAGAGAACCGGGATTGCTTGAGATCGCAGAGCGGACAGGGTTGAGCAGCGGTGAGATCATTATGGCAATGGAGTCGGCAAGAGATGTGGAATCCATCTATCAGCCGGTCTATGAGAAAGACGGGGACGAGTTACTGATGGTCGATCAGTTGTGTGAAAAGGAAGAAAACGGAAGGGATGAACCGGAAAAAGAGGCAGTATTAAACCGGATGGTGATCGAGCAGCTCATGGAACTGCTGGATGAGCGGGAACAGAATCTCATCCGGTGCCGTTATTTTGAAAACAGGACACAGAGTGAAACAGCAAAAGAACTGGGAATGACACAGGTGCAGGTCAGCAGGCTTGAAAAAAAGATTCTGTTGTGTCTCAGAAAAAATTTAGGATCGTGTGATTCGTGATGTATCCGGTTGATTTTCCCAGATAAACATGTTAAATTTTATAAAATGCACAGGATTGTGTGCAGCAAAGCTGTGTAAAGTGGAAAACAGCATGAAAAAATAAGAATTTTGTGAAAAATAAGACTTTTGTACAAAAGAGAGGATTGACATGAAATACGAAAATTACATATTTGATTTATATGGAACTCTGGTGGATATCCACACAGATGAAGAAAAAACAGAACTCTGGGAGAAACTGGCGCAGTTTTACGGTTATTATGGTGCGGTTTATACTGCAGAGGAACTGAAAAACGCGTATGCGTGCCTCACGGGGCAGAAAGAGGATGCATTGCGGCAGGAGATGGGATCTGATGCAGCCATGAAAAAAGACGATGCACATGAAGCACATCCAGAGATCGAGATCGAGGAGGTTTTTCTTGCATTGTTTCAGAAAAAAGGGGTACAGGCAGACATAGAACTTGCCATTCATGCTGGACAGTTTTTCCGGATCCTTTCCACAGAATATATCAGACTTTATGACGGGGCAAGGGAACTTCTTGCGGCATTGCGTGAAACAGGAAAAAAAGTATATCTGCTTTCGAATGCACAGCGTATTTTTACGGCGTATGAATTGAAACTTCTGGGACTGGAGCCTTATTTTGATGATATCTTTCTGTCATCCTCGTGCAAAGTGAAAAAGCCGGATACGCGTTTCTTTCATCTTTTGCTGGATAAACATCACATTTTGCCGGAAGAGAGTATTATGATCGGAAACGATGCGGTCAGTGATATCAAAGGAGCAAAAGAGGTCGGACTGCATACATTCTACATTCATTCAAATATTTCACCGGACACAGAGAAGAAACCGGACGCAGATCATGTGCTGATGCAGATGGATCTGGCAAAAGTGCGGCAGATCCTGATTTCTGATTAATGTGACAGAAAAAAATGCCGATACATTTATAAAGGAATCGATTTTCACGGATGCAATAAATGGGGAATGAGTTTATGAATTTATCGATCAATGCAAACGGTTTTTCAAATGTACAGAATACAGCGGCAGGGCACAAAGCAGAGCAGGCAAATAAACAGGGAAAAAGCGTATTTTTTGCGGGAAGTCCGGTACTGACAACAAAAAATCAGATCGAACAGCGAAAAAAGATGGCACAGAAAAGTGCCTTAAAACTGGTGAAAGATGCGTGGGATAACGACCAGGCTGTGGAAAAAACGGTCGCATCGCAAAGACAACGCTATGCGGAATTAGACGCACAGCGGACGGAGGCAAAGAAGGCACTTGTCGGTTATGAAGACCAGGAAAAAACATTGAAGGAACAGTGCAACGTAGCAGATGATTCCAAAGAACAGCAGGATTTAAACCTGTTGGAAAAGAGACAGGAATACAGGCGCGGTGTGGGTGAGAAACTGACTAGGGATGAGTGGAAAAAGTTAAATGAGATCGATAAGCAGCCACTCACAGAGTACCAGAAACGGGCACTTGAGATCCATGCCCAGGCGGTAGAAGAAAAGGTTACGATCCGCGATACAACCAGTGGAATGCAGGCTGCCGTCGGCAATGTGAAGCGTATTATGATCGAAAAATTAAAGACGCATGGAATGGTGGATGCGAAAAATGCTGCCGATGTTATCATGGATGCTGCAAACGATGATGTGGTCTCCATGCTTGTCTCTGATGTGAAAGATGGCATTGATGAGAAGATGGAAGAGGCAAAAGAGGATGCAAAGGATGTCGCAGACGAAAAAGAAAAGCGTCAGGAACGTTTAGATGCCTTAGAGGAAAAACGTGCGGTAGAAAAAGCTCTGATCGAGGGCACCAAAGAGGCTGTGGACCGTGCAAAGGAAAAACAGCAGAGACATGAGGCACCGGATATGAAGTTAGATGAGATGCTGACACTCACGACAGAACATAAGCAGATGAACGGTGTGGAGCAGGGACTTGATGACATTAAAAGCAGCATGAAGGTTTTAGAGGCAGATTTAAAAGGAATCAAGGTTGACAAGGAGGTCTAGTACCGGTTATGGCAAAATACGAAAAAACAGAACGTCTCGAAAAAGTACCGATGGAGTATTTGTGGGAGGGACTTGTTTTATCAGATAATCTTTACAATTATAATGGAAGCGTACTTTTAGTGCCAAGCGGAGAAGTTATCACGAAAAGCAAACTTGATAAACTGATCAATTTCAGTGATGGCAACAATTATATTACAACATTCCGCGGATCTTATGAGTATATCATGAAGGGAAAAGACCGTCCGGCTGAAATACAGCAGAAAATGTTGGAAAACAGGACCGGGTATACAGAACTGCGCAAAGGCATCGACCATGTGCTTCAGATGAGTAAAAATGCGATGTTTGTCAATCATGCTGAAGTGGAAGGCATGATGGAGAAAGTATATGGCAGAATGGTATCCGTGGATGCCGGGGAGATTTTCCAGTGTATTACCGTGCCAAGACCGGTTGACGAGGCATTACAGAGACATTCCCTAAACGTTGCACTTTTAAACGGGATCATGGGACAGTGGTTAGGACTCGATGAAAAAGATATCCGGAGTCTGATTTTAACAGGTGTGCTTCATGATATCGGAAAGACGAAGATCCCGGAAGAAATATTAAATGCACCGCGGAAACTGACACCGGAAGAATTTGAGGTTATGAAAAGACATCCGCTATATTCTTTTGAACTGCTTGGGGATGATATCAGCGAGGATGTACGCTATGCAGTACGCTGGCATCATGAAAAGCTGGATGGAAAAGGTTATCCGGACGGCTTAAAGGCAGAATCTATTTCTTATTTTGCAAGGATTACAACGATTTCTGATATTTATGATGCGATGCTTTCTGCACGCAGTTACAAAAAAGAGAAGATTCCGTTTGATGTACTGCAATGGTTTGTAACCGAGGGCAGCAAAGGAATTGACCAGAATCTTCTCAATATATTTATCAAAAATATGGTAAAAGTATACAGACAACAGCAGGTCATCATGTCAGACGGCAGGGAAGGGTGCGTGGAATATATCCCATTAAACGATATGGATCATCCGATCGTTTCTGTCGGAGAAGAAGTGAGACAGGTGGATGAAGACTGGTACTGCGTACATATGGTTTAAGATTCTAAAGGATCTTCGCAGAGGGTAAAATGATTGCGCTCCGTTGTAAGGAGACCCTCCCGCTGCATTTTTGAGAGTTCTGCAGAAAGTGCACTGCGGTCTACATTCAAGTAGTCTGCGAGCTGCTGTCTGTTAAACGGAATTGTAAAATCAAGACTGTTTGCGGCAGCAGACTGCGCAGACAGATAAGAGAGCAGCCGCCCGCGGATTGACTTTGGTGTGGTGTGGAAGATTCTGCGCGAAAGCAGCAGATTTTTCCGTGCCGAAATAAAAAACAAATTGTGGACCAGGCGGTTGTGATGTGTGCAGCTGTTCGTACAGGTGGTAAGCAGCCGTCCTATATTTAAAAATAACACTTCGGTCTTTGCAGCCGCAGAGACCACATTGACCATCAGAGGTTCTTTTGACAGACTCGCATAAGTTTCGGCGAAGAAAAAGCCGGGAGTTATGTCATCTAGTACACTGTGATTTCCCCAGACATCATCACTTTCAATCTGAACATTTCCGGAGAGCACCAGTCCCATCGAATGCACGCATTCTCCGGCATGATAGATGATCTCACCTTTTCCGTAGCTTCTTGTGACTGCACCGAGGCAGGAGAGCATTTCTTTGATTTCTTCCGGCGATTCGCCCGAAAACAGCATTGTCTGACTTAAAAACTGATAATCCATAAAAGAAAACCTTCTTTTTTCAAAAATTTTTAAAAATGTTGTTATGACAACATACTTTTGAAAAAAATTCTAGTATAGTGTACGAGTAATGTCAAGGGCACAGATGACAGGATGAGTAGCCTGAATCTGTGAACAGTAACCTGTGAACAGAACGAAAGAAAAAGAAAATGGAAGCGGAAAACAGGAGGAATTCATATGGTACGCAGAGTGATCCAGATAGACGAAGAAAAATGTAACGGTTGTGGAATTTGTGCGGAGGCATGCCACGAGGGCGCGATCGGCATCGTGGACGGAAAGGCAAAACTGCTCCGTGATGATTACTGTGACGGACTTGGCGACTGTCTGCCAAACTGTCCGGTCGGAGCGATCTCTTTTATCGAGCGTGAGGCAGCAGCTTATGATGAGGCAGCCGTACAGGAAAATAAAAAGAAAAAAATGCAGGCGATGGGACAGGCACCGGTTGGCGGATGCCCGGGTTCAAGAATGCGCCAGCTTGAAAGAAAACCTGCAGAAGAAAATCAGAATGCATCACCATCTTCAAATTTGATTTTTCGGGGTCGAGCCGTTCCATCCGTCTTATGGGTAACATCGACTTCCACATATACCTTGCGCCGTTCTTCTTCCATCCTTACACCTCATAATTCTTCATACTGGCAACCAGCCTACCAAAATGACGGTAGCCATCCAATGGCTTGTCAGAAACTTTGAACTTAGGACGATCATCGCCCGAATTGTTCAGATAGCAGGAAAGGTGTCCGTCCTTAAAATCTTTGCTGACATCAAAGATA